>Ga0187846_10000729_pt1 | contig 18648 bp, 25 predicted proteins | sample TC_taG_FD_161473 | JGI IMG/M metagenome (GOLD analysis project Ga0187846, IMG submission 161473) | Biofilm microbial communities from the roof of an iron ore cave, State of Minas Gerais, Brazil - TC_06 Biofilm (v2) | ecosystem: Environmental > Terrestrial > Deep subsurface > Cave > Wall biofilm...
ACCTGGCCCGCAAACTCCGCCGCTACATCAACGCTTACTCGGCTAACGCCCGTCCCATTCGCTGGAAATACTCGGACCCATCTCGCCGCCTACGCACTAACGAATTCACTGCGACAGTCCACTAGTTCGTCCTCGTGGCTCATCCATCTGACCAGCTCCTCAGGCGTCGGTTTTAACGTGAGCAAGTGTGCGAAGATCTTTCGCGGACCTTCGACGAAGAATGTGTTCTCGTGCGGCTTGTCGGGGAACAACGATGTTGCCAAGGTCAGCGCTTCCGCCTCATGCATCACTTCATCGGACGGCGACCAGTAAGGACAACGCACGTCTAGAGGATTCAGTATCAGATCGCCGCGGGCGGGATTGAAGAACTGCGGCGTGTGTTCGAGCGCCGGATCGTAGACGATGGCCGTCTCGCCCCGCTCGGCAATCTGCATTAGCACCCGCCGTTGCAGAACGCTCTTTCCTGCGCCCGTGTCTCCCATCATCATCATGTGACTACTCTCTAACGAGCGCGGAATCGAGAGCGATTCTCTTGACTGAGTGGTGAGAAAGCTGACCCCATCCCCTCCACTCCATTGATTGAATTCCTTGACCGTGACCATCTCGGGACCCTTGAGTCTCCGTCCCGGTTCCTCGATGCGCCGTCGCGTCCGGTTCCTTAGCATTGCCAGCACCAGCGTCAGCACAAAAACTCCCAATGCCCCGACCCATGCAGGCCATAGCAGATCGCCGGGCGTCTGCCCCAAGTAGATCCGGTCTGCAAGCATCCGGTTCATTTGCGCGCTCGTGTAATGGACCGTGTCCACCTTCAGAGCGACCGCTCCCGCCTGTCGCGCTTTGGCCGTGAGGGCAAACGAGGGCCATACCTGCGAGGGGGCGGGCATCACGTCGGCGTCGGTGGCCATGCTGTGTTCCCCTTGTCGGTCCAATTTTGAGAGCACTTGGTAGTTGCCAGTCGGAGTGGGGAAACTCTTGGTGCTCGAATATTGAACCCAGTACCACTGCTGCAATGGCGTCCACACCTCGATGTTTCGGTACGTGAAGATTCCCATCCCCGCCACAACAGCAAGGAGTAAAGCCATAAGAATCGACAGCAGCCGATTTTTAGACGGACCCGGAGAATCCCCTCGACCCAATAACCGATTCACTGTTCACCCCCAGTCAGGCCGATCTTCCGCCCTTTGCCGTGCGAACTGACGGGACTATAAGAGACGCGCCGAAAACCGCGGTCATCGTCGACTCGCTTTGGAAGCTGATGCCTGGTCCAGCCTTTCTTGCGCCTTTCTCAGCTTGTCAGAGTCAGCCCGGTCGATGAGCCGCTGCATCTCTTCGGCGGTCAGTGGTTCGCCCTTCGCTTGCTTGAAAAGTACGTTTAGCAGAATCGCTCGAAGCGCCACGACCTCAGCCATGACCGCATGGGCTTCGCTCCCAATTCCGTTCAGCTTCTCCGGCTGGCCGTTCGTACTGGCCAGCATCACCTCGCGGCACCATTCCCCCAGAGTCTTCGAGGCCTTCTGAGCTTCCTGCTCCAGCCGGGCGAATTCCTCTTCGCTGACCTTTGTTCCTATGGATCTGGTGCGCAGATTCGGCTTCACCATGAATTCGTCTTCCTAAACGTCACCACGACGCAATCTCTTGCTTTTTCAAATAGTTCGCGTACGGTAACCAAAAGTTAGCCTGCAGCTCCCATTCTGGGGTGACGTGTCATTCTTCAGCCGCTGCGAAGCAGCGTTTTCGAACCTTACCGGAAACCGATCAGTTCGGAACCCCAGCAGCCCTACTCATGCGCCTTCGGAAGCCTGAACCCGGCTATCCATAAACAGGCGAAACTCATCTAGAAGTCCTGGGGGCGGTGCCACCTTGTAGCCCTCACTACCGGGGCTCATCAGCATTCCATCGACGAATACGCTATGGGCGTCACCATCAGCCGGCTCCATGAGCGCGAACAGGATCATTGCCTGGTCCCGTTCAGAAACGTATGCCCGGCGATCTCGCCTATCCAGCAGCAGGCAGTGGCAGGTCGGCAGCTCAGTTCCCCGTCTCATGATCTGTTCAAGGGGGGCCGTTCACCTCCGAAGGGTAACCTCCCATACAGTGTCGGATATCGGTTTTCGGGCAGGTAGGGGGCTACCGCTGGGTGGTGAAGAAACCAAGACCATAGGCTCCCGTCGGAAGGCAAATCGTCGCCGCCATCGCTGTACCCGAATTGAGGGGAACCGGCTGTGTACCCGAACTGTATGAACCGTAGATTTCCCCTGTAACCGAAGGCAGCCTCGAACGAGTCAGGGATCGGAAACGGGAGTGGGATAGCGCCGACAATCGTTGGCGAAATGCCATCCTCAGGAACCTGCCAACCCAGTTTTTGGACGGCGCGCCTGGCCTCGCTCACAAGATGCCTATGGACTTTCGACGCCGCCAACCGGGTCCGATGTATTCCGCCCACAGATTTCATCGCGCCATCCTCTGCCGGCAGGGACGCTGAGATGCCGATTGCACATCGGCAAAGACTTCCCTGAGTTCCTCGGGTTTCCCGGCCCGTACGTAGGCATCGTATGCGTCATTCATGCTGGAGAGGGCTTCCTCCTCCCTGCCCGCCGATTTCAGAGCGAAGTTGTACAAAAGCCAAAGTTTCGGATCAGACCTATCGGATTCGAGAGCCTGGGCGCAGCACTCAAGCTCCTTCTCGTACATGGCAAGCATGTGGTAGGCGAATGACATTCCTGTCCATACCCTGATGTTCTTGCCGTTGTTGTCCGGGTCGAGTTGTAGCGCACGATCGAAAGCCCGCACTGCGGATTGCAGATGCGCTTTGTTCATTTCCTCTGAGTCATTGGCTAGGTGAAGGGCTACGCGCCGTAGCGCGAAACCGAGATTGAGCCACGCTCCAGCACTCAGAGGACTGGTTCGATGTTGCACGAGGCTGAGCGCTAGTACCTCAGGAGCAGACGCGGAGAGGTTCGTAGGAACAACCGCTCCGTCCTCGCACATTCCTCCCAAGAATTGCCCGGCAAACCCGGTCATGCTTTCGCTGGCTGGGACCCTGGATGGCCCATCTGCATACCAATGGAGCACTTCCTTGATCTCGCCGGGCATATTCTCAAGAAATTGGTTTTCAGCGTCTGTCGTCACGCACCCTCCCAAATCAAGCCGGCGATCGCTGGTTCTCGATCTGGACCAACTCTGCCTTCGCATTTTTCCCGGCGCCCAAATCGACCTCTTTTCCTTTGACGTAGATAGGCTGCCGGCCATGCATCCGTTTCCACTCGGCCAAGCTCGCAGTTTGGTGCAAGTGCTCCACGATCTTTCGCCAGCGACCTCCGTTATACGCACAAAAAGTGATTTCGCCTTCTTGGGTGGCCACGGGAGTCTTCGAATCGGACATCGTTGCAAGGTCGTAGTTGTAGAGATCCTGGAAGCTCATCGGGGTAATCATCACGAGTTTCCAAGAACCTACGTAGGAATAGGCTCGCTCCGACCAGCTTTGACCGCTGCCGGCAACTCGATAAAAGCAGTCCGAGAGCAATCCGCGAAGCTGGTCAAGTCCAAAATCGGCGGGAGCCTTGGTCCGATTAAAGTTGCGTACGGCTGAGAGCGCAACCATTGCTTTAGTGATCGCGGCTCCTCTCCCGAGGTCTGTGATGTCCAGAACGTCACGTAAGAATTGCTGAACGTCGAAGAACTTTGCTACAGGGACAATTTCTCGCGTGCGGGAGTTGATAAGTATCGGGGAGAACATTCCTTGATTGGGATGGATATCACAAAAGAGACTCCCTAATGTTGCCTCAGGATGAAGCACATCGCAAAGATTGGCGAAGACCGCATAGGCAGAAACAGGAAACCAGTCGCGCATCGGTTCCCAGCCGAACGACGTTTGAGCCTGCAAATCGTAGGCGATTTGTGAAACCGGATACCGCCTCGCATAACGCTCGTCAGCAGAAATGTCTTCATCCCGGCCGGAGAACATAACCGGTTGAAAGATAATCCCGTGGATCTTCTCGATATGATCTGCCACAAACCGAATGATGTCGCCAACACCGTCATTATTCAGTCCGTTCTCCACAGTCACCTGCAGCGTGGTTTTCATTCCCGCGGCGGCGATATTGTCGAGAGCGCGTCGCTTCACCTCCATGTAGTTGCCGATCCCGCGATGACGGTTCTTTTCTTCGGTAACGCCATCGAATTGGAGATATACGGCATGGAGTCCAGCCGCTTTTGCCTTGACCGCAAAATCCTTCTCTTGGGCAAAGTGAATTCCATTGGTGGCGACATGTAGACGATGGAAGCCCTTGCTCTTCGCATGCCGGACTGCGTCGAGGAATATCGGCGAGAGCGTTGCTTCTCCTCCAGAGAACAGAACGTTTATCTCTCGTTGAGGTTTGAAGGAAGTTCCTCTTTCAAACAGAGCCGTCACATCCTGCATATCCAATTCGTGCACGTAGCTGGCGACGTTGGCGTCCATGTAGCAAGGCGAGCAGAACATGTTGCAGCGGTTGGTGAGGTCGACGATCAAGTACGTACCGCGCCCTGTCCTGATGCTGTTTGCGCCGTGGTTGTGAACCATCTCATCGCCAGCACAATTGAAGTCCTTGCCAAATCCCAGGCTCTCCATCCGTTTGAAGAAATCCGGATGATTCGAAAGCACGTCTTCAAACGGGCCATGCTTCTCGCAGGCTTTGCGCATAAGGACGCGTCCTGCTTCCTCCACGATCTCCGCCTCGATGATTCCAGGCCTATCCCGGAAGTCTGCGACGCCCGTCTCACCCCTAATCACACTGTCGACAGCTTCTCGATTGCACTCGGGGCAGAGGGACAGGGTTCGCCTTGGCACGCCGGTCGCCATTGGAGTCCACTCCCAGGTTCTGGGAAGACGGCTGGGCGCCCATGACGGCTGCGGCAGTTTGCCGAGCGGCAAGATTGAGTTGATGCTTCTAGCAGCGGACCATGCGGCATTCGATATTGATCTGGTGAAATTTACTGGCTGGGCAGACATAGGACTGAACCTCCTGTGCGGATTCGCTCAAAGACGGCAATGCAGAAAACTGCGACAGCATGGGGAACCTGCAGAGAAGTGGTTGGTCTATTCTACATTTGTAGCCAACCCGCGTCAGAGGAATTTGTTGCTTCGCTACCGCCTATGGCTCATCCAGGGGCATCATGCCGCTACCTCGGGACTTTTGCCTTTTTGAGGCTTCACATCAGCCAGAAGCGTGCGAAGTTCGCCCAGAATGTCGGAATGATGCTTATCGAGGTGCTTCTCAACCCGAGAGTTCGAAAGCAAACGTTCAACATAGCCACACGCTATGGAGAGCGTGAGCATGTCTGTTCCGTAGGATTCCTCCACAGCTTTGAGTTCGCGAATCAATAAGTCAGTTTCCTGCTCAAGCATCGCCTGAGCCGCTCGCGAGGTCGCTTCTATCGTAGGTTTGCGCTTTGAGGGCACTTCCACGAGCATCTCAGGACGAGTCACTTCGAGTAGTGCTTTTGCAAAGCGAACCGTATGGGTACCGGTGGCACGCATGTGTTCAGCGGCTTCGATCTGCCGAATCGGCTTCATTTTCTTAAGGTAAGCAAAGACGGCAGGAGACACGTCGCGATTTCGTAAGATTTCAACTGCCTCCTTGCAAATTCCGTCGAGCATGTTTCGACGTTGTCTGATGGCCGAAACGCTAACATTCAACACTTGAGCTAATCGCTCTTCGGTTACACCGTGGGAAAGCGCTTTCTGCATCATGAAGTACTCGGCAACAGGCGGAGCATGATTCACTTTCTTGTTATATGTGTATGCCTCGTCATCCATAGCAAAGATTGTGCGTACCTCTGTCACACCGCGCTGCTTGAGAATGTCCAAACGAGCGTGGCCGTCGAGCAACAGGTAATCTCTCGGCCCGCGCGGATACACAACGAGAGGCTCAATTAGACCAACATGTTCCAGGGAAGCGCTGATTCGCTTGTAGGTTGTACTCTTTCGAAATTCAGGAGACAACTCCTTCTGGGGAACTATGGTTTCAATCGGAAGGACAACAACTTGCTGGTTAAATGCAGGTTTCACCTTTGAGTTTGCCACGTGTGAGCTCCTTTCTATGTAAGGCGAGCCGCGAGGTGTTCAGGCATATCGACCAGATTCTCGGCTCGCAAAAGCGTAGTGAAGTGTTCGTCCTGCATAAGGCGACGTATAGCGCTGGCGAGTAGCAGCAGCCGTTCCTTGGTGAGGTTTGCTTTCTGAACAAGGTGGCGCTGTTCTCGCATGCGGTCCTTGTATTCGCGAACAAGCGCGTCGCCTGTGAGTTTGCGACGAGTCTGGGCCAGCTTGCCCGCACTTTGCAGCTTTGCAATTCGCTGAGAAATTACGCGCCTGGCACTCTTCAGCTTGTCTCCTCTGAGGTCACCTTTCTCATAAGCCTCAGCCAAGGCCTGTTGCACTTCGTGGTCATTGCCGGTCGCAATCTGGACTGCGACGCTGATCGGCAAACGCCCAGCCTCAACCGCTTGCGCCAGCCCTTCCTCCCCCTTTTCCAACAGATGGATGATGCCGTTAATGTAAGCACGATCAAGGCCGAGTTTTTGAGCAATTTCCTCGACCTTGTACTTCCGCTCCCGGAGGCTCCGGACTTCCCTAAGCAGATCGCGATTTGATGGTCCCCGTCTGGCAAAATTCTCGACGAGGCTCATCACCATCTGTTCCTCCCGAGGAGCATCGGTCACGACTGCCGGGATTGTGGCCTCACCCAGAGCATGGCAGGCCTCCATTCGTCCTTGCCCGCAGACCAGATCGTACTTCGTGCCATCAGGCTCAAGCTCGCGACGAGATACTGTGATTGGCCGCTTGAGGCCGACCGCAGCGATGCTCGCGACGATCTCTTGGAACCTTCCTTTGCTCCGAGTGCGTGGGTTCGTTACTCGAATTTCAGAAATAGGAATGTTTTCAATGTCAGTCTTGTTCACGGTATCTCCTCAATTGAGGTGCGGCGTGCCATGCTCAAAAAGAAATCCAGATTGTCAAAGCGATAGGAATCCAACTTGATGCTGTTTTCTCCAGCGAGTCTGAACTGGGCGGTCAACGTCTCGATCTTCGGGAAGATGTAGTAGTCAAGAATGGTCTCGTTCGTTGGCGTGAGGCGGGCAGCAATCGTGATGTCGGGATCGAGAGAGTTTTCAAGCCTAATGAGCCAGCGATGTCTCCCCGATAAGGTTTCGCGGCAGCGGGAGATCACGACAGAAGCCGTGAATTCTTGATTAACCTCTACCAGACCATTCTTCCCCTCGCAAAGTTCGGCACCTTGGTTCTTCAACTCCTCCATAATTCGGGAACACTGATCTTTGTGATATTCGCGCATTGCACGGTTGATCTCTATGTATCTGAGGTCTCGCAGCGGTGTGTAGCCGATCATGGCATATGCTCGCGCCAAGCCCCCGAACCGTCGTTGGTAGACCGCACTAGATGGCATGTCCTCCGCTTCATCAATTGTGACGCCTGACACCTCGCCAATTCGGGCGAGAAGACTCCGTAGGCGTTCAAGCAATTGCTCATCCGTCAGGTGTGTGTGCCGGCTCTCGATGATCGCAAGCGCTTGCTTGAACTGTTCAACCGGAACGATGGGAGTAAAAGCGTCATCACACCTTATCCACATCTCGGGTGGGTTGACGACTCGTTTCCGCTTGAGTTTGAACGATCTGCGGTTATAGACGTTAGCGCCGCCGTACTTGGGATTCGTAAGGATCTGGTGTACTGTCCCGCACGTCCACGGACGCCCTAGATCCGTTACCAGACCGCGTCCATTAAGCCACGCAGCGATTTCCCTCTCTGTTGAAGGCCCTTGCGTGAAACGATCATAGATTTGCCGCACAACCTGAAGTTCAGCTTCCGGCCCTGGAACTAGGATGACGCGATCAGTTTGAATGCTCTTGTGGACACCTCGGGCTAAAATCTCCTTGGGATTTCTGTCCCGATCGACTAATTGCCTGCGCAGCCCGTATCCGGCGGGTCCACCCTGACGGAATCCATGTTCAATTAACCTGCACTGTCCGGCAAACACCTTCACAGAAAGTTCGCGGCTGTATTCACCAGCCATCGTTCGCTTTATGGTCTTGAGCAAGGTCGATGACAGGCTCCCATCATTCTCGAACTGCTCAGCGCAATAGTGGACGCGAACGTTGGCTCGTTTACAGATGTACTCGTAATAGGCACTTTCATCCACATCCTGGAATCGCCCCCATCGACTCACGTCGTATACCAGGACATCGCTGTAATCAGCGCGTCCGGTCTCGACATCGCGAATCAGGTCGCGCAACCCGTTCCTGCCCTCAATATTCAGACCGCTCCTCGCTTCATCCGAGTATGTGCGCACTATTTGCATTTTGCGGCCGTCCGCGTAACGGCCCATCGTGTCCATCTGGTTTTCTGTGGAATATTGCTGGTGTTCCGTGGACATCCTGACGTACTGGGCTGCTCGGGCAGGTCCCGCAGTCTTCTCAGAAGCGCTCTCTCTGACGGACCTCATTTCGTCCCTACTTCCGAAAACTCGTTAAGAGCTGATTAACTGAGGTTGCGCTCGTGCCGATCTAGATAAATATTTGCGACGTGGAGTTTCCGCCTTTCCGTGTAGCGGCGAATGGCGGATTTCTGCTTGGCTGAATGCGGCTGGTTTTCGGCTGAGATACGGACGTATCCTGCCACGCGAACGGGTTCCGCTCTCTTCTTGGAAATGCGTACTCGGTCGGTCCCCATCTCGTGCTACCGATTCTTGCTAGAAGCTGTTTACATCATGTGTTGACGGCGTGAACAATGCGTCTTGGTCGAAATGGCCGTTCACTCGGATTCGTTCTCGCATGGCGCTTGCTCGCTGAAGGGAAAGTCTTGCGGATACTTCTCGAACCACTGAGGAGAACCTGCAATGTAATCAGCATCATAAAGAAAACTTCCGTTCGCCCTTGTTAAATTCTTGTGACAGAGGAAAAGCCTTTGCTTGCGGGTTTTTGCCGCAAAGATGTCTCAAACGGGGAGGACTTTTCCACAGAACTTATTCCTGACACATAGCAGCGAGCGGGTGCCGTATTCTTGGGGGATGGCTGCAACTGAAAGGTAGGTTTCTCTCATCGCCGCTATCGTAGACGAGCGGCTGAACGATGAATTAAGGATTTCTGGTTGAGGTAGTCGGCGGCCCGTTGCGCGTGAGCGGCTGCAGCAAAAATAGCGCGATTGTCTTTCTTGAGGACTTCCAACCACGTCGCGATGTAAGCGGCGTTTTCTTCGCACGGCTCCTCGTGAAGTTCAAGATCGGCGCACAGGAAAGCAGATCCCAGCTCGGCAACGAGTTCCTCGTAGCTGTAACCTTCATCGCCCCAGCTCTTGCGGCCAAAGTCACGGTTAAGGCGCTGCGCGTGTTTTGTCCAGTGGGTCAATTCGTGGGCGAGGGTGGCGTAGTAGCTCTCAGCGTCTCGGAACGCCTCGAACGGCGGCATTTTTACGTAATCTAGTTCCTGCGCGTAATAGGCACGATTCCCCCCGTGTTTGATCGTGGCGCCCAGACTGCCGAAATACTTCTCCGCATGGTCTATGCGCGCCACAGGATCGTGCGTCGGAACAGCCTTAGCGTAGTAGATTTCGGGCAACCCTTCGATCTGCTCCACGTTGAAAACCGTGTAGCCCTTCATGTAAGGGATTTCGCGCTCGACATCCTCGCCGGTCTGGTCGTCATGCTCGGTCCGCGTGATGGCGTTGGCGTAGACCACGAGTGAACCTTTCTCGCTTTTGCGGACATGCGCGTTCAACTCGCCGGCCTGGCGGTACGTCATCCAAATCGGCGCGGCGAAGTTCTGACTGAGAGCGGACATCCAGAGGGACAGGACGTTGATTCCAGAGTAGGGCTGGCCGTTAAAACGCAAAGGACGGGTAATGCGGCCGGCGGCATGCTCAGCATTCCATGGACGAGTCCACGGGCGGACGCCTTTTCCCAGATACTCCACGATCTGTGCGGTAATGCGGCTGTATACGTCTTTTCTTTCGGTGATGTTTTGCATTGTCTTCTTCTCCTTCAAAACAAATTTTTTCTTCGCGAAAACCCGCGACGGTTTTGAAGGCGTTCAGCGGCGCGGACCTGTCAAGGGCGCGGTTTGTTCGCGTTCATCGCAGACCCTTGACAGGGAGCACCGCTGGAGTAACGCCGATTGGTGAAAGGCGCGGGTCGAGTGGAGAAAAAATAAGGAGAAAAAGACTTCGGCCAAGAACACCGAATTGGGAGACGGGCTTTCAGGGACGGGATGGAATGAAAGGGAGGACTGGAACGCAGCAATTAGCACTGGATGGGACTGAGAAGCTACTGAACGTTTCGAAATATGAGCGCGCGTTAGAGAAAGTGGAACCTGACAGCCATTTTGCTGACAAATCGGCTTTGGTCATGGAATTGGTGGTCGCTCCTTTAGCAAGAATACCCTCGCGAAACAACGATCGAAGGTCCGCCGCTCTGGAGATGCATCCGGCCAGCCAGCAGCCGCGGTGAAAAACTGGTCAACTGCTGCGGTGAAGGCGAGTACAAAATCACGTGGCACCACGCCAAGAGCACCGAAACCCGGTGCGCCCGGATGCACCTCAAAAAGATAGCCTTCGATGGGCACAGGTAGTTCGTCACGATGTTGAATGCCTCCCCATTCAATGCAGAAGCTATGCGCAAGGCCTGATCTGAAGAATTTGTAGAGATGCTCTGCGGGCGTCTGAGCATTATCAGCACCGCGTGGGCGTGGGTCCGAGAGATGCAGACCCGCGTTTACAAAGTCAGGGAAATACTCTTCAACAAACGAAATGAATCGCTGCTGGTCCGGCCCATTGAATTCAAACCCGGACAAAGCCTGAATCGCCGTGCAGAGAAGATTGACGGCGCATAGCCAAACGTAAGGGCCATGGTTGTCGGCGTCCAACAAGGTCCTGAGTGCTGCAGCAAACACCAAGTCGTAGCGGTATCGTAGCCACGCCACTCGTCCCGCAAACGTGAGTTCCCTGAGCGCGTGTGCATCTCTCCCTGGAAATCCGCTAAATTCTCGTTCTTCGATTATTGCGGGCATTGTATGTCTCCGTAATGAAGCCTAAGCCGCCTTCTAGAAGGCCGCAAAGCGTTTGAGGCTAGAGTAGGGGAAAAAGAGTGGGGAGGAAATAGATTTAGAAAAACTAGTATACTTTTTCTAAATAAACAGGCAGACTGACATCATGCAAACCATGCGGGATCAGATAGTTGCGAGAATCGAGCGGCTAGGGGAGGGGAAGGCCTTCTCTGCGAAGGATTTTCTCGACATTGCCAGCCGGGGCACTATCGACATGGCGCTGGGCAGCTTGGCTCGCAGCGGCACAATTCGCCGTATCCGGCGAGGCCTTTACGACATGCCGAGGGTCAATCCCACCCTCGGCGGCAAATTGAGCCCCGATATTGACGAAGCTGCACAGGCGATAGCTCGAAGGCAACGTTGGAAGATCGTGCCGGAGGGAGCTTGGGCAGCAAATCTGCTTGGCCTCTCTACTCAGGTGCCCGCGAAAATTATCTACCTGACCGATGGCCCAAATAATGAAGTGCTAATCGGACGCCGGAGCATTCACTTCAAACACGCCCGTCCGAAGGCCATGGCCGGACTTGAAGGCAAATTCGCGCTCGTGGTTCAGGCGCTTCGTCATCTGGGAAAAGAGGGGATTGGGCCACGTGAAATTGAGAAGTTACGGTCGGCGCTATCGCCTGCTGAGAAACGCCGACTTGTAAAGGACGCTCGATTCGGGGTGGATTGGATTTATGAAGTGGCGAAAAATATCGCGGAGAAAACCGCGTGAACAAAGTCGCCCAGATGCCAGCGCGGGACCGCGCGGACTTGTTCGCCGAAACCGCTGCACGAAAAGCCTTGCCGGAAGCCATTATTGAAAAGGACTTCTGGGTCTGCTGGATGCTGAAACAGCTTTTCTCAATCGATGCTCTTACCGGACGACTTCTCTTCAAGGGCGGCACATCACTGTCGAAGATATTCCACGCAATTAACCGGTTCTCCGAGGATATAGACCTTGCCGTGGACTACGTGGCATTAGGTTTCAAAGGAGAACGTGACCCTCTGCGGCAGGATATCTCAAAGACGAAGCGGGTAGGGATCCTCGACGAAATGATGGTGGAATGCCGGCGGTATATCGGTGGTGAATTTCTGGATGTGCTTAAAGCACGTTGCGGAGAAATTCTCGGAGCGACAGGCGCATGGAGGCTTCATGTTAGTGAACAGGATCCGAACGTGGTTCAGTTTCGTTATCCAACTGCAATCACGAAGAATCTTGATTACGTTTCGCCCCAGGTCGTGCTTGAGTTGGGAACGCATGCGGAATTTGTGCCGCATGATCGCTTTACGATCCGTTCATTCGCTGCCGAAGAATTTCCGAACGTTGTTGTCGATGGAGACGTTGCGGTGGTCGCGCTGCTCGCGAAGCGGACCTTTTGGGAAAAGGCAACAATTCTTCATGCGGAATACTACCGCCCGCCGGAGAAACCAATCCCCGACCGCTATTCGCGTCATTATTATGACGTTGCCATGCTGGCCCAAGGGCCGATACGAGCCGACGCCCTAGCCGACCGGGACCTGCTAACGCAAGTTGTGAGGCATAAGGAGACGTTCTATCCTTCCGCCTGGGCTCGCTACGATCTTGCGCATCCCGGAAGCTTCCGGCTTGCGCCGGTCGAGAACCGGGTTGCGGCCTTGGAACGGGACTACCGGAATATGGCTGTCATGATATTTGGGGATGCACCTAAATTCGACTGGATCATGGGAACGCTGAGGGCCCTTGAGCGTGAAATAAACAAATAACCGCATGAACAAGAAAGATCTCAGCGAGCGAGATATCTGCTCCAAGTTCATAGGCCCCGCCGTCAAACGCGCGGGCTGGGACGGGATGATGCAGATCCGCGAGGAGGTCAATTTCACCAAGGGACGCATCATTGTCCGGGGCAAGCTTGTTACGCGCGGCAAGGCCAAGCGCGCCGATTACATCCTTTACTACAAGCCGAATATTCCGATAGCGATCATTGAGGCCAAGGACAATAACCACAGCGTCGGCGACGGAATGCAGCAGGCGCTCGACTATGCCGTGACGCTCAACATCCCGTTCGTGTTCTCTTCCAACGGAGACGGCTTTTGTCTTTCACGACCGTACCGGGATGAGCATGGAGAAAGAAGCCACGCTTTCCCTTGACGCGTTTCCTTCCCCCAAGGATCTCTGGTCGAGATACCGCAAATGGAAGGGGCTTACTCCCGACGAGGAAGCGATTGTCCTGCAGGATTATTTCGAAGACGGCAGCGGCAAGGGTCCCAGGTACTACCAGCAGAACGCCATCAACGCCGCCGTCGAGGCAATCGCAAAGGGCCAGAACCGGATTCTTCTTGTCATGGCCACCGGCACCGGTAAGACGTATAGATCTTAAAATTTGACCACGTTACCCGCGTCCGCGGATTGCGACACTCAAATGCGGTCGACAATCTGCTCCCAGAAGAAGAATACGTCACCGAAATCCGCGTCCGCATTATCACTTTGGTAGGGGCAAAGCATCGCCTCGATCCGTCCACTCACATTCGCCGAGTTGGGAAGGCTCTCCGCGCTGCTCTGAATGCCTCCCTCACGTGCCTTGTAGACAACTGAACTCGGATCAAAGGATTTGTTAAACCGGATGGTGTACTCATCCTCCCGACAAGCAGCCGAGAGATGCACGGACTGCCGGCGATACTTCCGTTGTGCAGGCTGTGATTGAAGCTTGCTCAAGCTCGGGAACAGAACCGTTTGATTGGTGGTCGCCGCCAGACTCCTTTCCTCGTCCTTTGTTAACCGGTATCGCAACATTCCAGCGACCGCAAGACCGGGATGAGCCGTCGCGAGTCGATAGACGGTGGCTTCGAAAGACGTACCGAAGTAGGAAGCTAATTTCTCTGCTCCGGCCAAGCTAAATCTCCCACTGGCCTGCCGTTGAAATTCCTTCAATGGCATCACCAACTCCGACGCCCCCAGATGACACAGAAGTTCAAGTTCGTTCGCTTCTCGTGAACCGGGATTCGTTATTGTTCTGAACCTGGCACCTTTGGTGCTGTTGGGGAAGAAGGTGTGGATGATCTCGTGTCCAATCGTGAAGATGATTCGTGACTTGGGACGATTTGGATTGTAAAGAACAGTCCAGCCACCGTTGGCAGTCGGATAAAGCGCCGCATCTCTCTTTTCGCTGCGTACTTGATCCATGTCCATTGGCATGATCTTCATCCGGCTCAACGACGCAACGATTTTCAATCGCTCCAACGGATCGGACGGCAATCCAGAAAAGCCATAGGCCTTTTCGGTCAAAGCGCGAGCCATGTTCACAATCGTCGAACGTGGGTCGATCAGTTCCCCGCTCTGCCTGCAAAGCGAAATGATGTCGGGGTCAGAGTATCGCCGACCACCGATTCGTAGAGTTTCCATCCCTTACTTTTGGCCGCTTCTTTCACCTGCCATTTTTATGGCCTGAAGCACAAAACGCCATCCTTCCTTGTCTCTTGGCCTATTCCCCCGGAAGTTCACCTGCGCAAGGTTCTCTATATCATCCTCTGAAAGAGCGTTACCTGAAAGAGCAAGCTCATCTTGAAGTTCCGCCAGGCCGGAAGGTAAGTCCGCTGATGACCTCCGTCTGGTTCGCTGCTCCTTGGCGGTGGAATCCTTCAGCAAATCGTCCAACGTGACATCAAGTGCCACCGCAATGTTGTAAACGTACTGGATATTCGGCTTGCCAGCGACTCCGTTCTCTAAATCAGAAATGTAAGCCTTTGACACCCCTGATTTCTCGGCCAAATCGGCCAATGCCCAGTTCTTCCCCTGTCGCAAAAAGCGGATCGTGGCACCCAACTTCTTGAGATCAATCAGCCTATCGTCCATTAAATTTCCAACCCGTTGTAAAAAAGTGTTGACGACGTGGTACTTGCCGTCGCATAATCGCGACGGGTTGTATTTTGGAGAATACCTCGATTTTGAGGCTCCAAGCAACAGAAAAAGGAGGAAACAGCATGCCAAACAAGAAACATAAGGTCCAATTCGATGCACATCGCACGGTCCGCGAGGAAGTGCCGGTCAAGTTTCGAACTCGGGACGGAGAGCGAGTCTCCTTCGAGGCGAAGAAGAAAGTAAAAGAGCCGGTGCGCGTGAAGTTCATGGCGAAGGGCTAGCAGGCCATCTGGGTGATTCGCGTATCGGCTCCTGAATATCATCACCACAAAACGAAAGGACAACATGGCTAAACGTGTATTCATTGCATTCGCGATCGAGGACAGAAAATATCGGGACTTTCTTGTTGGCCACACGAAACATCCCAAAACACCATTCGATTTCGTCGATATGTCTGCCCAGGAACCGTGGGATGAGAAATGGAAAACCAATTGTCGGGCGAGGGTAAAGGGTTGCGATGGGGTCATCGCACTAATTTCGAAGAACACCGCGCACGCAGACGGGGAACTCTGGGAGATAAAGTGTGCCGATGAGGAAGGAATACCAACGATGCTGATGTGGATCAACGACGAACGACCAAGACTACCGGCATCACTGAGTAGCAGGCGCATAAACATTTGGAGTTGGGGCAATCTGGAGGCATTCGTCGTCAAATTGTGAACACTATGAGAAAAGCCCTTGTAGTCGGCATCACTGACTATCCGAGTGCCCGCTGCGCGGGCGACCGCAGTAGGTTTCAATACTGGCGACTGGTTAAAGAGAAGCACCCGTAAACGGAGGAACCAAAATATGGCAGATTATCGAATCGGATCGGACGGCACCATTATTACCTTCCTTAGCGAACGATCAACTCAGAGGGCATCTGGCGCGAGCCATCCTAAAGTCGGCTCGCATATCGTATTTAAGTCGAGACATGAAACCGCTCAGTTCGTTCGCGCTGGCGAAGCAGTAGGCTTCACGTTTGAGGGGAAGGAGTTTCTGGCTCAGGCGTCATAGGCCCGAGTACAATAAAAACCTCATGGAGGCGTCAACCCGCAGGTCTCTCAGGAACCCTGATGTCGCGTGCGACATCGTCAAGAAAGACGACGGCTACCTCCACGTAGTTTGTGCGAAGTGCAAAGCGGCCTGCACCTTATTCCCGCGAAAGCAGACCCGAAGTCTTTCAGGTGGTGAGGCCCGAGATTTTTACGCAATCACCTGTCCGAATTGTGGTACTTCACCGGAGATGTTGTCCGTATTGCGCTAAGCGCGCACATCGATGCGCCTTGAAATCGCTTCGCTCATGCAGAAAAGAGTCAGGCGGCACGTTGCAACATCCTGGCGAGCTACTGAAGAATACTTCCGGCAGCGGCGAGTTTCATCTCGGCATTATCGTTGTTAGCGTCCAATCACAGCGCCTCCATATAGGGGCGAATGACATTGCTAACCCGGCAGATTTTGGCGTAACGGTAGATTTCGTTGACGTTAGCCTTCTTTTGGCGGAGACAATCCTTTAGAGCTTCGATCGCGACATCGACTCCGATCTTTTTTCTGAATTTGAAGCAATCGGCAACGGTTTTCGCTGCTGAATAGACTTAACCGAAACGCCTTCGACCTGGTGATTCTCAGTTCCCTCTGTCAGTGATGGTCCAGAAAGGCGAACAATCCGAAGTGAGGGTGATGTGAGGGCGGGTCTTCTTGCCCCCTTGCCGAGGGCAATCCAGATGGCAGAAGGGCTCTGTGTCGTGATCTCGTGGAAGGCGAGAGCTGAGAGTAGGCAAATAACAGCTTCCGGAACACGCTTCGCCACTTCAGCGTAAGAGTGGCGTTCCGTTACGTTGGCATCGGGCCGTGCGTAAATTCCGCGTCCAGGTCGGCTGAGCCGGCCTTGGCGGTGGAGGCGAACGAGATACTCCCGTGGAAGGCCGATGGCGTCAATGTCACGGGGCCTAACGATCCCGTGTTGGCCGACGTACCGCATAATCTTCTGGAGAGGTTTTGCCATAGCGCATGTCTCAATATGTCATTACTTACTCTTATCTAATGACGTATTGCAACATCGTCGTTGAACATTTTGTCCACATAGCGGCTGGTTTTCCGTCGACGAACACCTCGATGCGCGGTATGCGGGAGGTATTTCAGGATCGCGCCAATGATGTAGGCCTCAAGACGACATTTTGCAGACACACCGTCTGCAAGATTCGTCGCGTCGTGTCGGCGCTTTTGCTGCGCGAGAAAAATGTGGTGCGGGCGGAGGGACTTGAACCCTCATGGGCCGTTTAAGCCCTGCGGATTTTCGTACCGTCTACGACTTTCGCCGCCCCGGACGTGATCCTTTTTGAGGGCTCACGCCAGGTTTGCGGTCTGGACTATCCCTTCACCTTCCCCCGGAAACTCCCGGAGCTTAGGTGCTGCCCGTCTAGTCTCTACACCTTCCCGGCTGGGATTGCTCCGGGCTTGGCTCGGGATTGCCATTTAAGGTTTCCCCGAATTTGAGCAGTTCTGCATCGCCGGTTTCCCAGACGAGCACTCAAGTTTTCCTTAAGTCCGCTGCGTATGCCATTCCGCCACGCCCGCGCGCGGCTGTCTTACTCATGATAGGGCACGTTCCCCGATTTTACACATTCGTTTCCTGGTCAGGCAGTCCCGCTGGAACGGGTGTTTTTCACGCTACGTCCGTTAAGCTAGCTTCTTTTGACTTTCGCTTCTTCGTCGCATCACGTTGATTGCAACGGCATCGAGCGAGGTCTTGATGTGTGACGCGTAGTACTTCTCGATCATCTCGACGCTGGTACGGCAGTTCTTAGCTATTTGGTAGATGTCAGCACCCTCCATCAAACGCAGGCAGATGTATGTATGTCGTAGGCTGTACGCTGTGCGCGGTTGGCCTTCACGGTCGATGCGGAGGTTTTCCTCGTCGAGGATAGTTTTGAAAAGCTCTCGCTGCCATTTGGGAAAAATCAGATCCGTAGGTTCGGGCGTGCGCCATTGTCCGCTAGGAAGAGCAGATGTCTCGGACGTTCCAGTGGGCGCGTTCGCGCCATAAATGCGCGCCGGGCGGAGCCGGCTACGAAGTCGCTTGAAAGCCAACACCGCACCCGGCATACTCTTGCAATATCCAACCCCACGCTTTCCCCTGACTTCGATCTCGAGGATCGTCTTCTTCAAATCCTCGTCGTAAACGATCGTGCCATCGCGAAACTGAAGTCGCCAGGCCTCGTCGGGCCGCAGTCCGGTATTCACTGCGAAGAGGACATAATCGTGAAGTTGCTCCGCTTCCCATTTGAAGCCGCGTCGCTTCGGCACTTGGGCACGGGTTCGTGTCGCTTTGTAGAGTTGTTTGTATTCGTCCGGTGAGAACCACGCACGGTGCGAGATTTTGGGCGATTTCCGATATGGCTCAGAGAAGTCAGGAAGACGATCCAGCCATCCATGACGCAAAGCCGTTTTCAGAGTCTGGCGGAGCGTCACGATTTCCTGATGCAGCGTGCTATGGCCTGGCGGCTTGCCATGTTCCTTAAGAGCTTCTTGGTGTCTGTGAACGCGGTAGTCCTGGATCTTTCCAGCGGTAATCTCTGAGATGCCCAGGTTTCCGAAGAAAGGTACTAGTGGACTGTCGCAGTGAATTCGTTAGTGCGTAGGCGGCGAGATGGGTCCGAGTATTTCCAGCGAATGGGACGGGCGTTAGCCGAGTAAGCGTT
>Ga0187846_10000730_pt1 | contig 18646 bp, 22 predicted proteins | sample TC_taG_FD_161473 | JGI IMG/M metagenome (GOLD analysis project Ga0187846, IMG submission 161473) | Biofilm microbial communities from the roof of an iron ore cave, State of Minas Gerais, Brazil - TC_06 Biofilm (v2) | ecosystem: Environmental > Terrestrial > Deep subsurface > Cave > Wall biofilm...
CCACCCCTCCACCGCGACGTAGTGCTCCGAGGTGTAGGCGGCGTGGACGCGGTTGAGGGCAGCCATCAAAGTCACCTGCGCGTGGGTGTACTCGCTCTTGAGGAACTCCTTGGGGCTGGGGCTCGTCCCTTTGGCGTAGGGTTCCCGCTTCGGTGGGGGGGCCGCGTTGTCCTCCTCCGAAACGGGGCTCGTTTTGGGCTCGTTAGCTTTCACCGTGAAAGCTACGGAGCCCATTTCGGGCTCCTTTTCCGGCCTACCACCCTTCTTCCCAAGCGCCACCCTCACAGGGGACTTGAACTCCTCGTGCAAGTAGCGTTGGACCATCGTAGGCGTGAGGCCGAAGTCGGTTGTGAGTATCCCGGAGACCTCCCCGAGGGGGACCCCCGCGGTGCGGTATTCCTGGGCGGCCTGGTTGACAATCTTGTCCCACCATGCCGCGGGCTTGAGCGCGTGGATGTTGTCGTGCGCCTTCAGCTTGAGGAACTCGAGGAAGGTCTGGGGCGCCTTGGGCGAGTAGGTCGCGTGGCGCTCCCCTGCCTCCTTCTTGCGCTGCTCGTCGGCCTTCTCCATGTCCACGACCGGCCAGCTCGGGACAGCCTTGAGGCGCGTCTCCCCGGAGGCGATGCCGAACTTGGTCTTGAGGACGGGGCGGATTGGCCCCTCCGTCTTGAAGCTCTGCTGCAAGTCGGTGATAATCTCGGCTTCCGGGCTACTCATTCGACTGATGCAGCCCCCATCGGATCTTCAAGCCAGTTCTTGAAGGCCTCCTCAACCGCCTTCCGGAGGGCTCCCTTCTTGAGCCCGAACTTCTTGGCTGCTGCTTCGCGGACGCGCGTCTCAAGCGCGTCGTCTATACCGAGATTGATCTTCCCCATAGTGGCCGGAGGATGCGACCGTTATCTTTAAGAAGATTGCTTCTTTTCTACCTTCAAGTGAGTGTGTGTGTCTGAACAGACAGCGATAACGAAAAATGCTCGATGGCGCGATGTTATTGAAGCGTACACTCGAGGCGAGGATGTAAAGACGATAGGAACCAGGCTGGGTTACAAGGCAGGTGGCGTCTACTACATACTTAGGAGAACTGGGATACCGCGCCGTTCCACCGTCGAACGTGCGTTGAGGCCTAACAGAGTCGTAATCCCCCCTGACCCTGCAATCTGCGCGTACCTGGCCGGTTTGTTAGATGGAGAGGGCTCTATCAAGGCATACTCGCATGGGGCGAGGGCGACAATCGCGAACACGAACGCGGATGTCCTCATCTGGATCGCACGGAACACTGGTGTTCCAACGCTCTACAAACGAAAGATGAGGGCCGCGCTTGGGTATCCAAGACAAGTTAAGCCCATCTACATTTGGGAAGTTCGCCGCGTGTTTGAACTGCGGACATTCCTCAATGCGGTCTTGCCATACCTCATAATAAAGCGAGCCGACGCCGAGAAGGTTCTGAGTTATTGCAACCGAAAAATCGGAGGTGCGCTTGCTTGAGCGTAGAGACAAAAGTAAACAAATTAGAGGTAAAGGAGGCTACTGAGATAGCCAACTTCTACGGAGTTCCTCAAAGCCTGGTGAATCTCTTCTGGCTGAACTTCGGAGGCACGGCGTACCCCAAGGCCGCGTTCCACCTCTACCTCGCGCACAGGAAGGGCGTGCAGCGGATCAGGGTCGAAGTGAGGGACGCTGACGGACAGGGGCATTGGGAGGCCGAGGCGTGGATCTACCCGGCTGTCACCTCGCGGATGCTCGAGAGCCTGGTGAAACTCGATCCCGAGGAGCGGAAGAAGATGATAGCCTACCTGACTGAGCCGACGTGGAACTCGGCCAAGGCAAGCAAGGACAACGTGAGGTCCTCGCTGATGCAACCCTATCTGAAGGAGATGGCCGTGACGCGCGCGGTGGCCAGGGCAGCGCGCCTCTTCGCCGGTGGATCGACCGCCTTCGAGGAGCTGCCCGAGGGCGAGATGAACCAGGAAGAGATCAAGAAGGCCGCGGAGATGGCCAGGCCCGTCGAAGCGGCGACCGCGAGCGAGGTCGCGCCCGAAGCCCAACCGTCGAGGCAGGGCTCGGGCGGGAAGGTGACTAAGGAGATGGTGGACTTCCTCCTCGCGAAGGACATCCAAGCCGGGACCGTGAAGACGGAGGCAGCCGTGTCGGGCGAGATCTTCGTGTCCCTGCTCAAGGACATCTCTCAGGGGGAGTACGGAGGCATCGACAACCTCCTCAAGGACTACCGCGGCAGTTTCAACGGGAAGACGAAGACCTGGAATATCCCTGCTCCTTAAGTAGCGTCGCCGCCAACCTCGGCGCATGGCCCAGCCCCAAACGTGCGATACCTGTGGGACCCCGGTGACGGGGTCAAAGAGGGTCGGAGTCCGCGCCTCCGCCGGAGACCCCCTCCAGCGCCGGTCCGCGATCTGGGAGTTCAACCAACCGTGCGGCCACCAGGTCGCCCAGGCCGCGGCGGTCGTCAGGGGGGCGCTGGAGACCGGGTTCGCGGCGTACCAGGGAGGGCCGTTGTGGCAGGCGGGCTACAAGTGGCAGAGCGTCTATTGGGGCTCCTACTGGACCAAGCCGACCGACTTCACCGTCGCCCAGGTCGACAAGGCGGTCTCCGACATCGAGGCGGATCCGGACTACTCGGGAGGCCTGACGGAATACAACGTCGGACAGGGGAGCGCCCTCCCCTCGGTCGTGATCTCAGACCCCGAGCCCCCGGCCACCATCGACGACTCCGCGATCGGCCCCCAGATCGCCTCATGGATAGCGCAGGGAGTCCTTCCCGAGCTGGGGGCGCAGGGAGCCTACAACATCTTCTTCCCGCCGGGCGTGACCGTCACCCTCCAGGGGCAGGCTTCGTGCTCGGTCTTCTGCGACTACCACAGCTTTGATGGCACCCATGCTTACACCGTCGAGCCCTATCCGTGCTCCGGGGAGTGCAACCAATGCACGGGCAGCGCCTTCGACACGCTGACCCAGGGCCTCTCCGAGGAGATGGCGGAGCTCAAGACCGACATGAACCCAGGCACGGGCTGGATCATCGGGCACGAGGAGATCTGCGACTACTGCGACGCGAACTTCGTCTGCAAGCAGATCTCGACGGGCGAGTACGTCAACTCGTGGTACAGCGACAAGCTCTCGGGGTGCTGGTCCCCCGTGGGGCAGCCGCCGACGCCGGGCCCGAACCCGTGCCTGAACGACATCGAGGAGGGGCTCGCCCTCATCCAAAGCGGCGACGTGGTCGGCGGCCTCGAGCAGATCGTCGTGGGGGTGGAGTGCTACCTGACCGGGGGGACCCTCGAGAAGGGGCTCGAGCAGGACATCAAGAGGGCCCACGAGAAGGTCGAGGACGGGGCCGAGGGCGCGAGGCGGAGATTATCAAGCCTTAAGGCCCGGCTGACCGCGGTCGCCTCGAAGGTCTGATGGCAGAGAAGGCAAAGCGGAAGATCCTGCCAGCCTGGTTCCCGAGTGCGCTATTTCTCGCACAGGCGACGCACCTCGCGTTCGGGCTGGCCTTCACCTACGCCGCGCGCGCTCTCGGATACCCGTCCACCTACGGGGCGGGCCTGATCCTCGCGGTCGCGCTGTTGAAGGAAGCGGCAGTCGATCCGTGGCTCGAAGGGGAGTCATTCTTCTGGAACGGGGTCGAGGACTTCGGGTTCTACCTGGTCGGGGTGTCCCTGGCGCTCCTCACGCTGGCCCTTCGGTTCGGCGTGCCTGGGTTTGCGACTGCTCCGTAGAGAGGTAGAGCAGCAGCGCGTTCAGGACAATCAGGGAGAAACCCTGGAGGGGCTGGACGAAGGCCTGGGGCAGCCCGACGTCCGCGATCAGCGGGACCAAGTAGGTCATCCCCCCGTTCACGATGGCCGAGAGCAAGACCAGGAGGGAGAGGCTCGGCTTGAAGGCCCGCCCCTTGATTGTGAAGAGGACATCCTTGAACTTGAAGGTGGCCTCCACGGCTCACACCCGAGCTGTCTCGAGGAGGAGTTCGACCTTGGGCTGCTCAGGGGTCCCGCCCTTCTTCTTGTAAGTGACCTCGAAGCCCAAGTTGCCCGCGAGCGGGATCACCACCTCTTTGATGTGCTTCTCCATGTCCTCCGGGTTCACGAAGAAGAGCTCCAGCTTCCCTGTCGAGTCGCCGCGCCAACCTGGCATACTGACGGGTAGCGCCGAAAGGGATTTAAGACTATTGACGCGATTGACGCTCTGATATGCTTCTCGTCACCATGTATCGGGATGCCGCGGGTCAGTTCCACGGCTCGAGGCACGACTGCCCAGGGGGCAGGAACGAGAAGGTCGTGACAGACCTCTCCGGGCGCGTCGTCTACGTCGACGAGGTATTCTTCGCGTAGAGTTCGTGGACAGCGCCCGACTCTCGCGTCAACTTCCATCTCGTCCCTAAAAGAATGGCCCTGATGGTTGTCCGTGAGACATCGAACTCAGTCGCAAGGAAACTCTGACTCTTGCCTTCTGCTGCGCCTTCTCTAATCTCCTTCACTTTGCCGACAGTCAATTTGGCAAATGGATTTTTCTCGCCGAGAAGAACGGGCCATTTCGCCCGACCCTTGGCCTTCGCATCTCTCATATTATCACCCCTGTTACCTAAGAAGAGGTGCGCTGGATTGACGCATGAGGGAACATCGCATTTGTGGAGAACCCAGAGCCCTTTGGGAACAGGCCCGAAGGCCATTTCATAGGAGAGCCGGTGCGCATAGGCGGCCTTGCGGCTACCTGATGGTTTGATTACACCGTAACCCTCTGCGTAGTTCTTCGCGCCCGTCCATAGCCAGCATCCGTCGGTCTTTTTGGCATAGTGCCAGAAGCGCGACTCGGTAGGCGTCTTTGTTGGCATGGACGCCGAGCGTTGGAACCACGACTACTTATGGACTTGGTTTATTCGCGCCCTTTGTCCATAACTCGTGAGTAGCTCCATGTTGGAACCATTGGGCGGTCCTCTTGAACCCGCAGTTGTCGAGGAAGGATCTCCCAACTGTGCTCTCCTCCATGTCCCCTCCCAACTCGTGAATCTCAAAGAGGACCATCTCAGTCCTCTGTAACGTCTCTATCGCGCCCCGCAGGACCTTCACGCCCTGCCCCTCCGCGTCAACCTTGAGAAGGCGGCAATCCTTCACCCCGAGCGAGTCAACCGTGACCGCGGGGACGACCTGGATCCCCTGCTCGGTCTCTGACGCGGAGAACTCCGCCTTCTTGTTGATGTCGTAGAGGCCGAGGTTGACCATCCCGTCGTGGTCCCAGGCAGCAGCCGCGGAGGCGTTCACCTTATCCTTGAGGCCGTTCAACTCCTTGGTCCTGCCGAGGGAGACGAGGTAGTCGGAGTATGGCTCCACAGCCCAGACCCTCTCGAAGTATCGGGCGAGCGAGATCGCGTAGAGGCCACGCTCCGCGCCAACGTCGATGAAGGTCCCGCGCGGGAAACTCTCGACGCCAGGCAGGACTGTGACCGTCCGCCTTAGCTCGTTTGGCGGGAATGAACTGGCCGCGAGGGCCTTCTTCATCCACGCGAGGATGTTCTTCTCGTGGGGCTCGAGGGGGACGTAGTTCTGACAGAAGTCGGGCACCCACCACTTGATACCGTCCTGGGGGATCTCATTCGTCGAGAGCCCATTCATCCGGAGGTGCTGACGGTAGTTCTCGAGGGTGTGGAAGTCGTTGTCACAGTGGTAGCAGGCGTAGAAGGCGCCCGCGCGCGGCCGGGCCTTGCCGAAGAAGCGGTCGTTGAGCCAGTTGAGATACTCGACGATCTCGGGGGCGGTCTCAACCCCCTGCTGGACGACGAACTGGCACATCCTCGGATCGACCGGCGCGAAGTTCTCCAGGCAGAACTGCCTCCACCTCTTGTAGAACTCCGCCTCGACGCGCTGGTCCCACTGGCTCTGCATCGACTTGGGGTGGACCATCCGGACGTCCGGGAAGTGGCCGTAGGCCTTCTCCCCGAACTCCTTGATGATCCGGAGCCCGAGATCGGTGTCGCCCCGCCAGCCGCGCGGGGGAGGGTTGAGCCCCCAGGTCGCATCGAAGCCTCCGACCTTCTCGAAGGCCGAGCGCCTCACCATGATGTTAGCGCCGACGAACCACATCGCCTTGTCCAACTTCATCCACCCCTGCCCCCACATATCGCCCTCGATGGGGCCTGTGAGTAGCATGAGTTGGGGGTCCTCCTCGAAGTGCCTCACTCCGTTCTCAAGCCAGTCGGGCGGGGGCTCTGCATCGTCGTCCGTGAACGCGAAGACCTCAACCTCCGGCGAGGCCTCGGTTGCCTGATTGCGGGCAACATATTCATTCACCCCGCCCGTCCAGGAGAAGAGGAACCAGTCCTTGCCCCTCCCCGGCATGGTCTGCGCCTTGATGCAGTCGAGGGTCCTGAGGAGGCTCGGCCGGCCGAGGGTCGCGACGATGACGGTGGCGCGCTTCAAAAAGAGGTCGCCTCGCCGATGAGGCGTAGGTAGTCGATGGCCATCCTCTTCGCCGAGAAGTAGTCGCCCCGCGCGAGGCAATCCTTCGGGCTGATCTTGCCGAGGCGCTTCACGGCGTCGACGTACTCCGGGATTGTCCGGCAGACGAAGCCGCAGTTCGCCGTGGGCGCGACTATCTCCTTGAGCCCCCCGTCCCCGCTCGTTATGACGGGGGTGCCCGAGTTGTGGACTATGATGCCGTTGGCGTAGTAGTAGCCTCTCTGCGTCCGGAGGTTATAGACTCTAAGAGAGCGGGCGGAGGAGGCCTTTGCGACCTTTTTGACCCTCTCAAATTTAGCCATCTTACGCAGCGCACGAAGTCCTCCTCGCGAGCCGGGTCCATTCCGTAGTGATGGGGGCCGTTCAACCTTTCCTCCATGAAGGCGAGTAACACCTTGGCCTGATCTGACTTGACTATGAGAACGGGCTCCAATGACTTCAAGAGCGGATAGACGCGAGAGAAGCCCCTGATATTGAAGGCGAAGTAGGGGGTCGTCCCGAGAGGCCCACCGAGGCGACGGAGAGTGTAGCAGCTTGGAAGAGACAGATGTTCTTCCAGCCATTCGACCAGGGCTTCTGAGGTGTTCGAGATTGTAATGATTGGGATGTAGGTCGTGCGCCTGCCATGCCCCCGGTGAAAGCGTTTGAGAGTGACCATCCCCTCGCCATCCACTATCCCAGCCAGATACGCCAGGTCCATCGGCGCCAGAGAGACCTCCAGCTCGCTTGTGTGTTGGATATACTGCCGGAGTGACTTGCGGAGCCCGAGGGCGCGCGCCTTTTTCCTGATCTGTGCCGCCGACCATCCCATCTCGATAGCGATGCCCTTCACCGTCTGTGTCGTGTAGATTCCGGACAACTTCGCCGATGCCTCCTCTGTCCATAATTTTCTCTTTCCCATCTTCGATAACAACGGAGTCCCCAACAGTTAAGGACTCCGACCGCAACCAACCACACTGGGTAAGGACCGGGTGATTGGGCGTGGTTGTAAGCGACCTTCCAGTCTCAGTCTCTATGTAGACAAGCCGACCGTAATATTCCCTCTCAAGTGCTTCCAGAATGGGGCTGGGAACATCAATCTCGGTGTCCTTCGGGAAGCACATGAGGGCCTCCACCGCGACGATGCCGAACGACTCCATCGATCCTATCGAGGACCAGTCGCTTGGGACGACGAGGGCGGCTGCCCGCGAGAGGAGGTCCACCTTCTCCTCGAGGGTGGGGTTGCGGATGAGCTGGGCGTTGGGGCGCTCGTCAACGTCCTTCTGGATTATGTCGGCGTAGCCGGATAGAGGCCACTCCGAGAACTTCCCCACATGCCCGGCCAGGATGAGGGGCCGGTTGGTCATGCGGGCGAGGAGGATTGCGATGTCGGGCCTCTTGTAGGGCGCGATGCGCCCGAGGAAGAGGAGGAACTTCTCCTTCTCTTCGCGGTAGCGGTAGACGTTCTTAATCCCCGGGTAGATCTGTGGCCCGTTGACGCCGAAGGCCGACCTGACCGCCTTCGTGGGGAAGATGTCCCGCACGCTGGAGAGCTGGTCGGTGTGGAAGCAGGTCGCGGCGTACTTCTCGCGCGTGTAGAACTTCGCGAGCTGCTTCTGGTGGGTGAAGTCGAATATGAAGTCGTAGTCCCCCCTGATTGGGCCTTGTGGGTAGGGTGAGGAGACGGGCCATCTCTTTGACTCGCCCATCAGCGACATCCAGGAGACCTGCGAGGGGGTGCAGTAGAGGTCTACGAAGTGGTCCATCTCCGTGAGGGCCATCGCAAAGTCCTGGGCGATGAGCTCTATCCCCCCGTAGGAGTCGCCGAGGGGGATGGGGATCTCGGGTGGCGCGAGGACCGCGATCTTCACAGTTTTTCCCGCCAATAATCCACACAGCGACTTAGACCCTCTGCTATCGTGTATCTCGGTTTCCAACCGAGTTCAAACTTGATCCTATCGGCACTCGTCATTAACATCGGCGGATCGTAGGGGCGCGGGTTCTTCCCCCACTCGACAGCCCCCTTGAAGCCAGTCAGGCCCGCGATAATCTGCACGATGTCCCCGACCGAATGGGCCTCGGCGACCGCGTTGTAGACCTTCTTGATCGCCTTCTCGTTGCCGATGACGGACTTGTAGGCCCCGACGTGGTCGGGGTAGTAGAGCCACGACCGGATGACGCTGGGGAGACCGTCGAACTCGACCTTCTCCTTGTTGGTCAGCATCGAGATCACGGCCTTCTCGACGAGGTAGCCCCTGGCCTCCTCGGGCAGCGCGAATGACCGCCCGAAGGTGTTGCCGCAGCGGAGGATTGTGTAGGGGAGCCCGAAGGCCTTCCCGGCGACCTGGACGTAGAGGTCCGCGGCTGCCTTCGAGACGCCGTAGGGCGTCCCGCCCTCGAGGGGGTCCTCCTCGCTGATCGTGGCGTTCTTGGCCTTGTAGGACTCCATCGTGCTTGAGTGGACGAACTGCTTGAGGTTCTTGAGCCCGCGCATGGCCTCGACGAGGTTGACCGTCCCGAGGTAGTTGATCCGGCCGTACTCCATCGCCTTGTCGAAGGAGAACCTTACCGGGGTGAATGAGGCGAGGTGGACCACGACCTCGGGGTCAACCGTCAGGACAGCCGAGACGAGGTCCTCGTCCAGGAGGCTCCCCTCGACGCGCTTGACCTCCGGGGGGAGTTTCGTGTTGGAGAACGAGTCCTTCCGGACGAGCGCCCAGACCTCATTCTCGCCCATCAGCTCCTTCACGAGGTTTGATCCGATGAACCCGGTCCCGCCCGTGACAAATATCCTCATTGGAACTTGAACTCCGGGTGCCTCTTGAAGATCTCAAGCCACTTGAGGGCTGAGACCGCCCATGCGTTCTTCGCCTGGGAGAACTTCACCTGCTCCTCGGCGTGGGCCTTCCTCTCCTCGGCGCTCCTCGAGAGGACCTTCGCGATCAGTTTCGCCATCTCGTCCACGTCGCAGAGCCACTCGAAGGTCCACGCGGTCGGCCATGCCTGCTTGGCCGGGATGTAGGAGGCCTCCTCGGCGAGGACCTCGCGGAAGTTCGGGTGGTCGGTCACGATGACCGGCGTCCCGCAGTTGTGAACTACGAAACCATTGGCGAAGTAGATGCCATCGCTTGTGCCGAAGTTGTAGACGGGCAGGTCGGTGACGAACTCGCGTGTAGCCTTTGTGATGGTTTGAGATTCAACTCGTGTATTCTCGCTATAAGTCCCATGTCGTAGTCGGAGTAGCCTTGATATGTCGAACTTGCTCTGCGACTCTCTATCCACCGCAACAATATTTCCATTTGTTCGCGCTTGATAACGAGATAGGGCAAGAGGCTCCGGAAGAAGTTGCTGAAGGTCATGCCTTTGATGTAGAAGATATAGTGCTCCGCCTCTGTCTTGCGTCGCCAAGTGCTGACCCCAGGCCCGCCCAGCCGTTTCTCTAACCACCCTATCAGCGTCTTCGAGCTGTTTGAGATCTGGACCAGAGGATAGTATTGGTGTTTGTTTAGAGGGGGCTTCTTGAGTTTCTTGAATCCGACTGACCCTTCCCCGTCTATTATCCCTGCGATGTAGGCTAACTCCTGGATTGTCAAGTTGAACTTCTTCGCCGCTGGGTGGTAACTTCCTATGGGCTTGAGATAGCGGAGAGAGTTCATCTTCCAATGAACGGCCTTGGGCGTATGTCCTGTTATTTTCGAGAGTTCCTCGACTGACTTGCTCTTGTAGTTCTGCTGCAATAGCCTCAACTGTTCCTTCGACCATGTTGTTTTGCCCATAACAGATGCCTGCAAATAGGGTATCCCCGTCGCATATATCCTTTGCCAGTTTCCATCCGTCCAGAGTTAGAAACGGGTGATTGGATGTGGCTGTGACCCTGCCTCCGTTCGTAGAAGTGAATGTGCATATATAGCCTGTATAGAGGCGTCTGTACGCTCTAACAAGTCCCTCGGCGAGTATCAAGGTTCCTTTGGGGAAGCACCCGAGGGCCTCCGTCCCTGGGAGGCCCCAGCCCTCCGCAGCGCTCGGCGAGCAGTTGTGGACTGCTATCGGGGCTGCGTAACTCTCTTCCGATTCCACGGAGACGTTGTAGACGAACCTTCTCTTGGTCTTGAGTGTCTTCGTCTGTCTTACCGGGGTGGCGATCCCCTTCATCCCGTTGACCCACCGCCAGTTCTGCGCACTTCTTTTTCGGTTGCGCGGAGGAAGGCCCAGAGATCTCAGGAAGCGGTCGCATTCCGCCCCAGATAATGTAATCGTGTAACTCCGCCTGATTTTGCTTCGCTGGTTGGCGCTGTAGTAGCCGCGGCTGAACAGCAAAAGCCACAGTTGCCACGCGAGCTTCCGCGAGACTGTCGTGTATCGGACGCTTTCGTCGTCTCTTGTCCCGTCACCCGAGAAAAGGGCGAGCCAGAATGGGCGGATGAGCGCGTTGCGTTCGTCTGCGAGGTGGAAGACCCATCCAGGAATTTGCTTCCCTGCGGCAAGGTGCCCGCATTGATAGCGGAAGAACTTACGAAGTATCACCGAATAATATGCCAGCGAGAGCTTGGTGCCGGAGGCGCTTCTTTTAATGGCACCGTCGAGGCCGAAGACCCGTTTCATGCTCGCAGAAAGGGCCTGGACATCGTCGCGCGCTCCGAGCGAGAAGACGATGCCATCTTTTCTGTCGGAGCCCTCGGCGATATACCATCCAAGAACGCTCATCAGGTCGGGAGTTATTCGTATTCTCCCTGGAACGCTTTTAGCCCTCCTTGGGCGCCTTGTTCGGAACCTCGCCAGGTTGACCGCCGAGCGTTTGTGATGTTTGAGGACTGGTCGGGGAATGTAGAGGCGGTCATTGGGCCTGACTTCGCCAGCCGGAACCCACTCGAACTTCTGGACGACCGCGGCCTTTGTCCCATACGGGTTCCCGACACCGAGAACATCCCGACACACGAGGACTGGATGGTTCGGCGTGAGCTGGACGAGCGGCGCCGATACGGCCTTGATTGCGACCATCGGGCCTTCATACTCACGTTTGAAGACATGTGTGACCGGCTTGTATTCTCCGGTGTGCGTCAGGAGCATGTCGCCGACCTTTAACGAGTCGATGGCCTTGGGCTCCGGGTTGGAGATGACCAAAGAGCGGTATGGCAGACAGTAGGCGTCCATGCAGTTGTAGATCCCGGCCAAGATCTCGTCTTTGATCCCCCAAGTCTTGGAATAGCGCTGGGGGAGGATGACGCTTCCCTTGAGCCCGAACTTGTCGACGAAGTGGTTCAGGTCGTAGGTCGCGAAGTTCCCCGGATCGGTGTGCAGATAGACCTCGATGTCCAGCGACCTCTTCACGATACCGGCGGCCTTGAGGAGGAGCGACCACCCCTTCCTCTGCTGGTCTCCGACGCCCACCCCCGCGACCAGGAGCTTCTTCGGGTCGAAGCCGTAGGCCTCCTTCTTCACCTCCATCGGCTTGAAGACCTCCGGGTCGTAGCCCCAGGGCGCGACTTCGAGGTGGTTGGACGGGACCCCCTGGAAGAGGAGCACATCGCGAGCCCACTCGGTCGGAGGGGCGCAGACCGCGCACTCGTTGTTGCACGCGTTGACAAAGTCCTGGGGGAGCATGTCGGCCTGGACCGGAGTATTCAATATGATGGGCGGGCTGCCGCGGAGGTTCTTGAGCGAGTAGGCGTTGGTGTGGAACTTCGGCGTGTGTGCGAACGCGTCCCTGACGTGGATCCCCAGGTCCGGGGAGAAGTCCTTGAAGGCCCTCTCGATGTTCATCGTGGTCGTCCCGTCGTAGATCGGCAGATCCTCGACGCCCGAGCTGCCCTTGGCGGACTGGAAATAGAGGGGGGTCCCCGCGAGCTGCAGCCCGACGAACCCGACCTCGATGCCGACGGAGCGGAACTGCTTGGCGAGGTTCTTGGCGATGACGCCGTACCCCGTCGACAGACTCGGGGGGTCTGAGAGAAAAAGCAGTCGCACGTTGTCAATCCCGTCAATCATTCAGGATATAAACTCACGATACGGATGGACGGAGCTGATGGAGACGCTTTTCGGCGTTTATCCCGCAGTTTGTAGAGTGTGCTCTACCATCTTGGTCCCTTACGAGAACTGGAACCAATCAACGCAAAAACGCGGGGGGAGAATATGCAGGTCATGTGAGACCGATAAGGCCATTGAGTGGGCACGGAAGAACAGAGAACGCCTTCGGCATAGGGAGCGATTATGGAGACAGGCGAACTCAGAAAAACTTCGGGCGCAACGCCACCGTTATTATTTGAAGAACCGGGCCAGAATCAATGGCTATGCAAGGGAGTGGAATCAACTTCACCCAGAGAGACGCCGCTTGTATCGCCTAATGAAATTAGAGCGCCTTGGGAAGGAGAAAGTGGCAGCCGACAAATATGCTGAGCACTTGAGGCGGAAATATGGCCTCTCACTCAGTCAGTTTGAAGCCATGCTTCTCGCGCAAGGCGGAAAGTGCGCGATATGCAAGGAGCCATTCAAGAGCAGGCCGAATGTGGACCACCAGCATGATACAGCACTCGTAAGAGGGCTTCTCTGTTCTCGTTGTAACACGATGATAGGCTCAATCGAAAGGTCCCCGCTCATTCTGGACTCTATGCTGGGGTATCTCAAAGATTGACTTTCGACGACAAGTTTCTCTTCCCAGAGAAGCCTCCACCACCGAAGGAGTTTGTTTCACAACTTGAGACATTGAAGAAGGCTGTTGAACTTGATTTCTCACCTACCCCGGGGTTCGGGCCTCTGCGGGCGATAATGCCATCCGAATCGGTGAGCCACCCCGCAAAGATGAACCTGAGACTGCTAACCTATCTCGTTGAGAACTACACCAGACCAGGGGAGACAGTCCTCGATCCTATGTCTGGAACTTTTAGCACCTCGATAGTGGCCGCCCTCAACGGCAGGAATGCGATAGGGGTTGAACTCGAGGAGAAGTTCGTGAAGTGGGGCGAGAAGGCCAGGGAGCGCCTTGAGGCAATCCCCTCGCTCACCGAGACGGGGAGGATTACGGTAATCAAGGGTGATGCACGGTATCTCTCCACGCTCCTCGCGAGCGCGGATACCGTAATGACCTCGCCTCCGTTCTCGGACACCCTCCACCCGAGGAAGGGGGTCCTCCAGGCGCAGGAGAACATGAGGGGGGCGGGCTACGACGAGAAATACATCCGCGACTCATTCCAGCAGCCCAACCAGCAGCTCGCCCTCGCGAAGGACGGATACGGGAGCGACCCCGCGAACCTCGGGAACTTGAAGCATGGGGAGGTTGATACGGCGATCTTCTCCCCGCCCTACACGTCGGCGACTGGCGGTGGGGCCAAGGGGATTGCCGAGAAGGGCTACAACGGCAAGCATGGCAGGGACGCGACCCTACAGCATAGGAACGACCGTCCAATCAGCGACGACCCCGCCCAGATCTCGAACCTCCCGATGGGAGAGGAGGACGTGGACGCGATTGTGACGAGCCCGCCCTACAAGACCAGGACCGACGGGGGAGGCCTCAACGAGACGGGGATGCCGAACGCGCGGGGGATCTTCAAGGAAAAGCCGGGGACCCTCGAGTATTCGGAGGACAAGGAGGGCAACATCGGCGAGATCAAGGAGCACGGGGAGGTTGATGCCGTAGTCACTTCCCCGCCCTACGCCGAGAGCATTGTCATGTCCTTCGACTCCCCCCAGATGCACGCCTACTTCGAGAAGATGCTCAAGGAGAAGGGGCACATCGAGTTCGAGGGGAAGCGGTACACCGAGAAGGAGTGGCGGGCGATGAACCACGGACGTCTCGACGGGAGGACGACGAAGGGCCTCGAGAAGGGCTCCGTGGGCTACTCGCCAGCTCGGGAGAACATCGGAAACCTGCCGCACGTCGACTCGGTGGTCACGAGCCCCCCATACGCCCAGAGCGCGGGGCGTCAGGACGACCGCGACGAGTTCTTCGACAAGCTCGCCAAGGACCCGACGTCCGCGCGGTTCGGCAGGGAGAGCCACCCCCGCACGGGCGCGGCCTATTCGCAGTCTGAGGAGAACATCGGCAACGCCCCCGTCGACTCAATCCTGACGAGCCCGCCCTTCGGCGACTCCGTCCTCCAGGACTATGGGGAGTCGAACAAGGCCCTCCTCGAGTGGGAGCGCGGGATCAGGAAGGAGCTGGCCGAGACGGGGTTCATCGCCCACGACGGGAGGAAGTACACCGAGGCCGAGTGGAGGGCGGTCAACAAGGGCGAACTCAAGCCCCGCGGGATGCCCGACCTCTGGGCGAAGATCATCGCGAACAGGGCGAGCCAACGCTACAACGACGCCGACCCCGATAACATAGGCAATCTTCCCGTGGACTCAGTCGTCACCTCCCCGCCCTACGAGAAATCGGAGGCTTTCGAGGACACCGACTTTGTCAAGAAGATCTCGGGCGACCTCGACGTGAAGATCTTGAACGGGGAGGCCAAGGGCCATCTGAAGGCGCGGTCGGCGAAATACAAGTCGGGGGCCCATGCCTCCCGGGAGCACGCGCCGAGCGCGGAGGCGGAGGTTGCCTACCTCGAGAGGGCGGAGAAGGGGAGGGTGGAGAACCCGGGCTCGATAGGGAAGCTGGAGCGCGAGACTTACTTGGCCGCCATGTTTCGAGTTTATGGCGAAATGATGAAGGTCTTGAAGCCGGGGGGCCGCGCCGTAATCGTCATCAAGCCATTCGCGAGGGACCACAAGGTCGTCGACCTCCCCTGGCAGACGTGGCTCCTCCTCGAGAAGGTCGGGTTCCATCTTGAGGACCTCCTCAAGCTGAGACTCCGTCAAATGAGCTTTTGGAGAATTTTATACTACCGCAAGTTCCCGGCAGCAGAACGCATAGTCCACGAGTACGCCATCGTGGTTAGGAAGGGGGCTCTATCTCCCCCGCCTGCTCCTCCTCTCCGTGAGGAGCGAGTGCCTGCAATCCCGGCACCTGACCTTCCGGATCAGGAGGAGCGTCCTGGGTCCCGTGATCTCGCGCTCGGGGTTGCATGGGCAGGCGCACCCCTCGCCGAATGGGGCCTGGCACTTCTCGCACACGGCTACGCCACGTCCCCGAGTAGGAAGACTATAACGGGTCCCGTTTCCAACGTCCTTTTTCCCGTCCTTCGACAGGGCGCGACCGAGGTAGATCTCCGCGCTTATGCACGACCTGGTCCCGAGGATTATCCGGCGGTGGATGTCCCTGCCGCACATGAACACGGCAATCGCCCCTCGCTCGCCGACGTGCTGGGAGACCGTCCACCACCTCGACGTGTAGCGCCTGATCTCCTCCGTCTTCGTCCCCGCGACGATGGCGTCGAAGTAGGGTTTTCTGACCATGAAGAGGACCTTCATACGAGCCGCGCCTGTCCGTTCTTGACCATCAAGTCAAGCGCGGACCTGCCCTTCGGCTTCGTGTCTACGTCGACCCTGGTCCCGCCAGCCTCGAAGTAGACCGCCCCGTCCGCGTCCTCCCAGATCGGCTTCGGCTTGTCGCCCAGCACCCAGCCTATCAGTCTCGGTTCGGGAGTCAGTCAACTCGCCTCGCCGGGGAGGGCCTCGGGTATCCCGATGAGGAGCCACGGTGCCTTCGTCAGCAGCTCGCTCGCGAAAGGTATCGTGACCCAGGCCCCGTCCGAACTCTGGAGCTTGACCGAGTAGCCGCTCGACGAGTTTCGATCTTGGACGAGGTTCTTGGCCGTGACCTCGTGCTCGAGGGTGCATTGGGGCTGGGCGCACTTGAAGAAGGTCTTGCCCCCGTTCCGCCAGACCTGGGCGCGGCCCAAGAAGTGGCTCAAGCGGTCGTCATCTCCTTCTCCTCCTTCCTCGTGACGCGGACCTTCATCGCCGCGGTGGGGTTGTAGTGCCACCTCTTAGGCTCCAGGTAGCCGAACCGCGCCCTCAACTCCTCGTCCGTGGCGCCCTCCTTCGGAGGCGACGTGAGGGTCCAGTCCCACCCGTAGTTCTCCTTGAACCACTGGCGGACGACGCGGAAGTAGGCCAGGGCCACGGCGACCTTCTTCATCCTCACCTCGAGGGGCTCCGTGGTGGACTGGAACGCGGAGTCGAGGAGCATCTCCCCGCGCCTCAGCGCGTAGGATACGGATTTCTGCTTAATCCTGCCCCTCATTCTCTGAATCCCTCCACCGTCCGTCTGACATTGGAGTCGACGATGTCGGTGAGTTCGGCAAGATAGACTGCGATGGCGAGGGTGCAATCCTTCGGGCTGGCGATGTCGTTTCCCCGCGCGTGCGTCTTGCACCTGACGCACACCTCTCCGAGCCCATTGATTGTGAATTCAATCTCATGCGCGGCGATGGATTGAATCCGCCTCTGCGCTTCTTCTTCACTCACTTGGTCTCCTCCCCCGTCTTGAGGTTGATGACCTTGCGGTTGTTCTCGAGGAGGAACGCCGGGAGCCCTACCTGCGCCTGGATCTCGACGTTCCGGTTGATCCGCGCCTTCTCCATCTCCGCGAGGATCCGGAGCCGGATCTCCTGGGTGCGCCGCGCGATCTCGCCCGCGGACTCGCCCCCCCTCGGGTGGTGGCAGAGGCAGGGGGCCTTCATCCCGCCACGCCAGAAGCGGCCCGAGCACTCGTTGTGCCTGTTCGCGCGGCACTTCGGGCACCAGCCCGATTTGTCGGTCATGGCAGCCTATCCCTCACGAGCACGAGTTCTGTCCTCCCGTCCCTGCTGTCCCAGGGGTTGAAGAAGAAGTAGAAGCCCTCGACGCTCTCGCGCCAGAAGAGGCTCCTCAGCCAGTCCCACTCCCACTCCGGGGGCGGCTTCACTCCGCCTTCTCCACCTCGACGCCATAGGATCTTAGGACCTCGAGATCGCGCTCGTCCGCAAGGTCCCATCCGAGGTTAATCATCGCAGACCTCAGCTTGTGGGCCTCCCCGCCCCCGTCCCCGAACCCGTAGAGTGGCCCCGTCTGACTCCCGCCGTGCCAGACCTCCCTGACCCTGACCTTCGGCTTAGTCGCCATAGCCCCCGAATATCCTCCTCTCGCCCGCCGCGACCTGCGCCTCGGTGATCTCGGGCACGTCCTCGAGTTCCTCGACGGGGTGGTAGACGAACCTCCCACCGGTCCGCTCGAGGGCGAACTTGGCCTTTTTCGGGCGGCCCTTCACGACGCAACGGTCGCAGATGATGGCGACCGCCCGCCCGTGGCTCCCGTCGACGAGTACGTTCCCCCAGGAGGGATACTCCCACGTCGTCCTCTTGTTCAGGGAGACCATGTTGAGGTGCCTGGAGCTGGCCATCGTCCCCTCGCACGCACAGCACTTGCCCTCGTCCTTGAGGGCGGCCAGGAGGTCCTCGCTCACGCCTCGATGTCCTCCCTGAGTTTCTCCTGCAGCCTGCTTAGCCTCTTGACCTTCTCGTGCGAGGCTTCGTCGGTGTGCCAGGCGTGGTAACTCACATCGGCCCAGATTGCCCATGCCAAGGCATTGAGAGGAGCGAGTTCTTCGGAGAGGTCCGTCTTCACGCCTTCACGACCACCTTCACCTTCTGTCTCCGAAGTCTCTGCAACTCATTGACACAGGTCCGACAGTTCCGCTTCCCCAGTTTTAGTTCGTAGGATCTGAGGTTGTCCAAGGTGAGTGCGTGTCCTCTCTTACAATGAGTCTGTCTCGACTCCAACGCGGAGATACTGTTACCCCTCATCAAGTTGGTTCTGCGTGTCACGGGTTCAAGATGAGCAGGGTTGACGCATCCTCTGTTACGACAAAGGTGGTCAAGGTCCAGGCCTTGAGGTATGGGGCCTATGGTCAGTTCGTAACTCAATCGGTGAGGGCGGATCTCAAACTGTTGCGACCTTGAACCGAAGGTAGTGCCAAAGCGCCCATAGCCGTTCTGATGAGGACCTCGGAATGTCCAACATCCTTCCGACTTCGACACGCGCGACCAGAATTTCTCCGCAAGCGTTCGCCTCTTCTCTTGCGGAACCTGGAAGATTGATGTCACGGCCATGCTCTCATTCCGGGTTCTTTATCACGGCGCGGACGCGGGGGTGCTTCTGGAAGAATACGTGCTTCCCCGAATCCTTGGTCTTCACGAGGATCTTCTCCTGGACGAGCTTGTCGAGGGCCTTGAAGGTTATCGCCCCCGGGTCGGCGAGCATCTCCTTGATCTCCTTCTCCGACCTCCTCGCGTCCAGCTTCCCGTGCGCTATCAGCTCGACGATCTCGCCGTAGGTCGTCGTGG
>Ga0187846_10000731_pt1 | contig 18641 bp, 19 predicted proteins | sample TC_taG_FD_161473 | JGI IMG/M metagenome (GOLD analysis project Ga0187846, IMG submission 161473) | Biofilm microbial communities from the roof of an iron ore cave, State of Minas Gerais, Brazil - TC_06 Biofilm (v2) | ecosystem: Environmental > Terrestrial > Deep subsurface > Cave > Wall biofilm...
GTATTGAGCGCCCGTCCCGGTTGCCCGATCGAGGCACTGTGTACCGTGGTGACTTTCTCGTGACCGCTCACGCAGCACCGCCCCGCAGTGGAAGGATCGACGTGTTCTTCGATGGCGCGGTTCAAATACCCCCTGCGCGCCCGCGACCCGGATGTCAGCGTCCCAGTCCCGCTTGGAATCGCGCATGAGCACGGGCCGGGAATTCCCGGGTGACGTTGCTCAGTCCACGGGCACATCCGGAAAGGCAACAATGCGGCAGATGGAGGCTTCTCCACCCACGAACTTCCACGGAAATGCCCCGACCATGCAGCGCCGGTTGAGGAGGGTGGCCAGTTCCCCGCCGAGGTTCTCCGCGTGAATGACGCCGTGACGGAATGGTGCGTGGTGCATGCTGAATAGGTGCTCTTCGGGGAATCGGTCCTCCACCTTGATCTTGAAGCGGCGTTCGTACTCATGCACGAGATCCGGCTTCTTGTATCGGATCGAGGTGTTCATGGGGTGGTCGGCGGATCCGGTATCGACCCCGATCCAGCGGAACTTCATGCGAACGGCCCACTCCGCAAAGCGATGGTCGGGCCCCGGGTGGCGGCAGAAGTAGGTCACCAGGTCCTCCTCCGGCATGCCGGAGTAGTAACGATACCAGCCGGTGTGGATGATCAGAATGTCCTCCGGGCGGACATCCACCTTAGACTGGACCAGCTCGGGAGTATAGATGCCCCACTCTCCAACCTCGCTGATATCCGCGATCGCCGCCGGCCCGACGCACTGCTCCAGGGGCACGGACGCAATGTCGCGTCCGCCTGAAACCCCATGCATTTCACTGTCCAGGTGGGTGCTGAGATGCAGGGGGGTCTCAACCATCTGGCTGACGATGCCGTTCGTCTGATGGGTCTGAAAGTACCACAACCGAAGCCCCGGATATCCCACCCATCCCGGGGAATGAATGGTGACCGGATGGCTGAGATCAACGACACGCATCGGGCCGTCCTCCTCGCGCGCTTCTGTGCCAGGGTTTGATGGGTATCTTTCGGCCTCCTGCCAGCGACGCAGGTCCCCGCTCGGGCCCCCGTTGAGACCATGCACGGCCGCGGCGTCGGTGGATGCGGGGCAGGGGAGGGTAAAGCGCTGTTGAAACCATTTTCAGTAATACTGAAACACGCGGCATCTGTCACCCGCCGGAGGGGGGGCGGCGATGAGCACACTCGTTCGGGCCGGCATGCACGCACGCGGAGCGGCGGTTCAGAACGGCGCGATCCGGGAGCTGGGCACGCACATTCGGACGCTGCGTCTCAAGCGCCGGCGGACCCTCCGGCAGCTGGCCGATGCCACCGGGTTGAGCGTCTCGATGGTCAGCATGGTGGAACGGGGGCAGGCCAATCCCAGCATCGGGAGGCTGGTCGCCATCGCGGCCGCACTCGGGGTTCCGATGGTGAGCCTTTTCGGAGACGCTACGCTTCCGACGTGCCCATCCGCCATCTGGGCAAGGAGATGGGCGTGCTGCTCGACGGGATCCTGGCCGTGGAGATGGGTGGCGAACGCTACATCCTGCGTCCCGGTGACGCCATCATGATCGACTCCGCACGACCGCACCGCTTTGTCAACATCGGGAAGCGCGTGGCTCGCACGCTGTGGATCAACGTGCACGGCAGTCGGTGGTTCTCATCCAAAGGAGGGTTGCCATGAGGAGACACTGGCAACACAGTGCGCTTTGGCTCCTGATTGGGTTGCTGTCCCTGCCGCTGTGGGCGCCCGACACGGCCCGGGGCCAGGCGGGGCCGAAGGTCGCATTCATCTACGTCGGTCCCGTGGGCGATGCCGGGTGGACCTTCCAGTGGGACCAGGGGCGAAAGTATCTCGAGTCGCACGTGGCGGGGGCACAGACCGCCTACGTGGAGTCCGTGCCCGAGACAGCCGACGTGGCACGCGTCGAGAACGACTTCATCGCCAAGGGCTTCACGGTGATCTTTGCGACGGCCTTCGGCTACCAGAACTTCACCGTCGACGTCGCCAAGCAGCACCCCGGCGTGACGTTCGTGGGAATAGGTCCCGCCATCAAGCTCGCCCCCAACGTCTCGACCGTCTACGGCAAACTCTGGGAGGGCCGCTACCTCACGGGTATCGTGGCCGGTAAGATGACCAAGACCAATGTCATCGGGTTCGTCGCCGCGCACCCCATCACCACGGTCGTGGCCGGCGTCAACGCCTTCGCGTTGGGCGTGCGATCGGTGAACCCGGCGGCGAAGGTCAAAGTCGTCTGGACAGACACGTGGTACGATCCGCCGAAGGAGAAGCAGGCGGCCCAGAGCCTGCTCGACGCCGGCGCCGACGTGATCGCCCAGCACCAGGATACGCCGAGTGCGCTTTCGGCGGCGGCCGAGGCGGGGAAGTTCGGGATCGGGTCCGAGTCGAACATGCAGCGGTTTGCCCCCAAGGCGTACCTCACCGGTACCACATGGACGTGGGGGCCACTCATCGAAAAGGTCGTGAAGGCCTCGCAGGCCCACAACTGGGCGTCGCAGGATTACTACGGCAACCTCCAGGATGGCGTGGTTGGGCTGGGGCCATTGAACCCGGAGATCCCCGCGGCGGTCCGGGGCCAAGTTGCGGCGAAGAAGCAGGCGATTGAGAATGGCAGCTTCCAGATCTTCGCCGGTCCGCTCAAGGATCAGGGCGGGATGGTCCGCGTCGCCGCCGGACAGGCGATGTCGCTGAATGAGATCCTCGGGTTCGACTGGCTGGTCGCGGGCGTAGAGGGGAAGTCGCCGAAGTAGTCCTCCTCCGCGGGGGATCCCGGGATGGCGTCCCCGGGATCCCCGATCGCGGGGCCTGCGGCCAGGAGCGCCAAACCGATGGACGTGTACCTCGCGGAAATCCGCAAGGCCTTTCCCGAGATCACCGCCCTCGACGGTGCGACGTTTGAGGCGCAGCCCGGTGAAGTGCACGCGCTGCTGGGCGAGAACGGCGCCGGCAAGACCACATTGATGAACATCCTGGCCGGGTTGTACCAGCCCGACACGGGCGAGATCTGGCTCGGCGGGCAGCGCCGGGATTGGCGCTCGCCGGCGCAGGCGATCACCGCCGGGATCGGGATGGTGCACCAGCACTTCAAGCTCGTTCCTCCGATGACCGTCTGTGAGAATCTGCTGCTCGGCCTGCCCGGCTCCCTGTGGCTCGACCGCCGCGGCGGCGCGACGCGAATCAGGGCGTTCGCCCGGGCGCACGACCTCGCCGTGGACCCCACGGCACCTGTGTGGCAACTGTCCATGGGCGAGCGCCAGCGGGTGGAGCTGCTACGGCTACTCCTGCGGGACGCGCAGGTCCTGATCCTCGACGAGCCGACATCCGTCCTCACCCCACAGGAATCGCAGACGCTCTTTGCGACGCTGCGGTCGCTCGCCCGCGGCGGCCGGACGGTGATCTTCATCAGCCACAAGCTCGAGGAGGTCCTCAGGGCGGCGGACCGCGTGACCGTGATGCGCGGCGGTCGGGCGATCGCCACCCTCCAGGCCGGCGAGACCAAGGCGGAGGACGTGGCCGCGCTCATGGTCGGCCGGTCGATCGTGCCGCCGCTGCCGGCCGCGTCTGCGCGCGGCGCAGCGGTACTGGTCATCGACCGCCTATCGGTCCCCGGCGATCGGCGGCCGCTGGCTGTCAGCGACGTCACCCTCGTCGTGCACGCGGGCGAGATCCTGGGCATCGCCGGCGTGGCCGGCAACGGGCAGCGAGAACTCGCCGAGGCGGTGGCCGGGCTTCGCCCCATCGCCTGCGGCGACGTCGCGCTCGCGGGGAAGGCGATCGGGCACGCCTCCGTTCGCGATCGGATCGCGGCGGGGGTGGCGCTCATTCCCGAGGACCGGTTGCACACGGGCCTGGTGGGGGACATGACCGCTGCTGACAACCTGATCCTCAAGAGTTACCGCACATATCCGTTCTCCCGGTGCGGCGTCCTGAACCATCCGATGATCCGCCGCAGAGCCCGGGACGCGTTGAACCGCCTGGCACTCCCGATTCCCCCGCAGGCCCCTGTGCGTTTATTGTCGGGAGGGACCATGCAGCGGCTGCTCCTGGCCCGGGAGCTGGGGGAGGACCCCAAGGTCATCGTTGCCATGTCGCCCACCCGCGGTCTGGATGTCGGCGCAGCGGCCGGCGTGCATCAGGCGCTGCTCGATGCGCGAAGCCGCGGCGTCGCGACGCTCCTGATCTCCGAAGACCTCGATGAGCTCCTGATCCTGGCCGACCGGCTGGCCGTGATGCACGATGGCCGGATCTCCACGGTGTTGGAGCGCCGGGTGTTCGACCGGCCCCGGATCGGCCTCTTGATGGCGGGAGGAACCGCGTGATCCGCATCGAGCGGCGGGCGCCGCTGCCGCCAAGGGCGGTGGTGACCCTGCGCCTGGGCGGCGTGGCGCTGGCGTTCGGCCTGGGCGCCGTGTTCCTGACGGCGACGGGGCACAGCCCGCTTCCGGCCTACCTGGATATGCTGCGCGGCGCCGCCGGTTCGTCATACGCCCTCGAGCAGACCGTCGTGAAGGCGATCCCACTCGCGCTCACGGGTCTCGGCGTGGCGCTGGCGTTTCAAGCCGGCCTCTGGAATATCGGAGCCGAAGGGCAGCTCGTCATGGGGGCCTGTCTGGCGTCGTGGGCGGCCCTGACACTGCCGTGGCCGCCGTGGACGCTGCTCCCGCTGCTGATCCTCTTGGGCCTCATCGGCGGGGCACTCTGGGCGCTCCTGCCGGCCATCCCGCGGGCGCTGTTCGGGACCAACGAGATCATCACAACGCTGCTGCTCAATTACGTCGCGCTCTTGTGGGTGGACTACCTGGTCTTCGGTCCGTGGGCCGATCCCTCGGCATTCTCCTTCCCGTACTCTCGCGCCTTCGCGGACGCGGCGCGGCTCCCCCTGCTCGCCGGCACGCAGGTGCACGCGGGCGCCCTGTTCGTGCCTGTGATCGCCGCCGCGTTGACCTTTGCGCTGCGGCACACGGCCTGGGGCTACGAAATACGCGTCATCGGCCGCAGTCCGCGGACGGCCGTGTACGCCGGCATGCCCGTCTCCGTGGACATTCTCATCGTCATGGCGCTCTCCGGCGCGATTGCCGGACTGGCCGGCATGGGGGAGGTCTCGGGCGTGATCGGACGGATCCAGCAGGGGATCTCGCCTGGATACGGCTACTCGGCCATCATCATCGCGTGGCTTGCCGGGCTCCACCCGTGGGGCACGGTCGCGGTGGCGGTGGGCTTCGCCGCCCTGATCAACGGAGGCTTCGCGCTGCAGACCAGCGGGGTCCCGGCGGCGATCGCGTCGATGCTGCAGGCCCTCGTGCTGTTCAGCGTGCTGGTGAGCGACTTCTTCGCGACCCACCGGGTGATCGTTCGGCGGGGCCGTCCCGCAACCGTGGCGGCGCCGGAGATGCGCGCGCAGCCATGACCGCGCACCTCATCCTGACCTGGCTGGCCAGCGCCGTTGTCGCGGGCACCCCGCTGATCTTCGCGGCCGTCGGCGAGATCGTCGCCGAGCGGGGTGGAGTGTTCAATCTCGGCGTCGAGGGCATGATGCTCGTTGGCGCGGTCAGCGGTTTCATCGCGGCCGTGCACACCCACGATCTCCTGGCGGCGATCGTCGTGGCCATGTGGATGGCGGCGATGGTCTCGCTGCTGTTGGCCGTCCTGACGATCACGTTCGGCACGGATCAGGCGGTCACCGGTCTCGCGCTCACCCTGTTCGGCGCCGGGCTCTCGAGCTTCCTCGGCAAGCCCTACATCGGCGTCCCGTCGCCGGTAACGTTTCATCCCATTGCCGTGCCGGGGCTGGCCCATCTCCCCGTCCTGGGGCCGGTGCTCTTTCACCAGGACCTCCTGGTATATGCGAGCTACCTGCTCGCGCCGCTCGCCTGGGTGCTCCTCACCCAGACCCGGCCAGGTCTGGCGTTACGGGCGGCGGGAGAGGACGCCGCCACGGCAGACGCGCTCGGCCACAACGTGGCCGCGCTTCGCTACCTCGGCGTGCTGGTCGGCGGCGCGCTCGCCGGGCTTGCCGGTGCGTACCTGTCGCTGGCGTACACGCCGGCGTGGACAGACAACATGACCGGCGGACAAGGCTGGATCGCCATCGCGCTCGTGATCTTCTCGACCTGGAGCCCGCTCAGAGCCGCCGCGGGCGCGTACCTGTTCGGGGGCGTGGAAGCCCTGGGCTTCCGTATCCAGGCGATCGGCGGGACGACCCCGAGTTACTTCCTGCAAATGCTGCCCTACGTGTTCACCCTCGCGGTGCTGCTCGTGGTCACGATGCGTGCACGGCGACCGGGGATGCCCGCCAATCTCGGCCGGCCGTACTTCCGCGAGGAACGGTACGGATGAGGAGGTGAGCGTGTGTACGCCTACGTCTATGGCGAGCGGCGTCCACTGCCCGAGGGGTTCGAGGCCTTCTTCGATGCCCGCCGGACAGCGGTGATCTCCATCGATATGCACCGGGGACACTTGGAAGATTCACCCGACTGCCCCTGCCCGGCTCCGCGCGCGCGGGAGATCGTCGAGCCGATCAATCGCTTCCACGCAGCGTGCCGGCGTTTGGGTGTCCCGATCATCCACGTCGAGACCACGCTGCGCAAAGGCGGCGTGGACGACGTCAAGGGCAACGTGGCGGCCTGGCGCAAGGTCTTCCCGTTGTACGTCGGCCCGATCCCCAACGCCGATGCGCATGCCATCGAAGGCTCGAGGTGGACGGAGTTCGTCACCGAGGTGGATCCGGAGCACGACCTGCGGGTGACCACCAAGAAGCGTCTTTCGGTCTTCTATCCCACAGACCTGGAGTTTCTCCTGCGGAACCTGCACAAGGAGACCGTGGTGCTCAACGGCGGGTTCACCGACTGCTGCGTGTTGAACGCCGCGTTCGACGCGTCGAACCGCGACTTCCGCGTGGTCGCCCTGCGCGATCTCGTGCGGGGCACGAATCCCGAGATGGAAGACGCGGCCCTGCGGATCATTTCCTTGCACCTGGGCATCGTGACGGATACCGCGGAGGTGCTGCGCGTGTGGCGGTCGCAGCTGGTGCGACCATGAGCGGCGCGAACGAGATCCGGGTGCTGCGAGTCGATCGGGACTCCGTGCCGCTTCGCGGCCGGGGAGAGATCCGGGCGGTCGTCTGGCCGGGGATGGGCGCCCGGTACCGGACGATGCACTACGTGCGATTGGCGGCCGGCGAGACCAGCGCGGAATGGCGGCATCCCGGAGAGGCCGTGTATTACGTGCTCAGCGGCTCTGGTTGGTTCGAGGACCGGACGGCGAAGGCGCGCCACGAGGTGTCCGCCGGCCTGATTGTGCACGTGGATTCCGGAACCGCGTATGCGATGGCCGCCCGCGAGCCGCTCACGTGCGTCGGGGGGCCGTGTCCTCCCGATCCGGCCCTATACAATGCACACGATTGACGTTAGCGACGCCGGCTGGGAAGAGGTCTATGCCGGAGTCTGGCGATGGACGGCCAGCGGCCAGCGCATGACGGTGACGCTCTACCGCTTCGCCCCCGGCGCCACCTTCCCGTTGCATCGCCACGCGCAGGAGCAGCTCGCGCTCGTGCTCCGCGGCTCGGTGGAGTTTCACAACACCGCGGCCCGCGTGACCTGCCGGCCCGGGCAACTGATGGTCATCGCTCCGGACGAGCCGCACGCGGCGACGGCCGGGGACGAGGGCGCGGAAGTGGCGAGCGTGGTCGCTCCGGCACGCCGAGGAGCGAATGACTACGTGATGGAGGAGCGCCGATGATCCGCGTCTTCGATCCGTCGCGAGAAGGGGTCGCGGTGCCGATGATCAGCCGCCAGGCCCGGTTGGTCGCCTGGCCCGGGGTGGGGGCCCGGCAGGCGCAGATGAACTATGTGATCCTCGAGCCTCGGGAGTCAAACGTTCCTCACCGCCACGGGAAATCGGAAGATACCATCTTTGTCGTTGAGGGATCCGGGATCGTCGCGAACACGGACCGGGGCACGGTCCAACCGGTCCAGGCCGGGTGCATCGTGCACGTGCCGGTGGGGGTCGGGCACGCGGTCACGGCCGAGACGAGAATGGTGAGTGTGGGCGGACCCTGCCCCCCCGACCTGGAGATGATGCGCCTCTCGGGCCTGCCGGTGCCGGCAGAGTGAGCTCGTCGCTCTAGTCAGGCGGGCGGGACGGCGCGCAGTATCATCTCGGGCGTGAGGGGGCTCTCGAGCAGCCGGATGGCGAAGGGCCTCAGGGCGTCCTCCACGGCGGCGGTGAGAACGGCGGCCACGGGCATGACCCCGCCCTCTCCGACACCCTTGACGCCCTCGGGGTTCATGGGGGAGGGTGTCTCCGTGCTGTGGAGGACGAGGTCGGGCATTTCCATAGCGGTCGGAATCAAGTAATCCATGTAGGTCCGGGCCAGAGGCTGGCCGGCGTCGTCCACCCGAACCTCTTCGTAGAGAGCCCCCCCCAGCCCCTGGGCGATCCCGCCGATGACCTGCCCCCGCACCAGTAGCGGGTTCAGCTCGACGCCGCAGTCGTGGGATGCCACGTATCGAAGGATGCGGACCACGCCCGTCCACCGGTCCACCTCCACCGCGGCTGCGTGGACGCCGAAGGCGTAGTTCAGCTGGCTGGTCTCATAGTGGTACGTCGCTTCCAGGGTTGGCTGCAGGTCGTCAGAGAACCGCAGTCCGCGAGGAATCCGTGTGGCGTCGAGGTTCGGGCCAGAGGCGATGGCCGCCAGTTCCCTCAGGACGACCCGGCGTGTGGGCGCCCCGCGAACCCGGACAACTCCATCGATGATTTCGAGGTCGTCATGCGAGGCCTCGAGGAGCAACCCCGCGAAATGCAAGATTTTCTCCCGGACGCGCAGGGCGGCCTCGCGGACGGCGTTCCCCGCGCCGATGGCCGAGCGGCTCGCAAAGGTCCCGATACCCGTGGAGATGCGTCCCGTATCCCCGACAACAACCTCGACGTCCTCGTACCTGACGCCCAGCCGCTCCGCGGCCACCTGCGCGAGGACGGTCTCGTGCCCCTGCCCCTGGGACGCGCACCCAGCGTACACGTGGACGCGCCCAGAGGCGTCCACGCGGATCGTGGCGCTCTCGTATGGGCCGAGCCCGGACATCTCCACATACGGGACCACGCCGATGCCGATGTAGCGGCCTTGCTCCCACGATTCCCTCTGGCGCCGGCGCCAGCCCTCGTAGTCCACAAGCTGCAACGTCTGCTCCAACAGGGCCGGGTAGTCCCCGCTGTCATAGACCACGGTCCCAAACCCGTCGCGCCGCGGCACGCCCGTGTCGTAGGGGAGGTCCCGAGGCCCGAGCAGGCTTCGGCGCCGCAGCTCGACGGGGTCGACCCCGAGTTGGGTGGCCGCCAGATCCAGGAGCCGCTCGATGCCAAAGACCCCTTGCGGGCGGCCAGCCCCTCGGTAGGGCGCCAACGGCGTCTTGTTTGTGTACACACAGGTCACGTCCACGGCGATATGAGGGACGCGATAGGGGCCCGGGAGCGTCATCGCCGTGGTGAGCGGTGGGATGATGCCAAAGCTGGAATCGTAGGCTCCTGTGTCGCTGAAGAAGCGGCCACGTAGACCGAGTATGTGGCCCTCTCGATCCAGGGCCAGCTCCAGGTCTTGTACCTGCGCACGCTCTTGGTACGTCGACAGGAAGTCCTCGAGCCGGTCACCCACCCACTTCACCGGCTTCCCCAACTCCAACGCCAGCCGGGCGGCCAGGAGATATTCCGGGTAGAAGCGATTCTTGGCCCCGAACGCGCCGCCCACGTCTGGCGCGGTGACCCGGATCGCCTCCTCGTCCATGCCGAGGAGGTGGGCCAGGATGCGTCGAGCCGTGTGAGGCGACTGGGTCGTGAGCCACACCATCAATTCCGGACGAGCCAGGCGGACGTGGGGCTCGACGACGATCCCGCGGGTTTCGAGGGGCTGAGGGCTGCAGCGGCCGATCCGCAGCCTGGCCCGGACGATATGCGGTGCGGTGGCAAACACCCGCTCGGCGTCCCCCACCCGAATGGGAACACGCGCCATGAGGTTCCCGGGGGCTTCCGTATGGAGCTGCGGAGCGCCGGGCGCCAGCGCCTGCTCCACGTCCACGACCGCAGGGAGGGCGTCGTAGCTCACCTCGACCAGGTCCGCCGCATCTTCCGCGATGTAGCGGTCGTGCGCGACCACGATCGCGACCGGTTCGCCGACGTACCGGACCACATCAGGCGCGAGCGCGTAGGGCATGGCGTGGTGCATCGCAGGGTGGCTGACGATGCTCGGAAGCCGGGGGAGGGGAGGGGTGAAGTCGCCCGCGGTGCGGACGGTCACGACACCGGGGTGGGCCTCTGCCCGGGAGAGGTCGACCCCTGTGATCTTGGCGTGGGCATGCGTGCTCCGGACCACGACCAGATGAATCGTGCCGGGAGGTTCGACATCTCCCACGAACAGGCCGCGGCCGGTCAGCAGCCGCGGATCTTCCTTGCGCGGCAGAGGGCGGCCGACGATCCGCATGCCTTACGCTCCTCGCTCAAGCAGCGAGAGGATATCCTCCGGTCGCAGCGGCAAGCGAGTGACTTGTACGCCAATGGCGTTCGCCACGGCATTGGCTATGGCGGCCGGCGCGGCGATCGCCCCGCCTTCCCCCATGCCGCGGAAGCCGCCCGGCCGGTCGGACGGGTGCTCCAGGTGAATCGTCCGGACCTCCGGCGGGATGTCGGCGGCCAGGGGGAGCAGGTAGTCCATGAACGTCGTCGCCAGGGGTTGAGCCTGGTCGTCGTAGGCGCTGTGTTCCAGCAGGGCCTCACCAATCCCCTGCGCAATCCCGCCCAAGAGTTGACCGCGGACGATGAGGGGGTTCAGGATCCGCCCACAGTCTTCCGCCACGAAGTAGCCCGCGACCCGCGTGAATCCCGTGCGGGGGTCCACCTCGACGACCGCCAGATGCGCCCCGCTGGAAAACGTCGGGGCAGGCGGATCGAAATACTCGACCGCCTCCAGCCCCGGGGTGATCCCGCTCCCCTGAGGGATCCGATAGGCCGCCTGGGCGACGTCCTCAAACGTGACCGCGCGGAGGGGGGCTCCGCGGACGAAGAGACGATCATCCGCCCACTCGACATCCTTGGGGGACGCCTCCAGGAGTGCCCCGGCGATCGCGGTGGCGCGTTCGCGAATGTAGGCGGCCGCTCGGAGGACGGCGCCCGCACCGGCGACCGAGGTGCGGCTGGCAAACGTGCCCGAGCCGTGTGGGCCGCTCATCGTGTCGACGCGCTCCACCACGATCCGGTCGAGGGAGATGCGCAGGACCTCCGCGACCAACTGCGCCATCGTCGTCTCGTGTCCTTGCCCCTGGCTCGGGAAGCTGAGGTACACACGGACAGTGGCTCCGGGGTCCACTTTGATTGCGGCCGCTTCGTGGCCCGGGATGTCGACCATCCCGCGCCTCCGGAAGGTGGCGGACCCGAGTCCCGTGTACTCCACGTAGCACGCGACGCCGACCCCCACGCGTTTCTCTCCGGCCTGCGCCACCCGCTGGATGTCCCTCAGGCGCGGGTAGTCGGCGAGGGCGCAGACGCGGTCGAGGGCCTCCTGAAAGGCTCCGCCATCATACACGAGGCCGCTGGCAGACCGATACGGGACTGCGTCATCCGGAACGAGGTTGCGTCGACGGATCTCCACAGGGTCAAGCCCGCACCGCTCGGCCAGCATATCCATCGCCCGCTCCATGGCCAGTACGCCGACCGTCATGCCGACGCCGCGGTAGGCGCCCGTGGGCGCCTTGTTGGTGGCGACGGCGAGGATATCGTAGGCGTAGTTGCGGACGGCGTAAGGGCCGGGCAGGATTTGCGCAACACCAAGCGGCTCGAGGGCCGCCGTGGTGGGGAAGACGTGATAGGCGCCTACGTCGGCGGTGATGTGTGCCCGCAGTCCCAGCACGATCCCGTCCCGCCGCGCCGCGCATTCGAGCTCGACCTGCTCCTCGCGCGCCTGCGTGGACGCTACGAGGTTCTCCCGGCGGTCCTCGATCCACTGAACGGGGATCCCCAGCCGCAGGGCCAGCCAGGCTACGACAATCTCCTCAGGATACAGGTGCATCTTCTGTCCGAACCCGCCGCCCGTATCGGGGACGATCACTTGGACGGTGTTCTCGGACAGTCCCAGGCAGTGGGCGAGAGCCGAGCGGATGAGGAACGGCATCTGCGTCCCGGTCCACACGCAGAGCGTCCGCCCGTCGTGCCACGCCGTCACCGCCCGTCCTTCCAAGGGGGAAGCGGTGCACCGGGAGGAACCGATTGCTATCCGGAGGAGAACATCAGCCTCCCGGGCCGCCGCATCCGGGTCACCGTGCGCGGCCGACCATCGATACAGGACGTTGTCCTCGTGGACCCTCGGGGCCTGGGGCCGTAAGGCCTGTTGGGCGTCCGAGACGGGAGGGAGTGGCTCATAGCTCACGTGGATGCGCTCCACCAGATCTTCGGCCTCGTAACGGCTCCGGGCTACGACGACGGCCACCGGCTCTCCCACATAGCGCACTTTGTCCGCGGCCAGCGGCCTCTGGGCGGTCGGAAAAAATCCCTGGCCGTCCCAGCGGGGCGCGATGGGTCCCACGCCGTCGAGGTGCGAAGCCGTGAAGACTTGCCCCGCGGAATCGGCGCGGATGTTCCCGATGCGGGCGTGAGGGTGCGGGCTCCGGATAAAGGCCGCGGCGACCATCCCGGAGAGCGGGATGTCGCCCCCATACCGAGCCCGCCCGGTGAGAAGCCTCGCGTCCTCGCGTCGCGGGACAGCGGCCCCGATGCCGGTTCCTGTCACTGCCGGCGCCCGCCCGTGGCCCCACTAGCGGCCTCGATGGCCTCGATGATCTGCAGGTAGCCGGTGCACCGGCAGAGGTGGCCGGAGAGCAGCTCGCGGATCTCCTCCCGTGATGGATGCGGGCGCTCCCGCAGAAACCACAGGGCGCTCATGAGAATGCCCGGCGTGCAGAAGCCACACTGGAGCCCGTGATGTTCCCAGAAGGCTTGCTGCAGCGGGTGGAGGTGGTCGGGGGTTCCGAGGGACTCCACCGTGTCGATATCATGCCCGTGGGCCTGTACGGCCAGCATGAGGCAGCTGCGGGTCGGGCGGCCGTCGACGAGAACGGTACAGGCCCCGCAGACCCCGTGCTCGCAGCCGAGGTGCGTCCCCGTGAGGGCGAGGTCCTCTCGCAGTGCGTCCGCCAGCGTTTTGCGCACCTCCACATCAAGCTCGCGGGCTTGACCGTTGACCATCAGGCTGATGCGCCTTCGAGGGCTGATGGCGGTCACTGCTGTCGCCCCCGGTCGGGCGGAGCGGCACGCGCTGCGGCCTTGCGCAGCGCACGGGCGGCCAGGACCGCGGCCACGCGTTTCCGGTAGGCGCCCGAGGCGTGCAGGTCGGAGTCCGGCTCCAGGTCGCGCGCCGCGAGGTCTGCGGCCCTCTCCCACAGGCCGTCGACAGGCCGACCGCCCTCTAGGTAGCGCTCCGCATCGGCTGCGCGCGTGGGGATAGGGCCGCACCCGGTAAACGCGATCCGGGCGTCGTTGATTGAGCCGTCGGAGGCGAGGCGGACGGTCGCAGCGACTCCAACAAGGGCGTAGTCGCCGTGGCGCCGGCTCAGCTCCTCAAAAGCCGAACCCGTCCCGGGCGGCGGCATGGGGAACCGAACCTCCGTGAGGATTTCTGCGGGCCGGAGCGACGTCGTCAGGTAGGTGACGAAGAGGTCACGAGCCGGGATCGTCCGGGGTGCGGTGTGGTGACCCGCGGCGACCACCTCTCCGTCGAGACATACCAAGAGGGCCGGGAGCTCACCGGCGGGATCGGCGTGTGCCAGTGAGCCGCCGATGGTGCCGCGCAACCGGATCTGGACGTGGCCGACAAAGTGGAGCGCTTCCACGAGGAGCGGGAGGGAGCGTGCCACAGCGGGGTCGACTTCCACGTCGCGCTGCCGAGCCATCGCTCCGACCCTGACCGTGCCATTCTCCACCGTGATGTAATTCAAGCTGCTGACCTTGTTGAGGTCGACGAGCGCGCCCGGTCGGGCGAGGCGCATATTGAGGAGGGGCATCAGGCTCTGGCCGCCGGCCAGGACCTTCGCGTCGTCGCCGTATTGGTCGAGGACGCCGAGGGCTTCCTCCAGGGTCAGCGGATCGTAATAGTCGAAGACCGGGGGCTTCACAGGGTCTCCATCACACGTCCATGACAGCCTTGCGCTGCCCTCCATCGAGTGTGATCAACGCGCCATTCATGAAGCGGGCCCGCTCCGACGCGACGAACACGACGACGGACGCCACCTCCTCCGGGGTGCAGATGCGACCCAGGGGGATGCTGCGAATCGCGCGCGCTCGGGCCTCGTCCAGCGGAAGCCCCTTGTCCCGCGCGTAGGCTGCCACGAGCCGATCCCAGCGTTCCGTGGCCACAGGCCCGGGGTTCACCGCGTTGACCAGGATGCCGCGGGGGCCGTACTGCTCGGCCATGGCCGAGGTGACCGCGAGGTCCGCCGCGTTCGCCGCGCTGGCCGTCAGCTCCCAGTACGCTGGCTTGATGCCGTCATTTCCGACGACGTTGACGATTCGGCCCCCTCCGCGCCTCAGCATGTGGGGGACGGCCGCTTTGCAGCACCGCACGTACCCCATAAACTTCAGCTGCAGACTGAGCTGCCAGTCGTCCTCGGTGAGGTTGAGCAGGAGGCCGCCAGGGGAGGCGCCCGCGCAGTTGACGAGGACGTCGAGGCCTTCATACCGCGCGGCGGTGGCGTCCACGCAGCGCCGGACGTCCTCCGAGCGCATCATGTCGCCGGTCACGACGAACGGCCCGTGGCCCGTGGTACCGGCGATCGCGTCGGCCGCCGCCCGCAGGCCCTCGATGCCCCGGGCGCAGAGTGCGACCCGGGCGCCTTCGCGCGCGAACTCCATCCCGCAGGCGAAGCCGATACCCTTCGAGCCGCCCGTGATGAAGACCGCCTTTCCGCCCAGGCCGAGGTCCACTTCCATTTCCTCCTTGGCGCCCGCGGTCACGTGATGCGGGCGCGCGCAATTTCGGAGGAGCGCCGCCACTGTGGTTCGGGACGCGCACACCCGCACCCTCCGGTCTGGCCCCGCTCGCGCACCGGTTCCGGCGGATCGCGGAGGAGATGTTGCTCAGGAGCGTGCGACGCCGAGGTACCTCACCAGCAGGTCCCCCTTGTCCGCAAGAGCCGCGGGCGTGGCCTCGTGCTCGATACGGCCGTGTTCCATCAGCGCGACTCTGTCCGCCACCGCGAGGGCGATGTCGATCTTCTGCTCGACGAAAAGCACGGCCACCTGCCGCCCGCGCAGGATACGGATGGTCTCTGCCAACTTCTGGATCATGACCGGCATGAGCCCCTCGGTGGGCTCGTCCATCAGGAGGTACCGGGGGTTTGTGCACAGCGCCCGAGCCATGGCCACCATCTGCTGCTCGCCTCCGCTGAGCGTCCCCGCGCGCTGCCGCAGACGCTGCTGGAGCACCGGGAACAGGTCGAGCACCCACGCGAGGGTCCCGGCGTTGCTGCCCCGCACCAGGAGCCCCATCCGCAAGTTTTCCTCGATGGTGAGACGCGGGAACAGACCCCGACCCTGAGGGACGTAGGCGACGCCGAACCGTGGGATCTCGTGCGGCCGCAGCGCGGTCAGCTCCGTGCCGTCGAGCCGAATGCTGCCGCCGCGGGGCCGGACAAGACCCATGATGGTCTTGAGCGTCGTCGTCTTGCCGGCGCCATTCCGGCCTACCAGGCAGAGGATCTCGCCCGGCGCGAGGCGGAGGGAGATGCCGTGCAGGACGACCGCCTCACCGTACGCGCACTCGAGCTTGTCCAGCACGAGCCCAGGATCACCGTGGTGCGTTGCGCCTCGCCTCCTCCCACCTCGGCCATGGGGACGCCAAGCCCCAGCGGCGCGCCCGATGCGCCGCAGCCGGTATCAGCGCCCCAGATACACCCGCTGGACCTCTGGGTTGGCCTCGATCTCGCGAGGCGTCCCTTCGGCGATGATGCGTCCCCCGTCCATCACCGTCACCCGTTGCGAGAGGTCCAAGACGACCTGCATGTTGTGCTCGATGAGCAGCACCGTGGCCTCTTGCGCAATCCGCCGCAGCAGCGCGCTCAGCCCAGCGATTTCGTCGGATGCCAGGCCTTGGGTCGGCTCATCCAGCACCAGCATCTCCGGCTCTAGGGCGAGCGCCATCGCCAGCTCCAACAACCGCTGGTGGCCGTACGGCAGTGAGGCCGCGGGCCGCCCGGCCGCTCCGCGCAGCCCGACCTCGCCCAGGACCGCGTCCACGCGCTCCGTCACCGCACGCCCGCGCAGCGCGAGCCGGCCGCGAAGCCCGCGCATCAGCCGCCGCTGCGCCGGCAGCGCGACGTTATCGTAAATGCTGAGACGCTTGAAGACGCTGATCACTTGGAACGTGTAGACGATCCCCAGCGCCACCCGAGCGTGCGCCGGGAGCTGCGTGATGTCCCGCCCGCGGAACACGATCCGGCCGGACGTCGGGCGGATCCTCCCGCAGATCATGCTGACGAGGGTCGTCTTGCCGGCCCCATTCGGCCCGATGATCGCCCGGATCTCTCCGCGGTGGAGGCGGAAATCCACCGCCCCGACGGCGCAGAGCCCGCCGAACGTTCGCGTCAACGCTACGGTCTCGAGCAGCGGGGTCAGGGAAGCCATCGGGCCCACCTCGCGCGGATCGTGCCCATGATGCCGGCGGGAAAGCGTATCGCGATGAGGACGAGGGCGACTCCCACCACGATCAAGTAGCTATCCGTGACGCCGCTCGCGAGGTCGAGAAGGTACGTCATCACGGCGGTCCCCACAAGTGGACCGATCGTCGTCCCGGCGCCGCCGAGCAGTGTCCACAAGAGCGGGTAGATCGAAAAGAGGACCGACGCAAATGAGGCGCCCAGATACGAGAAGAGGAGCGTGTAGCCTCCCCCGGCCATGCCGGACAGCCCGCCGGAGACGACGAGCGCCACGAGCTTGTAGGCAAAGGTGTTGTAGCCGAGCATTCGCGTCCGTTCCTCGTTCTCGCGCACGGCGATGAGCACGCGCCCCACCGGCGATCGCACGAGCCACAACGTGAGCAGGAAGCACGCGGCGAACACCCCGAGTGCGAGGTTGTACCTGACGGCAGGGTCCGTGAAGGGGACCTCGAGACTGCCCAGGCGGAGCGGCGCGAGCCGGCCGGCCAGGATGAGTCCCTGGTCGCCTCCCGTGATCCGGTTGAAGTACAGGGCGGTCAGGTAGAAGACCTGCGCAAACATCAACGTGACAATCAGGAACGCCACTCCACTCGTGCGCAGCGCGATCACACCGACGACGATCGACACGACCACGCCGGCCGCCAGGCCCGCCGCGAACGCCGCGGCCGCGCCGGCGCCGGCGTAGTACGTCAGCAGGCCCGTGGCGTACATGCCAGCGGCAAAGAACATGGCGTGCCCCAGGCTCATCAGGCCCGTGTATCCGACGAGCACGTTGTAGCCCGCCGCGTACGCTCCCAGCACCATGATCCGGGCCAGCAGGCTGCGTTGGAACGGAGAGGCCACGAACTGCGCCGCGAGCAGCGCGGCAAGGATCGCCAGGTGCAGGGCACGGACGGGGCGCCGCCGCTCTTCCGCAGCGGCCGGTCCGAGCTCGGCCACCGGACCTTCCATCATTGGGTGGTTTCCCCGCTGAGCCCCCCGGGTCGCGCGATCAGCACCAGGACGACGAGCAGCGAGGCCACGATTCGGGCAAGCGTGGGCGAAAAAAAGATCGACACGACACCGTCGGTGAGCCCAATCAAGAGCGACGCCGCCAGTGTGCCCCGGAGGTCGCCCAAGCCGCCGATGATGACGACCATGAACGACAGCAGCAGCGCGTCGAGGCCCATGAGGTAGTAGGCCTGCCGCACGGGAACGACCAGAGCGCCGGCCACCGCGGCCAGCACCGCCCCGAGCGAAAAGGCCGCCGCATAGATGCGGTGCACCGGCACACCGAACGCCTGCGCCATCTCACGGTCTTGTTGGGTCGCCCGCATATAGAGACCGAGCCGGGTGCGGGTGATGATGAGCCACGTCGCGGCCAGCAGGGCCGCCGCGAGCCCGGCGACGACGAGCTTATAGCCCGAGTAGCCGAACCATGGAAAATCGACGCGGAAGTAGAATGGGGGGGCCACCGGGCGCGGGGAGGGCCCAAAGACGATCAGCACGAGCTGCTCGAGGATGTACAAGAGCCCGATTGTCGCGACGATCGTGGCCTCGGGCGCATAGTGGATGGGCCGGAGGACAAACCGCTCGATGGACAGAGCGATCGCCCCGACGAGGACAGGAGCAGCGAGGACCGCCAGCGCGAAGCTGCCCGAGGCCGTCGACACGTACCAGGCGATCACCGCGCCCAGCATGAAGAACTCGCCGTGGGCGACGTTCACGATCCGCATGACGCCGAAGACGAGCGAGAGCCCCAGGGCTGTGAGCGCGAGCACGAGGCCCGAGACGAGCCCCTCGAGCACAGCGAGGACGAACTGGCCTTCGATATTCATGGGCGCGCCCTCGCCCGGCCGGACCGGGCCCGTGTCCCGCGGGCTCGACCGGGAACGCGGAGCGGAGTCCTAGAGGGGCTGCTTCGTGTAGTCCGCCTCCGGCGGATACATCCCG
>Ga0187846_10000732_pt1 | contig 18641 bp, 17 predicted proteins | sample TC_taG_FD_161473 | JGI IMG/M metagenome (GOLD analysis project Ga0187846, IMG submission 161473) | Biofilm microbial communities from the roof of an iron ore cave, State of Minas Gerais, Brazil - TC_06 Biofilm (v2) | ecosystem: Environmental > Terrestrial > Deep subsurface > Cave > Wall biofilm...
AGTTTTTCGTCGGCATTGACACGGGGAAACGTTCTTACTTCAAATTATTGGTGATATTGCGCTCTACGTGAACCCTAACGTGGCAGCCAGGATTGTCCAAAGACTGCATCAAGCTGTTTTGAAACTCCAGAGGTGGGAGCAAGAGCATCAGGAACGAGGTCGGGTGCACCTGGTGAGTCATAGCTTGGGGACGATCATTCTCTTCGATGCCCTTTTTGCCAGTCGTTGGGAGAACGAGGATATGCCTGGCTACAACTGTATTAAAGACCTTCGCGATGCCGTTTGCGGAACTGGACCAAAGCCAGAGGAGGGCATCCAGGTCGCCAGTATTCATACTATGGGTTCACCTATTCCTCTCTTCAGCCTGCTGGACATGTATAGCAGGCAGCAGGATAACGGGGCCGGACAGCATAAGAACTCACACGAGATTGGCCCAAAGTTGCAGATATTCCTCCAGCACCTTGCTCAAAGTAGGGGAGGGAAACGCCTTCCCTGGTGGAACTACGCTCATCCAGGTGATCCGCTCGCCTACCCGTTGGAGGGGTTGCTCTACCAATTGGTGGACCAGAAGCGAGACTATCTCGAAGTCCATGATGTGGTTACAATGCCAGGTGACATAGGGGACTGGATGATCGAGAGCTTCAAACAGTCTTCTGCTGCGCTCATCCATGCTGGAGCTGCCCATCGTAGCTACTGGAACAGCGAAATTATTGCTCGCAGGATCGCCAAAACAATTCAAGAAACCTCGTTAGCCTACAGGGAAGGTGAAATGGATCATGTAGCCAGGGGGGAATGATGGCTGCATTGCCTCACCAAAATCTTCCTCAGCCAGTGCCACCATCTGCTTCTTTCCCTTGCTTTCCTGAACGTTGCCGCCAGGTCTCAAGCGTGCCTGTGATCCCTGGTCAGACCATCGAGCAGGCGCCCTACTGGGCGACACAAGGAAGAGGATGGTGAGGCAATCGAAAAGGGATATGTCGCATCGCTCTCTGGTTGCTTGACAGACAGGAGGAACAGATGAAGAAGGGGTTGAGGACGCAAGCCAGGCGGGTCTTGCTTGGGCAGGTGGCGCCCGCCTATCACACCGCCTCGGGGTCCTATAGGATTGGCACTCCAGCTGATTCACGCGCTCAGCTCCGATAAGAGCAAAAGCGCTTACTTAAGCTGTTGATGCAAAAACTCGATGGTCCGCTCCCAGGCAAGACGAGAAGCCTCTGCGTCATACTCCAGGCGATTCTCCTCGAAGAACCAATGTTTGGTTCCTGGATACGTGTAGAAGGTAGCCTGCCTCCCCGCTCCCTTGAGCTCCTGCTCCATCTCGGCGACCGACTCAGCTGGCTCGAAGGGGTCATCCTCCGCAAAGTGGCAGAGGTATGCGGCGTTCGCACCACTATAGTCCAGTCCGGGATAGGAGGCATAAAAGGTCACAACGGCGGCGATCTCCTTGGACATTCTGACGGATGTGTCGAGTGCGTAGGCGCCACCCAGCGAGAATCCTACGACGGCGAGTTTACTGCGATCGTCCGAAAGATGTGTCGCCTCGTGGCGGTGTAGGAACTGCACCGCTGCTGCGATGTCGCCTCGCACCCGCTCCTCATCCTGATTCAGTGCTTCGACCAACGCCTCCGCTTCCTCAACGGAGGCGGTCGTCTTGCCGCGATAGAGGTCTGGGGCCAGCGCCACGAAGCCCTCCGCCGCGAGCTGGTCGCAGACCTGCCGAAACGGCTCTGTCAGTCCCCACCAGGCATGTAAGACCAACACACCTGGTCCACTGCCTGGCGTCGGCTCGGCCAGATAGCCACTGAATGTTTTTCCATCAACCTGAAATGTTCTCATGTTGCTCTCCTCTTTTTGTCTTCTTTTCTTACAGACTACCACAAAAGCGGTGAGAAGCTCGTGAAACGCGGTGAGGGAGAGAGGAGGTCTACCTGATATCATTGCCATGATGGTAATCAGGCTCATGCTGCGCAATCAACTCCACGCGCTTGGACATCTGCCCGTCGTGGTGGCCCCGGTCCGTCAACGGATGCAAGCCCTGGATCAGATCCTCACCACCCAACTGGCTGATATTGAAACCGAACTGGCTGCTCTGCTGCCCACAGAGGACCTGGAAGCCCCTGAGGAAGGAGAACCTTCTCTTGATCGCGTATGGGCTCTCACGGTTGCGAAACTCCAGACCATCCCAGGCATTGGATTGCTCACTGCTTTGTGGATCGTGGTGACCACGATGAATTTCACGTTGTGTTCCTCAGCAGAACAAGCTGCAGCCTATGCTGGCCTGGCTCCCATGCCACGAGAATCCGGCACAAGCATGCACAAACGCCCCTATATCGGCCATACCGGCAATAGGCGGCTACGGACCGCACTCTACCTGGCAACGCTCTCTGCTGCACGCCACAATCCCGTCATCAAACCTTTTTACGACCGACTGCGTGCCGCAGGCAAACCGCCCAAGGTTGCACGTTGTGCGGCTGCACGGAAATTGTTGCATCTCGCCTTTGCCGTCGGAACCAACAAGGAGGATTTTGATCCGCACTATCAACCAGGGAGCAAGCAGCAAGCAGCGATGGCGTAATCACAGCCAACGCAACGTCATTCATCTTCCTGAACGCACCTGCTGAAGACGTGCGACAAGCTGATTGGGGGGCCTCTTCAGGTGGTGGAGGTCGAGAGCCATAGGCTCATCAAGCATCCTGCGAGCTTGAGGCTCGGTCGGGGTGCTGTCATGTGGCTCCTGGCTAGCAGAAACGGAGGAATGGACAGGCTGCATGATGCTCCAATGGTGGAGCGCAGCGGTTCCTCTCATTGCTGAGTTTATGTATCGCGATAATGACGAGCGATATGCACATACGAGAAAGAGGCTGAGAGGTTGTTGGAGTCGTTCGGCTGTTCTGCGCTGATACCACTGGGAATGTACGGTGTGTCAAGCAGGTCAAACCTCGATCTCATGTTGTGGGAGCCCTTCTCAAGACGATGCAATAACCGTAAGAAAAGCCACAACAGTGTAGAAGGACAAAAGAAAACATTGTATAATTCAACGTAGAGAAATCGTTCCGCTCCAGGCTATCCGCATTGCGAACGAGTGTTGCTTTTCACAGTGCGCTGGTCGAGCACTGCTAGGCGGTGTCGCTTTTCGTCGAGAGTGACACGAACAAGAAACAGAGGACTATTTGGGGAGTCGTTCGTTTGCGTGGGGCTGGCTATGATAACTGTGATGTATCCGACACCAGGAGGGCTCAGTGACCGACTTATCAAATGCGCTGGCAGGTGTGCCAGCGACCTCATTGCTGCCGCCGCGCGTGCGCCAGTACGCCGACCACGCGAAAGCGGCGAACACCCGGATGGCGTACCGCATCGACTGCACCGATCGCTTGGACCAAATGCGGATGCCAGTCGTCATCATGCACGGAAAGAATGATAGGAGTGCTCGGTACGCCCTCGCACAGGAGATGCATGCCAGCATCACCAGCTCACGCATGATTACCTTCAGGGGCGGTTATCTGTTCCCGCTCATGGGTGAGCGCCAGAGGTTCCTCGACTCGCTGACCGAAACGCTCCGCCCCGGAAGTGAGGACCCCTTGTGAAGAGCGAAGATCGGCCACTAGCGAGTCTGGATGTCGAGCGGTTTGCCGCCGGACCGGTGCTCCTCATCGCGGCTGGGCTGTTCGCCCTCGAGATGGCCCTTTCCGGGCGATACGGCTTTCATGGCGACGAGCTGTACTTTCTCGACTCTGCGCGGCACCTGCAGGGTGGGTATGTCGACCAGCCGATCCTCGTGCCATTGCTGGCCCGGGTGTCGCTGTCGCTGTTCGGAGTCTCTCTTCCCGGTCTGCGCGTCTGGGCAGCGCTGGCGGTGGCGGCCACCGTCGTGATCGGAGGGTTGCTGGCACGCGAGCTGGGTGGCCGTCGCAACGCCCAGCTGCTTGCAGCCCTGGCGACTGCCACGATGCCGGCCGTCATCGGTACGGGCGACATCCTGGAACCCACGACCCTCGACATCATGTTCTGGGCGGCGCTTGCGCTCGTTGTGGTGCGCGTCGGGCGAACCGGCGAGTGCCGCTACTGGTTGTGGGGCGGCGTGGTCCTGGGGGTCGGGCTGGCCAACAAGCACAGCATCGGCTTCTTTGCCGTGGCGATCTTCTTCGGTGCTCTGCTCAGCGGGGGATGGCGGCTGGTCCTCAACCGCTGGACACTGGCCGGTGCAGTCATTGCCGCCTTCTTCACCATCCCCGACCTGTGGTGGCAAGCCACGAACGGCTGGCCGACGATCGCGATGACGCAGGCCCTGAACCAGGAGAACGGGGGGCTCGGCAACATCAGTACGTGGGTGGCCGGCCAGCTGCTCATGGTGACCCTCGCGCTTGCGTGGCTGTGGGTCGTAGGGATCGTATTCCTGTGGCGATCGAGCCGTCCCCTGTGGCGGGCCCTCGTATGGGCCTACGCATTGTTGTTCGTCCTCTTCGCGCTGACGACGGGGGCCAAGATTTATTACCTGGCAGGGGCTGTCCGGGTCGAGGCCTGGTGGACAACCCACCGGGTGCGCTCGGGGCTCGTGCTGGCGGCGACCGCGCTCACCACAACGCTCATCCTGCCCGTGGTGTTGCCAATCCAGCCGGCAAGCACTCTCAGTGCAAGCCAGGCGACCAGCCCGCTTGGTGAGGAGGTCGGCTGGCCGGACATGGTCGACACCGTGGCCACGGTGTGGTTCTCACTGCCGGACACGCAGCGCGCCAATGCGGTCATCCTCACCTTCGACTACAGCCAGGCGGGCGCGATCAACGAACTGGGACCCGGTCTTGGGCTGCCGACCGCGGTCAGCGCCCACAACACGGAGTGGTTCTGGGGTCCCGGTAATCCCAACGCCACCACCGTGGTGGCATGGTATCCGGGGTCGGTAGATATGACGAGCGACGAAGCCGTCGCCGATCTGTCCCAATACTTCCAGCACGTGCGCGTTGCAGCCACGCTCTCCAACAGCGCCGGGATCCACAACCAGGATTGGGGCGGACATGTCTACGTCTGCACCGGTCTCAAACATCCATGGGCAACCATGTGGCCGATGCTTCGCCACTACAGCTGAGCAAGCGGAGGCCAGATTTTGCCCATCTGAACGAGCGCGTCAGCAGCGCTCTTTTGGCTCATGGCACGCTCACGATCCCTCCCTGTGTCAACAGACGGGGAGGCGTGCCCCTCGTGATGGATGGCCCGAACAACCTGCGCGCGGCCGATCGATACGGGGACCTCGTCATCAACCCCTGGTCGGAGTGCCAGGTCCTCCTGGCCACATGGAGACCACTGGTACCTGAGGCCATGCCAACGGTTCCGGCCTCAGTAGTGCCGCTCGACGAGCTGCTATGGAGCTAGGATTGCCCGCAACTCAACGAGGAATTGTCGGCTAAAGGCAATAAAGAAACTCGCTGATGAGGAAAATTGCGGAACTTGATACCGTTTTTCGACCGAGAGGAGATTGCCCCTTGACAAAACATACCGTATCTATGCTGCCGCAAGTGTATCCAGTGGATGTTCGTTGATGCCTAAAACCCTCAATTGCTGACCGGATTGGTTTATGTTAGGATTTGACAAAAGCAAATGAACGCTTAGGATTATGTAAGTGGAAGGATCAAGGAGAAATCACGATGACTGACCAAAGGTATGCAAGTATCACAGAAGTGAGTGAACTGATACGACAGATGAAAGTATCACCTGTAGAACTCGTGAGGGAGGGTTTGAAAAGCATTGAAGAACTCAACCCAAAGCTCAATGCGTTTATCACGGTGCTGGCAAATCAATCGCTTGAAGAAGCTCAAAAAGCCGAAGCAAACATCAAAAACGGCCAGTGGAAAGGCCCGCTGCATGGTATTCCTATCGGTGTAAAAGATTTTTTTGATACAGCGGGCATCAAAACGACTGGTGCCTTTGCACCCTTTAAAAACCGGGTGCCCACTGTGGACGCAGAGGTCGTAACGAGACTGAAAAACGCCGGAGCAATCATTCTCGGTAAAATGAATATGCATGAGTTGGGCATGGGCACGACGTCACTGGTTAGCTATTTCGGACCGGTGCATAACCCTTGGGATCACAACTATGTAGCCGGGGGCTCTTCTGGCGGTTCAGCAGCGGCGGTCGCAGCAGGATTGTGTTTTGCCACGGTCGATACCGATGCCATTGGTTCGTGCCGATTGCCTGCATCTTGTTGTGGGGTTACTGGTTTCAAGCCAACCTTTGGGCTCATTAGCACAATGGGTATTCTTACTGGTGAGCCAGTTGATGCGGAAACGGCCCAAACCCTTGCCTCTATCGGTCATTCTGCGTTCACGTGTCGGACGGTCGAAGATGCAGCAATCATGTTGAATGTGCTTGCAGATCCTGAGATGAGCACAAGCAAAGAGAAAGACGACTATCGTCTCGCTTTTGCTACCACTACAAAACCCAGTCTTGGTATCGTAAAGAATTTTACGGCAACGAATGAAGTTCGGATAGCTTTTTTGCGTGCTGTCGAAACGTTGCAGGCTTTGGGTTATACCACCCATGAGAATATTCAGCTCGCATTTCCGTCATTCGATTTCAAGCAGATAGAAGCAGACCGTCAAACGGTCTCGCGCACCCTTTTTCAGCAGAGCGACGTGTTGCTCCTTCCCACGACGACAGACCTCACGCCAACGATTGCGGAAGCAACAGTGGCAGGTCCACAAGCTGTCTCTTCGGACAATACCTTTTTCTGCAATTACTTTGGTTTGCCTGCCATCAGTATCCCATGTGGATTGAGTACCAATGGATTACCGTTGGGGTTACAAATTGTCGGACCTCAGTGGGGTGAGGGAAGTGTCTTAGCTGTCGCACATGCCTTTCAAAAAGCCACAGCGTGGCATATAAAACATCCTTTACTGGCTACTTAGGTTATCCGTTCAAAAAAAAGACCAGATAATTTTTTAGCTAAGAGCAGAACAGTAACCCACCAATAATTTTATATTGCTAGCAGTGTACATCTTAATTGTAAGCTACCTATGCTCTGAAAAATATCTGCTATACTGTGTGCTAGGAGATACCCTGGCGGTAGTCAGCATGAGTCAAATAGCCACTGCTCGGAATGTTGCCTCCACTCTCAATCTGCTGAGCCGGCGAGCGTTTCGTCTTTGTAGAGAACCGTGAAAGGATGGGAAGAATGACTGATCAAGCTTCGTATGCACAGAGCTGGGTAGTCAACTGGCAACTAGACTCGACAACCGTGTATGGCGCGTTCGCCAGGCCAGCCGGCCCCGGACCGTTTCCAGCTGTCGTGATGGTGGCGGGCAGTGGTCCTACGGACCGCGATTGGAATTCGCCACTGCTGCCAGGATCCAATGGCAGCGCACGCCTGCTTGCAGAGGCCCTGGCGCAGGCTGGGATCGCCTCACTACGCTACGACAAGCGTGCTGCTGGCCCCCATGCTCGCGAGAATATGGCTGCCCTGATCGGGAAGATGAGCATGCAAAGCCATGTCGACGAGCTGACCGGTGCCGTGCGCACCATGGCACAACAAGACTTCATCCGTGACGACCGGATCTTCGCGCTCACCAACAGCGAAGGGGCCCTTCACGCCCTGAACTATCAAGTGCAGCACCCCGTGGTGCTGTTTGCGGGACTCGTGCTGACCGCTCCGCCTGGACGGCCCGTCGGGACGGTTGCGCGCTCCCAAATAGCTGCGCAGGCTGCTGGCGTCCCAAATGGGGATGCATTGCTGGCTCTCTACGATGCAGCCATCGTCCGTTTCCTGGCGGGAGAGCCCATTGCTCCGGATCCGTCGCTGCCTGAAGGGGTCCAGATGCTGCTGAAGAGTCTGGAAACTCCTGCCAACCTGCCCTTTGCCCGTGAGCTCTGGACGGCCGATGCGGCTCCCCTGCTCAGGCAGGTGGACGTCCCGGTGCTGGTCATCATCGGCAAGAAGGACCTGCAGGTTGACTGGCAAGCCGATGGGGAGCCGCTGCAACGAGCCGCTGCAGGACATGAGGAGGTGACCTTCTTCTTCCCAGAGAACGCCAATCACGTCCTCAAGCAAGAGCTACGGCCTCGGTCGGAGTTGGTGCCAGTCGAGGTGACACAGAGCTACAATGGTCCCGATACCCGCTTGGATCCGCAGGCCCTGGCAAGCATGCTCGAGTGGCTGGCTGCCCATACCTAGAGCCTGGTATGCACTTTTCAAACTGTGATCGTTCTACTCCGGGGCATGGACAGAAAAGCATACCCTGCGTCTAAGATGATCACTTTGTGAAGAGAAAGGGAGCCTTGAGAGGATATACTGAGAGCAAACCTCGGAAGTCGGAAAGGAGTCATTGTGCATGAAACGTTCTTTTAGCATGAGCCGAGTCGTGTTGCATCCCTCGACCCTGGCTGTGTTCTCTGGATTACTTGGTGCGCTCATCGGCTTTCTCCTCAATCGTGCAAGCGGAGGCAATACCTCTCAACTGCTCTGGATCGCGCTCATCTTCGCCATGTTGTTCAGTCTGAGTATCACTGCCTGGCAAATGTACAGGCAGGAGAAGACCGGGGAACAATGGATGACGATGCTGCAGGAGATGGTCTTCCAGACCTACTTCCTCACGCTGCTGGCCGACAAGCCAGAGATCTCACAGCTTGCACAACAACGGCTGGGCCAGGTATTGAAAACCTTAACTGGCGATCAGCAAGTAAGCATGTTGAAGTTTTTCAGTCACAACGGCCTGTCTGCGACGTTTATCGGCGATGCCTTGCAAGGAAGCACTGGCCTGGTCGGAGCAGACCTCCAGCAGATTGACCTTCCTCAGCTCCAGTTAGCACAGGCTAATCTGAGTCGCGTGAATTTCCGTGAAGCGAATCTCAGGGAAGCCAATCTCAGCGATACGACGTTGTATCGTGCCGACCTCTCTGGTGCCAATCTGTCCCACGCTCGCCTCACCAGAACTGACCTGAGAGGGGTCAATTTACGTGGAGCCAATCTCAGTGGCGCTGATCTCAGCGAGTCTCGCATGGTGATGCAAAGAGCAGGTCGTGACGCTTCCGCCGTTCAGGTTCAGGTAGGAACTGTTCGCTATCCCGCTCTCAGGGCAAACCTGTCGCATGCTCTTCTCTCTCAGGCCAGGCTGCGTGAAGCCAATCTCGTTGGCGCTGATCTGGGCGGGGCGAATTTGCAGGGAGTTGATCTCACCAAGGCCAATCTCAGTTATGCGAATTTGCAGGGGGTCGATCTCACCGGGGCGACGCTCACCGGGGCTGCTTTGATTGGCGCGAATTTGCAGGGAGCTGATCTCACCGGGGCGACGTTCACCGAGGCTGCTTTGATTGGCGCGAATTTGCAGGGAGCTGATCTCACCGGGGCTACGCTCACCTGGGCGATCCTTGACGAGGCTGATGTGCGTGCCGCAAAAGTGACTGAAGAGCAATTGCAGGCGGTAGTCTCCGGGAAGAACGTGAAGCGAGAGCCTTGAACTCGGACTAGCTTTTCTGCATCTCTCAAGTGACTGTCGGGAAGGTTACAATTCATCACAAGCTGACATAGTTGTGGATATGGTGAGTGTCTTATTCACTCGTTCATGGGTCCCTCCTGCGTCAACGGTTGATCGAGATGGCGCAGGTGTAAGCGCATTAACTGCCCAGCCTGAAGGGAGTTATGGTCGGAGATTGCTTTCCAGATTTCCTTCAGTTCAAGGATCATGGTTGTGCGAAGGCTCAGATCGCTGACTAGGCGGTTGAGTTCCTGGATGAGGTTATTACGCATGGCCTGCAAGGCAAGAGTGAATACCGAATTATGGGACATCTCCGTTACCGCCAGATGAAAATCGATAATGGCGGTGATGAAGCGCGCCGGAAGATGCACGCACTGCTCGATACGCTGTATGAGTTCCTCCAGATCACTGACCTCCAGTTCGCTGGGGATTACTGGTGCTGTCCAGGTGTGTGGGGAAAGCAAAGATAGTTAATCTGGGGGTGGATACGTTAGTGCTCAATGTGTTTTACACGGATGAACGTTGTCGGCCATGCAAGCGTGATCTTGACCCGTCATTGTGGCAACAACTGTATGAGTGGAAACGGACTGCGCAAGAGGCACACGAAGAGTGTCCAACAACACTGGTGTACGAGGATGCGTTACTCCATATGCATCCTAATGGCGCAGGTCAAGGACAGTGGCCCTGGATGCTCAAGACAAAGTATATCACCCTGTAGGTGTCCGGCGGACATTGGAATGGCTATCCAGCGGGCGGTAAGGGTGGTACCGCTGATATAGCCACCTATGCGCGATTAGTAGGCTGCCCATTCATCCATATTCATACTCGTTTGCACAATGTAAACCGATATGGTTCGTTCCTTGATAATTCGCGAAGGAATCGGGTCTCTGCGAAACGAGAGTTCACTGTTGAAAAGCAGACAGTGTATCAGGGGCCAGTCTTGGAAGTCGATCATTATCGCTTGCAGTTGCCCGATGGTAAAGAAATTGAGCGGGATATTGTCGAGCGTCCTGAAAGTGTATTGGTGCTTCCCATTGGCCAAAAGAACAATGTGATATTGATTGAGGAATACGACTTGGGCGCGGGTACCTGGCAACTGACGCTACCAGGTGGGAAAGTGATCGACTCTTCGCCTGATGGAATATGTCACCAGGCGCAAACCGAATTAAGAGAAGAAACTGGATTTCGCGCTGGTAAGTTGGAGAAGCTCCTGGACTTCTACAGCCATCCTGGCTATATTTCGCATAAGGTTCATTTGCAGGTTGCTTATGATTTGGAGTGGGACCCACTTGAGATGGAAGATGGGGAAGAGATACGGGTACATACGTTTGTGTTGGACGAGGCGCTAGCAGCTACGAGGGTAGATTGTCGATTTGACCCTGAGGCTGCGCTGGCTTTGTGGTTGTATGCTGAACATTTACGAACATTAAGATGAGATCAGTTACACTTTTTGTAAACTTATCACTTGTATGTTATTATGGATACAAGATATTCGTCATATTTTTGCCCATATTTGTGGTTTAGATTTTTTGACATGAGGGTATGATTATGGCATTAGCAGGTGATTGGAATTATATCATTGATAATGCGGAGACAGAGTACTTTGTAGGTCGAGAACAAGAGTTGAGTATTTTCCGACGGGAAATTAACCGAACTCCTCCTCGCTATGTCGTTTTCTACATCACTGGTCAAGCTGGTGTAGGCAAGACAACATTGCTCACTCATTACCGGAAGATCGCTAGCGAAACAGGTTTCCTGCTGGCAGATTGTGATGAGCAACAAAGAGATGTGCCAGCAGTGCTTGGTCGTTTCGCTCACCAATTGGCTGAACAAGGCTTCCCTTTGAAGCACTTCGATGAACGTTACGAAGTTTATTACCAGAAGATGCACGAGATTGAAAACGATCCAGATGCACCTCAAGGCTTAGCAGCTTTAATTGGGCGGACGGTAGTGCGTGCTGCTTTCATTGGCGGTGACTTGTTGCCTGGTGTACGTAAAGGGTTAGAATATCTTCCTCGCGAGTCTATCGAGACGCAGGCCAGTGAGTGGGCCGAATACTTGGCTAAAAAGCTGAAAAGCAAGGATGAGGTGGCTCTTATACGAGAACCTATATCTATTCTTACCCCTCTCTTCTTTCAAGACTTGAACGAGATCGCGGAAAAGCGGAAAGTTCTCCTCTGTTTTGACAACTTTCATGCGACGCGCCAAGAACTGGAAGAATGGTTATTACGCTTGCGAGAATATAAACCCTCGTTTAATACTCGTATTGCTATTGCTAGTCAGGATTTACCGGGGGCCAGATGGGATGTTCTAAGAAAAGTGACTCTCACTATTCGCCTCGATATTTTTACCGAACGGGAAGTTGAAGCGTTTCTAGATGCTTACGGTATTATAGATGTTGATCGCCGTCGAGAGATTTTAGAATTTTCGGGTCGGCTTCCCGTACTGATGAGTTGGTTGTCTGCACCGGAAGGTCAAGATGCCGATCCTACTGTACCTACTCATGATATCGTTGAACGTTTCTTGCGTTGGGTTCCTGAACCATCGTTAAGGCAAATAGGATTGTTGGCAGCAATTTCTCGTGTCTTTAACTTAGATATTTTGAGGCTACTATTGAATGATTCTGGTCAAAGTATCGATGTACAATCAGCTTTTGACTGGCTTTTGACTATGCCATTTGTTCAGCAACGCTCGCATGGTTGGCAATATCATGGTGTTGTACGACGTATGATGTTGCATTATCAACGGCAAAAAAGCCCACAAACTTATCGGTATATGCATGCCAATTTGGCCGATTTCTATAATATGAAGCGTGCTGAGATAAGTTCATCAATAAAAGGAGAATGGATAGATGAAGAATGGCGAGCGTGTTCGCTTGCTTATGCTTATCATTTTCTTGTCGCTGATCATGTCCAACATTGGAACGAGATTATGAATTTGTTTGCTGAAGCATTACGTAAGCGGAGATCTTTTGCTGTTGAAGTAATAGAATTGTTATGCTCTGATGATGTGCATGACGAGCTTTCTCACGAGCAAAATGAAATTGTACAGTTGTTTAGACATCAGCTAGAAGCCATTGAAAGCGGGGATCTTGATGATGGCTTCGAGATGTTTGATAAGCTTTGTGCTATGCCTGAACTGTCTTCTCAGGCAAAATGCTATGCCTTTGCATATCGTGGGGAAGGTCATCGACTGAGTAAAAGATGGGAAAAAGCGTTGAGTGACTTTGGAGAGGCTTTACACCATATTCCTGAAGATGCTTGGGCCATTGTTAGTCGAGGGCAAATTTATCAAGCCATGGAGCGCTACGAGGAAGCGTTGGCGGACTTTGAACGAGCCATCGCTCTCGATGAGAAAGATGCCGAGGCTATTGCGAATCGTGGAGAGACATATCGATCGATGGAGCGCGACGAGGAAGCGTTAGCGGACTTTAACCGAGCCATCACTCTCGATGAGGATAGTGCCTGGGCTTTTGTTATACGAGGTCAAATCTATGTGCTGATGGAGCGTGACGAGGAAGCGTTAGCGGACTTTAACCGAGCCATCACTCTCGATGAGAACTATGCTTCGGCTATTGCTAGTCGTGGAATAACATATCGATTGATGAAGCGCTACGAGGAAGCGTTAGCGGACTTTAACCGAGCCATCACTCTCGATGAGAACTATGCTTGGGCCATTGTTAGTCGTGGACAAACCTACCGATTGTTGGGGCCAGAACACTATGCAGAGGCATTAGCCGACTTTGACCGGGCCATAGCCCTGGATAGCACGTTAGATTGGGCGATTTCGGCACGAGGAGAAACCCATCATCAGATGGGACACTATGCAGAGGCATTAGCCGACTTTGACCGGGCCATAGCCTTGGATAGCACGTTAGATTGGGCGATTTCGGCACGAGGAGAAACCCATCATCAGATGGGACACTATGCAGAGGCATTAGCCGACTTCACTCGTGCCGTCACTCTCGATGAGAACTATGCTTGGGCTATTGCGAATCGTGGGGATATTTATTGGTTGAAAGGAAAGTATCAAGAGGCATTAGCAGATTTCACTCGCGCCATCACTCTCGATGAGAATTATACCAGGGCTCGGTTAGGACGTGGTCGAGTATATCGAGCAATGAGCCAGTATGAAAAGTCGCTAGCGGAATTTAATCAGGTTATTAATCTAGGTGAAGAGAATGCTTGGGCATATGGTGGTCGAGGAGAGACTTATCGTAAGATGGGGCGATACGAGGAAGCGCTTGCGGATTTCAATCGAGCTATTGCCCTCGATAAGAATCTGGACTGGGCTGTTGCCATGCATGGAGTGACCTGCCGGTTAATCGGGCGCTACGAGGAAGCGCTTGCAGACTTCAATCGAGCTATTGATCTCGATGAGAAAGATTGTTGGTATCGGTATCAACAAGGCTTGGTGTATTTGGTTATTGGTAGGAGGGAAGATTTCAGAGAGGCTTTGCGTGCTGCAATTGAATTAGCTCATGCTAATCTTGGTGATGAACCCGATAGGTTAACAGCTAGTTTTAATCTCGCTTTATTTAACCTTGTTAGTGGAAATCCTCTCGCAGAAACACAATATAAGGAGCTCATATCAGCTTGCTCCTCTATACCACATCTTCAAGATGCTAGAGATGATTTGGATGATTTTCTTACAATACAACCCTCTAATGAGCTTGTTCAGCATATTCATTCACAATTGCAGATCTCTCTTGTAAGGCTACAAGAGCTATCTACTGATGATACTTCCAGTTCTTCCTAGAAAATCTAGTAGCACAGAAGGACCTGATATGCTATAATTCTCACAAGAGGCATTAACTACCTGCCTCATCGATGGCTCAAGGGCAGGGCGAAACATATGCGTACCTGCCTCATTTGAGCGAGCCTTTTTGAGTGTTTGTGTGAACTGGTTTCTTAAGTGCGTTTAAAGCGGGCGACCTGCGTTTTAGTGCGTGCCTGCCTTCCAAGCAGGCTGTCGCGGGTTCGAGTCCTGTCTCCCGCTCTTACCTCTGCAATTGTACCTCTTACATGCGCTTCTCAGGCTGATTCCATGCATCTACCTATAAATAAATATATTAATTTCGTAACCAAGCTGGGCTTTCCAGGGATGCCAAAAATAGACCTCATTTGTTTTCAGATTCCAGTCCCAGATGCCATCGGTTGTGCTTTCGATGAACAGAGCGAGTCGCTCGTCCCGCTCTGTTTTTTCGCGTTTGCTGCTCATTCTCGATGTTGCCTTTCTACATTGGTCGTTGCCGAAGAGTTGTTACCCGTGCATGATATCCTATGATCCTGGGACGCGCGTCCTCGAGCGTGAGTGTCAGGTAATCGCTCCGGCGTGCCTCGAGGCAACCGTCGTCGGTCATCTCGTCGCCTAAGTAGAAGCGGTAGGCAACCGTCCCGGTCTCCTGGTCGAACAAGCAGTGCCACAGCGTTCTGACTCCGTTGTCCCCAGTAGATCCCACCCCACGAGGGCCTCCATCTCTGGCGCCCGCGGTCTTGAGCTGGAAGATCTTCGGGAAGCTGGCCTCAGTGTGCAGCACTTTCAAGTCATCTGCGGTGAAAGGACGCCCGTGTGCGGCGACCAGGTCTGAGAGCTTGCGGTAGCGCCAGAACGATTCGGTCTCCCACGTGAGCTCGGCATCGAAGAGTTCAGCCCAAATGAACAACAGCATGTCGTTGAACAAACCGCCAGGGAAGATTTTGGTGAGGCAATGCATATCTTTATCAGGGAACGAGTATGAGCTTGCGACGAGCACACGCGGCCTGGCGCTCCCAGGCCTCGGCGGCTCGTGCAAGCGGCACCGTTTCTCTCTCGACCGTGCAGCGGCCAGCAGCAGCTTGCGTTAGAATTTCAGTGAGGGCTTCCGCCTTTTGCTCGTGGGTCAGTGCATTGTTGGTATAGCCGAGGATGGCGTGCAGTCGGCTGCGGAGGATTGCCGACTCAAAGCGCACAGTGGGACCGGCAGCAGCACCGATATTGACCAGCCGTCCCTCGATAGCCAGCACTCGCACAGCGGCTTCCGCAGGGATGCCCCACACGGGGTCGATGACGAGGGTCAGGGGACCTTCACAGGCTTCTGCGATGCGTCTGCTCATCTCGTCCACGTCGTCGCCAGTGAGGTCGACGACAGCGTCTGCGCCGCGCGTGAGCGCACGGGTACGCGCAGTCTCGTCCCGTGAGGCCGCGATCACACGGCCAGCGCCGAGCAGCTTAGCAGCTTGCACTGCCACCTGCCCGACCGCGCCGCTGGCACCCAGGACAAGCACCTGCTCCCCAGGCTGGAGGTGACCGCGCCAGGTGAGCGCCATCCACGCGGCGATCGCGGACAGCCCGAGTGCAGCGGCCAGGTCATCGTCGATCTGATCGGGAAGCACGAGCGCCGATGACTCATCGATAACGCAGTATAGCGCCATGCTGCCGTCCCCAGGCTTCATGCCTGCATCGCAAGAGAACCATATCCGTTGTCCAGGCGCGAGTGTATTTGCCTCCATCACGATGCCGATGCCCTGCACGCCCGGAATGTAAGGGAGCCGCGGCGCGCCGAAGTAGGACGTGCCAGATGCGCACAGCAGATCCAACGGGCTGATGGGCGCCGCCATGACCCGTACCAGCGCTTGCCCCGGCCCGCGGCGAGGTAAGGGCCGCAAGACATGCTCGGGTGGAGCAGCGTGTTGGCGGATCACGGCCGCAGGCATCTCGGCGTTCTTCATGGCGTCCTCCGCTCAGTAGTCAATATCGCTATGCTCAACTGTTCCTGCGTGAGCGTTACTCCTGTGGAGTTGTTGGTGACGGTCCTGCGTTCCCCTGTTCCCGTGTGGCCCGCGCGCGCGCGCGGTCGGTGTATGTATACGGGTTATCTCTCAACTCAACCACTGCCTTCTCGGGGTTTATCGCCTGGGTCCAGGCTTGCTCGCCCATTTGTGCTCGCGCGTACTCAACCGTCTTTATGACGGCCTGCCTGGCCCTTGCGAGGTCAACACCGAGTAAACGATGGTCGTACTTGACGACCATGCCATCCACCATCACCGTATGCACGTCTCCGCGCCCGACTTGAAACACGACGTGCCCATAGGGGTGGAGCAGCGGGAACATTACTGGCGACTGGTCATTCTTAATCAGGACGAGATCGGCCTTTTTGCCGGGGATGATGCTGCCGATCAAGCTGTCTATCCCCAACGCTTCGGCGCCGCCAAGCGTCGCCCAGGTCACGACCTGCTCGGCGCGCAGATGACAGAGCGTGACGGTTTCGTCGCGCATGTGCGCTTCCAGGTGCTCGCGGGCCCGGTCCGCACTGAGCGTCGCCCGCATGGCGGAGAACAGGTCGGCGCTCCACCACACGCTGGTGTCCATCGAAAGGGAAACGGGGATGTTATGCCGCCGGAGCAGCCACGTGGGCGGGTAGCCCTGACCGGCGTTCTGCTCGCTTTCGGTAGACACCGATGCATGGCCACCCGTGGCTGCAATGCGTTGATAGGAGTCCTCGGAAAGTGTTGCCGCGTGCACATAGATTGTGGAGGGGGTCATGAATCCGTGCTCGTACATCAAACGGATACCATTATCGTTGGTAGCGCCCCGTACCCCGGCATGGGTCGTCACGGGCAGGTTGAAATCACGCGCTGCCTCGAACGCGGCCTTCTCAGGGAAAGCTGGGTCGCCGGTGACGTCGAAGGCGAGTTGCATGCGCAACATATCTCCGCGCCCGTCAATGCGACGTCGAATGAAATCGGCAAACTCGGGGGCCTTTGTCCACTGCCAGGGAGCGCCGAGCAGGTTACCATAAGCGAGGACGAACCGGCCCGGAACCGCTTCAAGCGCATCAACCGCTGCATCTGCGTGTTCGACCGTTTGCAAGCCGTGAGACCAGTCTACCGTTGTGGTGACGCCAGCGTCTATGGCCTCGATCGCGGAAAGGAGATTGCCGGCGTAAATGTCCTCAGGACGGAAGATCTTGCCCCAGTTCAGGTAGTAGAACTGGAAATAGTTCGTGAGGGTCCAGTCGGCACCGAACCCACGGAGTGCTGTCTGCCACATGTGGCGGTGCGTGTCGACCATACCCGGCATGAGAATGCCGCCGGTCGCGTCAATCTCGACCGCGCTATCCGGTACGACGAGTTGTCGTCCAACAGCCGCGATGCGCTTGTCGACGACGAGAACATCGCCGCTCTCGATCATCTCAAGCGATGGGTCAGTGGTCAGCACGGTGGCGTTACGAAATACCACTGGGCGACCTGACGGAAAGGAATTGCTGTTCACTGCTGCGTTCTGGCTCATGTTGCTCACCTCGTTGTGTCCCGGCTGCAGGACGTGAAGTAGGTCTTCTCCTACCTTCTCACACGTCTTGGTAGCCGTGTTGTGATACTTACTATCAAAGAGCTAACAGTGGCAATGAATGGCGTCCGCATGACGGACATTTGTCCACTCATCACATATAACACAATTGGCGAGGCTGTGTCAAGGAAATCGTTGAGGTTGATCCGGGCCTCTTCACGAACGGACTCACGGATAAAAGTTGTGATGACTGCCATCTCAGCTTTGGAGGGGCAATGATCTGGACATCAGGGTATCGTTTCTGCTACCATGAGTGCAGTGAAAAGAGTACCGTGTTCACCAGCACGATGTGCCCAGAAGGGTGCTGATGTGCCATAGGGGGAAATGATGCGTGGCGAAACAGGACCAGACTTCATCGAAGCACTGGCACGCGGCCTGAATGTCATCCGGGCGTTCGGACCCAACCGATCAACGATGACTCTGAGCGAGGTGGCTGCGGCCACCGGGCTTGCTCGGCCAACAGCGCGCCGCATGCTGCTCACACTTGAGGAACTGGGATATGTCCGCGCGGCGCAGGGTGGGTTTGCACTCACTCCGCGAGTTCTGGAGCTTGGCATGGCCTATATTGGCTCGACCAACATTTGGGACATCGCTCGCCCGCATATGGAGCAACTTGTGGGACGCACCAATGAGTCGTCGTCAATTGCGCAACTTGACGGTTCCGACATCGTTTATGTCGCGCGGGTGGCGGTACCGAAAATCATTACCATTGCTGTGACCATCGGCACACGCTTTCCGGCTCTTCAGACCTCGCTTGGAAAAGTGCTGCTCGCTGAGTTGCCGCCCGACGAACTGGAACGAGTACTTGCCTTGCCCAGCCGCTCCGGTATCGCGCCGCTCTGGAGGCCAGAAGCT
>Ga0187846_10000733_pt1 | contig 18635 bp, 12 predicted proteins | sample TC_taG_FD_161473 | JGI IMG/M metagenome (GOLD analysis project Ga0187846, IMG submission 161473) | Biofilm microbial communities from the roof of an iron ore cave, State of Minas Gerais, Brazil - TC_06 Biofilm (v2) | ecosystem: Environmental > Terrestrial > Deep subsurface > Cave > Wall biofilm...
TTACAAACCAGACCCGATATTCGCGGGTCTGGACCCGAACGACAAACTTTCCGATGGACTCCGGCAAGAATATGATGATACCCCGTTGAACCCTGACGTGATCATCCAGAAATGCGGGCATTTTTTTGATTGCGGGGCAACCCAGGGGGCAGGGCACGGCGAACCATTGTGGAAACTGACGCTACTCGCATGTACGTTTTTTGAACGTGGTGGGGAATTTGCCCAAGCCTTTTCAAAAGGTTATAAAGGGTATGACCCTGCGGAAACGCAGAGCAAGTATGAGGAAAAACTTCGATATCGGAGGGAAAACAAACTTGGATGGCCCTCATGTAAAGCATTTGAAAATGCAGGGTGTAAGGCTTGTGCGACTTGTCCGCTCAAAGGAAAGATAAAATCCCCGCTCAATCTGGCTGTGCGCTTTCTCTCGCCCCCCGTTGCGGTAGCGGCACCGGAGTTTCCGTTGCCAGAGCATTATGTGTTGAATACAGAAGGATACATCTGCCGGATGGTATCTCGTAAAAAGCCCGATGGCGGCCCGACCGATTACGAAACGACCTATATAAAACTATTCCTTGGGAAGATACGCAATCCGAGAGCGTTGGGCGGCGCAAAGCACGGCTTGGGCTTTATTTTTGAGACTGGCCATGATAGATATTCGGTCTTGATCCAAGACGGGCATTTTGGTACAGACCAGAAACTGTCAGGAGCATTGTTCGATCAGTGTGTCCTCGTGAATATCGAGGGCGAAAAATATGTGAGGGAGTTCATGGTCTCGTTTTTACACCTTCTGCAAGAAGCTAGACGCCGGCTTAATTCCCCATCCCTCGGATGGTATGACCATGAAGGAAAGAAAACTGGGTTCTCATATGGGAGTTTGACTTACATGAACGACAGTAATGTGGAGCCGTCAGGCATTGACGATCAGGATTTTGCGATTAACTACACTCCAATCGGCACGGACGAAGCCATTCGGAAACTATTCAAGATTATCACATCGCAACAGCATCCAGCGCTAGAAATTTTAACTCTCTCAGCGTTTGCATCCCCACTCATTGCATTGACTACAGCGGAGGATACGGCCGTCTTGTGGGGGTATTCAAGCGCCAGCGGGGCGCGAAAGTCTACGTCGATCCTCACTGGCGCGGGCGTATGGGGAAACCCAAAACTAACAAAAGACAATTCGTCGGCATCCATGCTCGGCATCCAATCGAAATTAGGCAAGGTAAAAAACCTTCCGTACTATCTCGATGAACTGCTGCGGTGGGAGCAAGTCACTAGTTTCGCAAATGAGCTAAACAACTTTACGGAAGCCAAGACTGGTTCCAAGGCTACGCGCACTGGCGGGTCTAGGGCTGTCGCGTCGTGGCAGTTGATGATTACGTGCGGGTCTAATAAGTCCTTGCGCGATCATCTCATCTCAAAAGAGAGAACCACTGACGCTCAGTTGCAGCGTGTGTTTGAAATTAAAGTGGAGAACCGGGACGTGCCGGCTGACGCATCGATCAAAAAACTTACCGATAGTTTGAACTATAACTTCGGCCAGATAGGGGTATTATATGCGGCATATCTGGGTAGGAACATCGACGAGATTGAAAAACTCGGCGCGCAGGTGATGGAAAGTTTCAAACACAAAGTGAATTGGCGAAAGGAAGAACGGTATTGGTTTACTACATGCGTGACGATCCTGCTCGGCGGTCAACTTGCCAATAAGGTGTTGGGCGAAGACTTGTTCAATCTTGATGAAATTGAAAAGTTTCTGATCGAGGCGTATTACGATCAACGCCGGTATGTTGCTGAAAAAATCACACAGGAAAATTCAGTGTACGCCGCCGAGAACCGGATGAACCTGTTCTTGACGCACCATAATAGGAACCAAATTTGGACCGATGATATCCTTATGGGGCCGGGTCGCACGGCACTAACTGTTCTCAAGATGCCAAAGTACGATGACCCGATTTACGTACATTGGTTCGTCCAAGCGAAGCAAGTGCATATTTCGTATCGGCGTTTGCTGGATTACCTCACCGATAAAGAGCAAGGTACGGCCGGGTCTATAGACGCTATCATTAAAAATTTTGGTGGGTCAGTCAATCCCCGTCTCAGCCTGACCGCACATTGCGGTGGCGTGACTGGCCAGGGTTCAGAAAAGGTTATTGTTCTGCCGATCCCAGATGATACATCGATGCTGTGGAACGCACTGCACGCTTTCAAGAATGTAAGCGACACGACTGCAAGCAATACGGTGACTACAGATCAGAAAGCGATTGTTACCGCGGCGGTAACAGGCGCGAAGGACGCGGCTACGGTTTCAGCGGCTCAACCTGAATAACACCGCCAGACCATACATCGCGCGAAATTGCAACACGTACAGCGGTTTGTGCATCTGCCCCGGTGTCCATTGCCGACAGAGCAAATGGCGCACCGCTGCCAAGTGCGTAATAGGGCATATCGGTAATTTCGGTCCAGATGCGACCTTCATAGCACCATAAAGACCCATCCGGTTTCACTCGAATACACATACAGTCTTCGGATTTGGGCATTTTCTTGCGGCCGTCTTCCAATGCAAGACGAACACGCTCAACATCTTCGCTAACGCCATGGCCGGCAAAAAGAGACCCATCCGTCAGTCGAAAGATTTTCTTGCAGTTATCCCGGACAATATATCCGTCGGGGGTAGTCTCGCCGCTTATGGTTTCTCGCCCATCAGCGGCCATTACGTTGTCCCGAAAAGTGATCGTGGTCATGGGGCTTCTCCTCGAACAACCGACACCAACCCATAGCTGATATCGGGTCCTCGACCTTTTTACAATGCGGACCGTTAGGAACGTAGAACTTGCAGATGGAGCAGTGATCCCCGGTCTTGTGACCGGGGCCATATTGGACGACCGAATGGGATTTCTTATCCACGGGGCTTCACTGGCTTGAGCGACTTGCTCGCGCCGAACGAACCCTTACCCTTTTTCTCGAAACTATCATCAGTCTTCACCGCGGTAGGGTTTGCGTGCCCGCGGAACCTATCCGGCTCCTTGAGAAAGTCTCTGGTACGCCCGAGAACGGGCCCGCCCGCAGCGTAACTTGCGTCTTGTGGTTTGCTACCTTTGATCATTCCAGTCCCCTTGTCGGCCTGATTGAACTCTTTCGCCACCGAAACCGGAGGCCCTTTCATTCCGGAAGGCTTCCATCCATGCGCAATTCCGGCCATTAACCTAGCTTGCGCGGGTGATTTGCTTGGCATGACGAACTCCTGTTACCGCCACGGTAACACCTACCGGTTACTGGCCGGTTGCACCGTAATATAACTCTGGAATGATCCCCGGATGACCCTTAAGGCGGGCTTTATACTCGGTATTCTGCCGCTTTTCCGCTTTTGCCTTGAACTTCTGGGCACTTTCGGATGGCACCTTGACGCCTACCTGCTCGGCCGCAAGGTCACCTAATACACCCCCTACAGATTGATCTGGGCGGTCTACGGTGCGCGAAAGAGAAGCATAGGGTGGGACAGCCTGCCGGAGGCCCCACTCGGCCACACGCGCCCCGCTCTCGCCCAATCCCGCCCCCTGCGGGATGATCGGCTTACCGGTCCAGTCTTGATTGTTCATGGCATCCCAAGCCGTAGACAACGGGATCGAGGGGGACCATAGTTGCTTGACCGGGAACTGGCCTCCCCCTCCCAGATAATCCGTAACAGCGCTCGGGATCGTCGATGCTCCGCGCCGGCCGACACTGGCTTCCTCGTTACCGGTAATCGCCTGTACGGCCTTGTCGGCAAGGGGATAGAGCCCATAGGTGATGACTGCCAAAGTCATAAGCTGTGCGATAGCTTTCTTACGTTGATCAGGTGTACCGTTCACAAGTGCTTTTGTGGCATTGGCATATGACTTAAAGATGCCATACTTATATCGCCCGAACGCCGTAAAGGCCGGTTCCTTCATCACGGAGGCGAGCGCCCGCCCTTTTTCACCGCTTCCCACCATAGTTGGCGGCGTCCGGTAATCCGAAATCCATTCGTGTGCTTCGCGCGCGGCGGCCTGTTGGGATAGGCCTTTATCGATCCCTTCGAAATAACGAATGGTCAACAGATAGTCCGACAACCGCCATGTTATATCACTTGAAGTATTGTAAACTGCCTTTGCAAGCTCGGGCGTGCTGGTGTCCCACAGCCGCGCAATCGGGTCCCATTTTGACGGGTTATTCGCGATATCCATCCCGAACCGTTTAGCAGCCTTCGGATACATATCGCGGATAATTACCTGCCCAAGCATCGGATTGCCGCCCGCCTGCGAAATTGCCCGCTGATGATAGTCCTGTTCGTTGACCGATTTGAACGCGCGGATAGAATTGTCGTATAGAGACTTATATCCGCTCGGCTTTAGCCATGCAGACCCGCGACTGACGGCAAACAGATTAAGCTCGTTCAACGGGTGGATGAGCGGCGACAACGCAAAGAACGATTTGAGCAGCGTCTGTGCGGCGTTCCGGAACGGATCAAGCGCCGTACCGCCAACACCTTCTCTAAAGAAATCTTCCAGTGCCCATCGAAGGTTTCGCGGCATATAGATCGGTTTTCCATTTTCCCGCCCAAGGGCTTCAAGGTTGGCCGGGTTCAAATCATAGCCGCGATCTTTCGCTTCGCTCTTATTCGTAGTGGTGTTCTTTTCCCACCGCGGATCGTTCTTTACATCCACGATAAGTTGTGCATCGGACAGAGCCTTATGGAGCCCATCGATAGCTTGCGACCATGCCATGACAGGATTTTCATGGAACTCCACTTTGCCCTTTGTCGCGGTCTTGATCTCGTCATTGGTGGCGTGATCTATGGACCATTGATCGGTGACGCCTTTCACTTTGAGCGTAATCGCGTCTCCCACTTTACCTTCAAACCCACTAGGCAAGTTCTTGAGAGTTTGCGCTTTACCGTTGCGCCATATTTGCATTACTGGGTTACCGTCTTTATCGGTGTCCACATTCACCGTCATACGGTTACCCTTGGTGTCCTGTAAACCGAACCACTCGCGTTGTTCGAGAGTAGGTGCCCAAGCCGACAAGTTCCGCCCGCTTAGAGGATCGAACGCATCCTCCTGCGTCTTGTCGTACATCTGCTTGCCTTTTTGTTGTCGGGGCTGAAATTCTTTTGATGCACCTTGGATTGCACGGTCGGGCATATCAAGTCCAAAGTTATGTTTATCGTTCAACTCGTCCATATCATCATAGAGGCGATTATATTTATCAATTAGGGGCTTCACATGCTTGTCAAATGCGGCGCGGTCGTCTGCCGATAATGACGCCAAATCACGGTTCTGATACGCTTTCGAAATCGTCTCCCACCGCTTCGGGGTTAGAGTGGGCGCGAGTGAAATAGCCGCATAACTATCCTGCAACCCACCTTTCACCCTATTGACATAGCGGTTGAACAGATTTCCCAAGCTCTCGGTATATTCCTTAATCTCAGGCGATACAGACGGCGACGCAGGCGAGTTCTTCGTCGGCAAGAGCCATGACGGGATACGCATCGCGCCGCTTGTGTCGCCCATGAACTCTCCGACTTTCTTGCCGAAGTCATCCCATCCGCCTTTGATCGCTTCGGGCGGAAGGTTTTCAGGGTTATCGGCAGCCGTCGTCTCCGCGGCCAGCCGTTCCGCTGTAGACATGCGTGGTTTCGTAGTCTCCGAACTCCCATATTGGGCGGCGAGTTTCTTGAACAGTTCGGGATTGGTTTCCTTTAGGGACTTGCCCTTGGTCGCCGCCGCTCCCGCTTCCGTCGGTTCGAACTTGCCCGTCTGTATCGTTGGTATGTCTAGGTTCCCTCCCCTGCCAGGAACATCTTCGGCCGCAGGTTTCGCAATACCAGGACGCTTCCCCGTCGTCGCTGCTAAGTCCTGCATCAGTTGACTGTGCAAGTCTTTTGGATCGTTGCTCTCGCTCACTAGCGATTGCAAGCGCTCCTCGTTGGCCGCCTGGACACGAGCATAATCTGCGTCCGATAAGTTGTTCAACCATGACCGCAACTCATTCTGTTGTTCAACGTAAGTTTGATCTTTACCAATCTCTCCCTTGGAGTTCTTCATCGGGGGCAACGGTTCAAACTCCTCGCGACCAACAGTCGAGGGAGCAGTCTTGGCTAACTGGGCCTCCGTTGCGGCCTCAGGCAACGACGGACGTTTCTGTATATCGGCTTCGATATTCTGTGTCTCACGATCCAGTTCCGATATGCTCGGCTTGGCCTCGGCGGGAGCTTCCTTCGCAGGAGCCGTTTCGGCAGACGGCTCAACTTTTGGTGCAACTTCAATCTTCTCCCCCTCTGGAACATGTAAGGACTGGAAGTTCTTTAGTTCCTTGCCGGCGGCAAGAGATTTTACTGCACGCAGCCATTGATAGGCAGGGGTGTGCTCTCCCTTATTTACCGGCACGTAATTGTCTTTACTGCGCACAAGCGGGTCCCTGCCGCCATTACGTTTGGTGGCCTCGGTCATAACGGACTTAGCCCACGTGATAAGGTCTTTCTTATCCATCTTTGTGGGGTCAATAACTTTTCCCTTATCGCCTTCGGGACCGAACTCCTTGTGTGTACCCATGACGGCATCGAGCGTGGCCTGTTTTTTGGCCGCGTCACCTTTCGACCGGGCCTGTACGCCAATGGAAATCTTCGGACGTGGGGTCTCCTTACGGACCTGACCAGTTGTGCGCCCCACCGCTTCACCAGTCTCGCTAGCGAGCGCAGCCCGAAGCTGCGACGCACGTTGGGCTTGCTCCTTCGGCGGAAGCTCGTCTAGCTTCGCTATAACCTGATCATGCCCGAGCCGCGCAAGTTCCTTACGCACTTCGGCAAGGGTGCGAATTTCGTTAGGAGTAAGCGGCTCGGGTTTTGTTACCGCGGCGGTAACTGGTTTTTCTTGCCCGTAGGACGCGAGTCCGGTTTCGACCGGGGGCTGTGGTTCCTGTGCAGCGGCCTGTGGCGGGCGTACATCCGGCCTCGCCGCAGGTGCTTGCACAGGCGTCTCCGCGGGCTTTAAGGCCGCGGCTACATCGTCGCCCATAGGTTTACTTGGATCAACCTGGGCAATGACCGTACTATCTTGGGTTTCAATTCCAGTTTTATCAACTACCGGCTTTGACTTCCGGTAGTCCCTGCCGGGTTCGGTTGGGCGCGAGGCTTCGCGCGCAAGCATAGGAGCACCTTCTGGGTTGCCTGCGCCTGCAACCTGCGGCGCTGGCGGATTTTCCGCGGCAACCCCTCTGGAAGTAGTCGTAAGATCATTGGCAACCTCGATATCGCTCTCCTCCGCACCGGGAGAACTTCCACCTTCGTCGGTAGCTTTTAAATCAGGCCGCCCCGGCGTCTCGGGTGCCTGCGAGGGTTCTACGCCAGAACCGTTTGTAGCGCGCGTATTAATCCGAGACCCAACGGATGCTCCGGCACGCTCACCCGCCTGGATGAATTTTTGTCCGAGTTTATTCGGGTTCGGTAGAGCCGCTCCGGTCAGTGTTGCAATCGCGAGTGACGTAGGATCGAACTCACCCTCCATCGCTTGTTCGACACCTGTTGCGCCACCACCGATAAGACCGCCAATCGCCCGCTGTGCTAACGATCCCGATGGACGTAATGATAAGGCAGCGGGGGCCGCCTCACCTATCTGAAACGCGGTCGGGTGTGACTGCTGAATATCACTAATTGTTTGACTGAGCCCAAGCTTATCAAGTATCCAATCTTGCGCTTTGTTAACAAGAAAACCACCGCCCGCACCCGCAACAACGCCGGCAAGGACACCGCCTACGGGAGTAATAAACGGAGAAGTAGCTGCACCAACGGCGAGACCTGTACCGATACCAGCCGTAACCGGAGCCGCACCCTTAGCTGCGCCAGTTGCAAGCGCAGTCGTTGTCGAGTACCGGTGATCCGGCATTTTATCGAATGATGGGATGCCGCCTTGCGGTTGGTCTTCTGGAAGATCATCGAAACGTAGTTGTGCCGTGGCAGCGCCCGGCTGCTGATTGGTCTGCGGCGTCGAGCCAGTTGGCTCGTCATCAGGCAGATCGTCGAAGTTCACGACAACCTCTTATTGAACGGGGATTGCCTCGCCGTTCGGGCCTCTCTTATACCATTTACCATTATAAAACTTTAACGGTCCTTGGTTACCGGCGGGGGCCTGCTGTTGTCGCGTACCTCCGCTAGGGGTAGCCGTCAGGTCAGCGTTGTATAACCCTATGGCTTGCTGCGGATTCAAACCGAATTTCTGTCCAAGTTGGCCCACAATATCTGCAAGCTTATCTGGATTGCGACCAAGCGATGGGTTATTCCCCACGATGGTACGCAAGTCAGACTGTAACTGTTGTTGAACTGCACGCGCATCTAAACCTTTCTGGCGCAGTTGTTCCTGGGCCAGTCGTGCAGTGTCGTGGCCAGCCGCAATATCTCGACGTGTTTGGTTAGTGCCGGCGGCGATATCTTGTCGCGACTGGTTCGTCGCTGCATTAACATCACGTCTTGCTCCCGCTGCCACGTTGGCGACGTTAAGTTTACCCTCACCCGTTAGGCGCGCGACGTTCTCCTTCGAACCACGCTCGGCTTCCTTCTCCATTTCCTGATTAATGAACGCCAACCGCTGTTGGTTTTGACCAACGAATGGGAACATCTGTCGAGCTAAATTCTTTAGGTCTTTGGAAGCATCTTCCGGTGCCCAAGGCTCGAATGGTTTTTCTTTATTGCGTTCAATTTCCTCGTTGGCAGCCATAGCAGCTTCTCGTTGACCAGGAGCCGGTTGCATAGTGTAAGCTGGCTTCGCTGTGGATTGAGGTTGAGCCGTTGAAGGTTGAACCGTTGAAGGTTGAGCCGCTTCCTGCAAGGTGGTCTGTGCGCCCTTTTCCATTACGGCGTCCATATGACCTTTATCGGAAATCCATCCCAGGTATTGCGGAATTGACAATACTGTACTGTAAATATTCTTGAGCGCGTTTGCCGTCGGGTTATCGAAATTCGGCGTGAACGCCTTCTTTACATCGCCCGCCGCGCCCTTGACGCCTTCCGCATCCTGTTTTAGCCTAGATGTTTCGGTAGCTTGTGTATCCTGCGTAGACTGTTGATTATCAGTCGATCCAGTCGTATCGGCGTCGCCAGACTGATCGGTTTGATCGGTCTGATCAGTCTGATCATTCGCTTGCGTTACCGTGCCGGTAACATCGCCTTCGCTATCCTCCGGAATGACAGGTCCGCCATCTTCAAACTTCTGTGTGTTGCCGGCGCTCGAACGCGGCACAACAGGCCGCACGGTAACGTGCATCCCATTTTGCACTGGCTGAAAATGAATAGAATTTCCATCCGGCACGTGCTCATAGGCTTTAGTCGCTGCGGCAGCCGATGCTTGCATATCGGGTGGTTTACCTTGTACGCCGCGGGCGGCGGCGCGCGCGAACGCACTATAGGCATTGAACTTCTGGCGATAGTGTTGAAGCACCGGGAACATCTTCTCGGGTGAACCAAGAGATGCCAGGGCTTTCACCTTGCGCTCGTTCGGGTCCATTGTACCCGAGGGGTCAGCTTGACCTTCAAGCGCAGCAACCTGATCGGGCGATGCGGCTCCTTTACCCATGAGATATCCCATGGCCTGTGGAGCGCCACCTTGTGACTGTGACCCATCCGGGATAACACCTTGGTCGCTATCATCCGGCACAGCGCCACCGGCTGCAAGCGAAGCCGGTCCGGGCCCGTGAAACTTTTCCCACGCATCGCGTCCCGCTTTCCACGGCGCACTGCCCATAACGCCACTTCCAAGCAACATTCTGGCTTGCGGGGTGTTGATCGGATTTTCTGGCGAAGCCGTAGTATCGGTGAAAAATTGTGCAGGCAGGCCGGCTTGTTGCCGACCATATTGGAGAGCCTGATTGATCATATCGAGGGGATGATCAGCCGCCGCATCCGTGGCTTGCTGCGGTGTGCCATCACTTTGAGATTGATCAGGCGCATCGGTAGCAGCCTCGTTATCGACAGACCCTCCATCCGCAAACCGGCGACGCATTTGGTGCATGGGCCGCATACCGGCAGCCGGTGCAAAGTTTTTCGTCTGCGTAGGATTAGTCCATGGGCGACTAGCCGACGGAGGAGCGTTCCCCTGGTTCGGATCGGGAATCACACCTTGGCCGGCTTGATTGCCACCAACCATCATCGGGTTAACCGGCATGTGCAGCCCCATAACTCGGTTTTGCAGGAGCGCCAAGGCGTGCCTGACGAGATTTCTTAATCAGGTCCTGGAAGAACTTTTGCCCCTGCCACTGTACTACATCACGCGGGATCACAAATTCATCTACGTTCAGATTTGCGCGCCCTCCGGTCTGATTAATACGTGCTGGCACATCATCGACTTGCTGGCCACCACTCGGAGACATTGAAGACGGCACCTTACCGCCACCCGCATAGTTCCTGCCGATCACGCCCCCGCCATAATATCCGTCGTCAGTTGATCCAGCGTCAGTTGATCCAGAGTAATCGTCTGCCGGGGCCGAGGGAGCCGTGTTAAAACTTGAGTCGTCATATGCCGGAATGCCCATATTGCCTGCGCCTGGGGCTGCATCCGCACCATAAGACTCGCCGGCACCGGGTATTCCGCTTGAAGTCGAAGTAGAATTTCCAGGCAGACCAAAATCGTTCGGTGCGCCGGTATCGTTCGGGATCACTCCGCTTTCGTTGCCCCATGTACCAGTATCAGGATTAAAGACATTCCCTATCTCGTTATTTCCAGAAGGAGTAAGTTCTCCACCAGCCATCGGATCGCTGCTTACGGGATACGTCCCCGCATTAGGAGCACCCGAAACGCCGGCGTTGGGTTGTGTGGACCAAACAGATGGTGATGCTGTACCGGTAGATGTTTTTGCTCCGAGCGCGTTCGGTGTGCCTGATCCGGTTTGAGTCCCCTGGTTACCGCCTTGATCACCGCTCTGCGCGGGAGCCGATTGGGATGACTGCGCTGCTCGCTGCGCCGATCCAGAAGTCTGCCCGACCGGCGGCATCTTGATTGCCCCAGAGGCCGCGTTCATATATGGAGCCGCGCTCTGCGTGAGGTTAACGCCGGTATTTGCCAGCCCGAGCGCGCTATTCTCCGCACCCGAGATACCTTGGTAGGCACTATTGAGCGCGTTCACGGTATTACCGGGAAGCTGTTGCCCGATCTGGATAGCTTGTGTTTTCAGGCCACGACCGATCTGTTCGGTGTTGATCCGCGCCTGTTCGCCCGCTGCCGCCGCGTCCGCCGCCGCCTTTGTGTTCGAAGCTAGTATCAAGTCCTGATATCGCCCCGAGGACGGGTCAATGCCGTATTTACCTAATTGTTGTTCGGCGTTAATCTTAGCCTGATTGTCGGCCTGTGCGGCGTTACTCTCGGCCGCGCCCATGTTGTGCAAGATACGCCCTTGGCTGGCGTATTGGCCCGCATACTGGGCAAACTGATCGGCCATCGGAGCATAAATACTCTGATATCGTCCAAGGAGCCCACCCGCTAGGTTTGTCCCCTGTTGGGCCGTATTGATATAATTATTAATCTGAGCATCGGTAATCCCGCTGGTTTTGGCAAACTGGTTCTGCGCCCAGTTGTATTGATATTGTCCAAGGTTCGCAAGCAGTTGCGACAACTGCAAGCCCCACGAGGACTGCGGCGTTTGTACCGCTGTCGGGACGGATGCCGATGATCCGGAACTGGAAGAGAATGAAGATGAATACTGTCCAGCCATGGGTCTAGCCTACCAAAGTTGGCCGGAGCGTACTGTCCAGGCCGTTGATAGATCGTTAATTTATTGCTTCCAGGTCAACAACCGTCCGGTTACCGGGTCCTGAAACGTTAACCCAGTAATTTGCTGCACATCCACGAACTGCGAGGCGTCCTGAGGGTTGTAAATCCGCACGATCTCGGTTGTACGGAATTGCCGTAGTTCGACGAAATTCCCCGTTTTGACGAATGTGTTGTAGAGCGTATTGAAGTTGTTCGTCATCGCTTGGATCGCGCGCAGCGCGCTCGGCAAGTCCGTTGCCTTCGGAATCGGTTGCAGCGAGGGAAGCTGCGGTGTCCCAGGGATCGTTACGCCCTTTACATTACAGAAGGGAGCATCGTTAGACATTGGCCAATTCTTTCGCCGAAGTCGCGATCTGCAAGTTGGAAATTGTTACCCTTGCGGTAACTTCCCACTGCCACATTTCACATTTGAACCCCGAAATGATCCGTAGAAGTTCCCCCGAGTTCTGCACTTCGCGACAATCCACGAGCACCATTTCACCAGTTCCATCAAAGTCAGCAAACGTGCGCAAGATGGCATACTGGTTCGCTCCAAGCGTCTGCCAGGATGGATCATTTGCCGGCAATTGGTTACGCACTGCGGGATTAGGAGCCGGCGTCCCCTTCGGGATTTGGAAGAACACCTTCATGGCCTCGAAGTTCTTCTTGGTATTCTGTTGATAAATTTTCGACCGCCATGTGTAGACCGTCATAGTGGATTGCGGGTCGGAGAAGTCGTAGAAGTATACATTCCCATTCGAAATGAGCAGGCCGATCCCGGTCCAGGGATCAGTCAGTACATTGTCAATATTGAACCCCGTATGGGAATTCAGGTTATTGAACCCTAACCGGTGGCCGCCCGGCTGTGGCCATATCGTGAAACTTTGATTATCGGCATCAAGTTCAATCGTGAACCCTTGCTGTGAGACAGAATTATCAGCCGGCACGACGGGCGACGGCGAAGTCGATCCATAACAGAAATAACACGACGCTAGATAAATCGCGCGCGTATATTTCTGCGGGGTCAACGCCTGCCATTGGTCTCGGGTGAACCATAGGTCAGTTGTGTTTGTTGCCACTGCCTGCGGGGTAACTTGGATCAACCCGTTCGGCGACATATAGGTCACGGCGTTATCCCCGCCCACGATTGAGCCACGCGACATGCACGGGTTCGCAAGCGAACATTTGGTAGACGCCATCGTGCCCGGCGCATTGCCCTGGATCACGTATGGCACCGTAGCCGTACAGGCGACGAGAGCGCCACTGGTCACGCCGAGACCCACAATGGGGAACTCGGTAGTTATGACAAACTGCGGAGGCCAAGCGTGTGGCTGGAACGGTTGGCAGAACCAAATCTGGTTCTCGGCAAAGCCAGCCATGATGCCATTCGGCAGGGCGACAAACCCCTGTAGGTTTTCGGGAGGCGGAAACCAGTTCGTGCTCTGTAGCTGATTGTTGAGTGCGACCTTCTGGTTCGACGCCATATCCACATAACTATTTGTTCCTATCGGAACAGTTGCCACATAATAGAACACCGTAGAGCCACCCGTGGCGACTATCGTGCGATAGATATTGATAGTTGTGAGATTGCGCAGGATACCCTGGTCATTCGGTGGCGGTTGGAAAAGCCCGATTGTCCAAGTGCCATTCGACCACCCATTTACCAGAGTAGCCGGTGACGGCGGCCCCTCCTCCCCATATGCGCTTTGCCACGTATAGACGTATGATCGACTTTCGATCACGTCTTGGGACACGCAGTCCGCCCACATATTGATGCTAATTTGATTGGTTGTAAGCCCAGAAGCGTTATCGGGGGGCCCATTCGTGAATGTGTTCTGGAACGATGCCATGTTCGTAATGAACCCGAACGTGGCACCAAAAATGAACGCGCTGTCTATTGCGATACCAATCCAATACTGTGTGTTGGCAAGCAGTGCCGGGGGATTAGTGAACGTAGCGACGCTTGTGTTGGTAGAGGATATGCTGGTGAACACCGGCGTAATGTCGAACAGGCCGCCCGGCACGCCGTTGTTGTCTTCGTAAATTACACCTTGAAAATGTCCAGCAAGGATATCTCCACTGCCAAGTAATCCGTTGCTGAACGCTTGGTTTGGCGAAGGAGTGAACTTGATATCGGTAACGGTGGTCGCACCCGGTGGTGTGATGGGGATAAGGTAGATGTAGTTGCTCTGTCCAACGACTTGCCCGCCGCCATTAACATAAGACCCAAGAATAAGATTGTTACCGCCGCCAGCAACCGAAACCATTGGCGCGCAACCGGGAGGCGGCACACCGAGTTGCCAAAACGGTTTACCCTGCTGGATGCGTTCATAAGTGTTATACTTAGGCGGCTGAGAGGGAGACGCCGCATAATATCTTTGGTACTGATCATCCACCACTTGAGACTTGAGAACGTTCGTGTCTTGATCATTGAACTCAAGCCACGTAGCTGGCGATGTAATGTTGTTATTGAAAACTGCGTTACTGCCGCCCTTATAGGTGGCTGTGGTATCAGCCAGCGATAACAAATCCATGAGCCAGGTTGTTCGAACATTTGCCGTACTCTCCGCGACACCAACGTTATTGTAGGCTGCTCCAAAATCCACGGAGCCCACCTGCAAGAAAGTATAATTCGTCCCTCCGATATTCACAAGGCCCACTTCGGGTGGCGATAACCCAAGCTGCGGTGCGCCACCTTGCGGATAAGATTTCACATCCGGGTTCGCAATCGTATCGCGTCCGTACAGCACACCCGCGTTCTGGTTCGTGCCGTTATCTGCCGTAATAGCGGCAAGAAGATTGATCGCGGTATCGCTTGGCAGCGTCCCGATCAACACATCGCCAATGGTCAACGGCAACAGAACAACGGAGGCCGATGAACGCCAGCGATAAATCACATCGCCAATTTGGACGGTATCATAGTTAAGCGGGTTTGTGAGAAACAACAAATATGCGAGCGCTTGTGTTTCGTTTACGGTGGGAATGCGAAAAGCAAATCTCGCCGCCGGATTGGTGAGCGCGCGCAGAACCTTAGGTGTGCGCCAACCTTTTAGCGCACCGCTAAACAAATACCCATTCGTGGAAGCAGCGGCCTGCCCCGGAGGCAAAAGCCGCTGATCCCATGCGGGAAGTTGACCCCCGAACTGTTCCAGCTTGATAGCCGGCATGGATTACCCCATGGCGCGAGCGCCGCTGTCTTTACTCACGGTCTGTTGGGGTGACTTAAACGTGTTCTTGTACTCGGTGAAATCACCAGGTCGGAAAACCGCCTGATTGGTTCCTTCGCTCGGTGAAGTCACAGGTTTCGGGCGCGACGCCTGTTGGGCCGCGTGCCGGGTGACCTGCGCGCGCCCTTCTTCCATTTCGGCTTTGGTCTGGTCGAGAATACGCGGAGCGACTGGCTGCGATACAGCGTCCTCCTGCTTGGGCTTTCGAGCCTCCATGACCCTCTGAACAAAATTGAATTTATCATTATCCCGCCGCGCAGCCGCGTGCATAGCGTCAAGTTGTTCAGGGGTAAGAACGACTTCGGGGGCGTCCTCAACCGCGGCCACGAGGTCTTTGGGGGCGATTGGCTCTTGAAAGTCCACTAGCGGGGACGGACCCGGCATCGGAGGCTCGGGCGCTTCCTCCACCGTCAGCAGATTGTCCTTGGTCTTGGGCATTGGTATCTCCTGGGGTTTGTTGTTCGTATGCCACCGCATACCCCGCCTTATGGGGCGACGAACGGGGGATACGAGGATGAAAGTTATAGCCCAGGCGTTTAGAAGTCATTAACATAATCCGAACAGGACTCTAACGTTGATCGATAGGGCGCTTGCACCAGCGACAACGTGGGGGTTTCAGTATATCTATCAACCAAGCTAGCAAAACCCCGAGACCAACCCCCAAAATTACCCCGAGATTGAAGTCCATAACTCACCTGTATGCAGCGCACCCCAGGTTTTGACCTACCCGATTATGGGCTTTAAGGTCCGGCACGAGAGCTTTCCCGGCGTACCGTGTGCTGTCTTTCTTTGTGGAGTTATACTTGATCGGCCCGATTAACGCATCGCAAACCGGATTGAGGTTGACGCTCGGACCGGGCCCAGTCGTCGCGCACCCCGCGAGAACCAACCCAAGAAGGATTACGCTTGTATACTTAATTGTGTGGGTCATCCCATCGATCCTGTCGTTTGGAGGGGTGTGTAGCTTTGTTTACAGCGTTCTTGACGGTTTTTTCGACCACGATCTGTTGGGCTTTGCAACGTATCGTTGCGTCCTTGTCGCCCATCCAGGACCCGGCAAGAAACACAGCGACGGCGAACGCCGCCCAGAGAAGGTCCTTGTGGAACTCGCCCAAAAATGGCCCGATCAACGGGATGGCGGTCGTGAAGTAGGCAGCGGCAAGCAACCCTATAATCAGGGCAACGCCAATCCCCCAGTGGAAAATATACTGCCACGTACCGGCGAACGCGAGTTCCAGGGTATAAGGCAACATGTCAGTCACTCCTAAGACACCACTCTCTCTCGGCATGGCGTCGGTTGTCCAGACCCTTGATATACTGGCCGCCGCCCCTGTTGTAAAGTAGAAGTGCATCGCACCCCTCCTGAACTTTTCCTTCGTTCAGGTAGCGTGCCACGCTGCTTTTGCAAAGGGCACCAGAGCCCACGTTGTAGGTAAAGCTGACAATCGCCGCATGGCGATGAGGTGGCATGTCCACATGGACGCATTTTTGAACCTCGGCATCATAGCGGGGAAGGTCTTCGGCCAGCCACTTTTTGCATTGATCGGCCGTCACCTTATCGCCCATTTGAACGCCACGGTCAACGTTGGTCACCCCGTAGCATATTGTCGTGACCCCAACGCTGTCCTTGTAGGCGTGTGTATAGAGCCCTTCCCAAGCCGCCACAAGGGACAGGGCCAAGCCGAGCCATGCGCCTTTAGAGTTAATAGGAGCCTTGAAATTCGGCATGGGGTCTCCGTTACCGCGACGGTAACGCTCCTCGGTTAAGCGCCCGTATACGGCGCGAAGCTGCGTTTGGTGTTTGCAGAGGACGCTTGAATGGCATCAACAATCGCGGTCCAGTTCGCTGAATTGTTGTTACTGAATACGTTCTGTGTGACGCTACTTTGTGCGCTGCTCACAACCTGATACTCCGCACCAAGATATAGACTAGTCCCAACCGTATTATCGCCGTCAATTAAAGTCCATCCACTATCAGGAGTTGCCAAGGAAACATTACCACCTTGACCCGCTTGAATGGCGATCAACATATCAGCCGCATTGGTAGTCGAAAATGTAACGTTGTGGGTTCCGGTTGCAGTGGCATTCACGTAGTCGGTAATGGCCGGCAGAGACCCATTAGTATCAAAAGGTGCGGAGGTATTTGCGCCACTTACACCCCACGTAAAGATGTACCCTTTCCACGTCGCAGCCGTGAACGTAACCGTATAAGTAGCGCCACTTTGTACCGCGTTCGGCGTCGCATACCATAATTCTACACACGTCGTAAGACCATTCGAATTGGTAAATTCATGGCGAAATCGTTTTGTCCAGGTGAGACCACTGATACTGCTGACTTGTGGAAGATGTGGAGCATCATTCTCGTCCTCGAACCACGTAAGCAAACATATTACATCGGCGGCAACGGTCGTTGTCAGTGCCGCCGACACTCGCGTAGTTTGATTGGTAGTAGATAGGACTGCTTTTGCATGTCCGTCAAGAGCGAGCGCCATAGTTAGCTCCGCTTAACTTTAAGCGCCACCGTCACCCGTTGCACTGTTGTAACACTGTCCACATTGAACGCCAATATGTCACCATCATTTATCGTTGTCGTCCAATTGGTCAACGTACTATCCTGCGATTTCGTTGTAGACGAAATAGTCGGAGGCGTACCCGCATCAGCGATGCTATCGGCATCGACGGGATGCGTTGCACCAGCGTCGAACTGGGTATACGTGCATTTCCAGATATCAACCACGATTGAACCTGATTGATCCGCCAACATTTCGGCTTGCTGGATCGTGCAGGCGAAGTCTATGGATAGATATCCCTTCACGCCCGTCGTGATAGTCGCGCCGCCGCCGTCGATAACAAATGTTATATCCGAGACAAGTCCTGTACCTGTCGCACCGGTCGGGCCGGTTACTGAAGATGCTGCACCGGTGGGACCAGTATTACCGGTCGGGCCAGCTACACCGGTCGGACCGGTCGCGCCCGTATTCGCGGCAGGGCCGCCAGCACCCGTAAACCCGGTTGGACCGGTCGGTCCTGTCACCGTAGAGGCTGCGCCCTGATTCCCGGTCGCACCGGTTGGACCTGTCGCATTTGCCGGACCAGTATTACCGGTCGGACCCGTAACGGTAGAAGCTGCACCCTGCGTTCCAGTAGGACCGGTATTACCGGTCGGACCTGTGGCACCGGGCGAGCCGGGTAATCCAGGTGTTCCGGGTGGACCAGCGCTACCTTGCGTACCAGTGCTACCAGTTGGTCCTGTTGCCCCCGTCGCATTTGCCGGGCCCGTGGCCCCAGTCGGGCCAGTTGATCCACCACCGGTTGCCCCAGTTGGGCCAATAATAAGCGGCAGGGGGTTTGGTGCAAACGTAGCCGTCTGTGGTGCGTCCACATTATAAATAATGGTGTAGTTGAGCGTCTGTCCATCACTCGTGAGAACCTGTAGGGCAACCGTAAAGACCTCAAATGTCGTATTGGCCGTAACGAAGAAATACAGATACTTCTTGTCATCGCTGAGAACCGGGACGCTGACAGTCGAGTGCGCGCTCGTACTCTGCGCGGTTGCACCCGTTAAGAGTATCCCAAAATCCAGAAAGCCCTCAAACCGGACACGATATTTTTCAGTATCGCCCCCGGTGATGCGGGTCTCCCCAAGAAACCCAGT
>Ga0187846_10000734_pt1 | contig 18634 bp, 13 predicted proteins | sample TC_taG_FD_161473 | JGI IMG/M metagenome (GOLD analysis project Ga0187846, IMG submission 161473) | Biofilm microbial communities from the roof of an iron ore cave, State of Minas Gerais, Brazil - TC_06 Biofilm (v2) | ecosystem: Environmental > Terrestrial > Deep subsurface > Cave > Wall biofilm...
CCTGGGCTGCGATCCGGCATGCTGAGCCGGTTTATGCCCCGTAGACTCTGGCCAACGCCTCACAGCAAGATCTTCGACTTCGAGGCAACAGCACAAGGAAGCGAGTGGATCGACCGTATCGCGAGCAAGGCCAGGCAGCACCTCTTATCCAGCAGTGCCGGGGAAGACGTGATCGGCCATACGGATTGGAGCGTAAAGCACTTTCGCTTCGTCGATGGCATGGTCCGCGTGATCTACGACTGGGACAGCCTGGCACTGGAGAAGGAGCCAATCATTGTTGGTGATGCGGCCAGGGGCTTTACAATGACCTGGCACCTCAATGTACCCCTGGCACCGACGCTGGACGAATTGTGGGCCTTTGTCGAAGAGTATGAAGCTGCCCGCGGTGCAGTTTTCACTACTGCTGAACGAGCCACCATCGCTTCCGCAGCAGCGTATGCCCTTGCCTACACTGCACGCTGCGAGAACTGTTTCGACCCGGCAGCTACCAACTACCCCGCCGGTAGCTTCCGCGAAGCGCTTTCAGGCTATGGGGAAGCACTGCTTACCCCCTAAATCCATTTGTGCTTTATCTGTGTGCCTGAGCATCTCTACAGGTATCTCCTGTCCATCCTGACATTGTCATCTTCTCATCCACTGTGTACACTGATACTTTGTAGCGTATAACCATGGGGGAGGACAAACACACATGGAAGAAAAAGAAACTGGCCGCCTGGAAGCCTTTAGTGATGGGGTATTCGCTGTCGCGATTACCCTGTTGGTGTTAACTATTAAAATCCCAGGGATCGATGTGCCTGCAAGTCATTTACCAAACGATGCGCAATTGTGGCAGATATTGCTCAACGAGTGGCCGATGCTTGCTGCCTATACTACGTCCTTTGCAACAATAGGCGTTATGTGGATAAACCATCATAGGCTTTACACGCACATCAAACGTACGAGTACTATTTTGATGCTTCTCAATCTCTTGCTCTTGCTAATGATTGTCTTTATACCTGTTCCTACTGCATTAGTCGCTGAATACCTTGTCCATCCTGACCAACACGCGGCTGCTCTTTTGTACAGTGGAACGTATGTCATCATCGCTGTCTGTTTTAATCTTCTCTGGCGCTACGCCTCGTACCATAACCGGCTCTTAGCGAAAAATGCAGATATCCGCGCTGTGAAGGCTATTACGAGACAGTATTGGTTTGGACCGGTTGTCTTCCTTCTTGCTTTCATGCTGGCTCTGTTCAGCACACCAGCCAGTCTTACCCTTTGTTTCCTTCTTGCGTTATTTTTTGCTATCCCCCCTCGCCTTCCGCGCTCGCTCTCCGAGCAATCATACTAGTGGAAGGGAGATATCTAAGCGTTCAGCGAGTTCGCAGGTAACTTTTTGTAGCGTTTCAAGATTGATGGGAGCAGGTGAAGTGGATCAATGTGCCTGCCTGTATTTTCCTCAATTTCCTACTCGCCCTGTTCTTTGCTGTGCCTGCTCGCACTACACGCCAGTTACGATCAAGCGATGCTTCGACTGGTTCGGACCTGGACTAGAAGTATATTCAGATATCTATACCTCAGCCGTTTTCATTGGTTAACAATCACTCCTTTTTCGATTCTCGCTAATTTAAACTTTCGGCTTTCCTTGAAAGGTACATCTTGAGGGTTGCCTCACTCCTCTTGCCAGGAGCCGCTATCAAGTTATGTCATAGTTGGTTACCCACATTCCACTGCGATAATCTGATCGGCTATCTCGCGCAAATTGGAACCGATGATATCCGGCCGCTCTACGAGGGGATCAAGCACCATGCCTGGCCGGGCCACAAAGGCGGCAGCGCATCCGGCGCGTAGAGCGCCGGCAATATCCCAGGCGTGCGCTGCCACCAGACGGACCTCGCTGATCGGCACCCCTAGCTGTGCTGCTGCCATATGGTAGGCCTCAGGTGCCGGTTTCAAGCGTCGCACAGCATCGGCGGAAAGCACTTGTTCAAACAGGTCGCGCAAGCCAGCATTCGTGATCTGAGCCGTAGCCACTACCTCGGTGGAGTTTGTCAAGGTGACCATGCGCAAGCCTGCGTCACGCAGGCGTTCCAGGCTTGCACGTACCTCGAGATGCGGGGGCAGCCGCCGCATGCTCTCACGGATGCTTTGCCGATCCGCATCCGTGAGGTTGATCCCATGGCGCGCGGCAAGCATATCAAGAGCGGCTATACCCGTCGTGCCGAAATCGGTGTATACACCTGTGACGGTCGCGACAAGCGCAGATTGGAGCATTTGTGAGAACCACTCTCGCCGAACGGCAGCCTCCCCAAAAATGTTGACGAAGTCCTGATCGAGCGCGCCTAGATCGAGCAGCGTCTCATTGACATCAAAAGCGATCACGCGTGCCATGGTGCCTCCTCAGCAAATAGTTGTGTACAGGCAGGCGAAGAGAGAACTTCTCTCTTTTTCCGTGTCCGGTGGCAATCCTGTCGCTTACGGACAACTCCTCTATTCCACCTCTTCTTATCCTTTAATCCGGTGTTAGAGGGCCTGTTTCATCTGGTCTCTGCGGTCGGCTCGCTCGCGCTCAGCAGAGGTGACTCAGAGCCAAACTTTCGTAGGAATGCGATTGTGCGCTCTGGACTCGAGAGCATGTTCCAGTTACGGCCTGGCGTCCTGAAGTTGTCAGCGAACACGTCGGCGACCGCCTTGTTCTGTGAAGCAGCAATCAGCATTTGAACAACATTCACTGGCAGGCCAAACGGCGAGGGTACTTGCAACATGTAGTTGTTCCATTCCGTGACATCGCCCACAAAGTCCCAGAGCCGGGCCTCAGTCCTCTGGCACCACCGCTGATCAAACGCGAGGTCGTCCTCGATGATTGCCTGGCCTACGACGAATGCTGCATGCGATGCGGCGTTTGAACCTTGTCCCATCAGGGGATCGTTGACGACATGGACGTCTCCCATAGCCAGGACGAATTTGCTGTTATCCAGACGGGCATAGGCGCGACGGACAGTCGGTGTGATCGATCCCTGCAGCACATCCTGGGGGCGTGTGACTCCGAATTCGGCAGTATTGAGACGCTCGAGTGTAGACGGGAAATGATCCCTCAGTGCCTGGAGGATCGTTGACTCGAAGCCCTTGGGGTCTTCATCATAACGGATTTGCATGAGCTGCTCCAGACCTCCACCGGGCACAAGCTCGAAGAAGAGTGCCATCTGAGGCCCATCAAAGGTAAAGTACGGCATCTCGAAAAGCTCGCCATGCCCTGGAGATACGTTCAGCCCCACTCCCATTGGGTCCCGCTGCTCGATTCCATGGTAAATACCGGTGCAGATCAGCCGCTGTGGCTGTGTGTATGGAGAGCGCTCTGGCACGCGCGGGAAAAGCTGGGTGAGACTCCCACGGCCAGACGACACCACCACCAGGTCATGCTTCTCGGACAGCGTTTCCAGGTCATCCGCCTGAATTGTGCCGATGACCACTCTTCCCCCACGCTCCTCGAAGTCCTCGAGGAGCCTGGCTAGATAGATACGCTGGTCGATAGTAATGCCGGGCTCAATGAAGTCGCCACGGAAGATGAGGGGGGGCTCAACACCAACATAGAAGTGGAAGCAAAAGTTCCCGAACTTACCTCCCATTTCCCCATCCCAGTGGTTCACACCAAGTTCTCGCTCCCGAGCGCGTGTGTTCCCCCAGTGGGCAGCCGTGTTGGGAAGCCGTCCCGATCGCTGTTGCTCCGCCGTCTTCTCGGCATAGAGCGTCACTGGGACAGCGTGCTTTTGGAGATACAATGCGAGATGCACACCGGCGATCCCGGCTCCGACAATGCCAATGCCTTCCATCTGAGAACACTCCTCTCTTCAAGGGGTTAAGCGCTATGGCTGCCCCAATCAACTAGCAAATGAAATAAATTGTCCGCTGAAAAATACCAGGGTTGAATCCGCTTCGACGCTTAATCGTACATCAACGACTCGCCCGATAACGATGGTATGGTCACCGCACGGATAGGAGACGTGGAAGACGCATTCAAGGGACGCCAGCACACCCGCGAGACGAGGGCAACCGCTGCGAGCAAAGTGGTAGCTCGTTCCTTCGAATTTGTCAGGCCCAGGACGCGAGAACTGGTGTGCGATGTGCTCTTGTTCTGCAGCAAGGAAATGAACGATGAAGCTGGCCCCTGCTGTGAGCGGCCCGAGCATCCAGGAGCGATTGCCGATGCAAACCAGCACCAGCGGAGGATCCAGAGACCCTGAGGTAACAGCAGTAGCAGTAATCCCCATCTCATTGCCGAACTCATCGACCGTCGTGATGATCGTTACCCCCTCGGCATGTCTCCTAAACGCCTCCCGGAGGATATCAGGTGCCACCGAAAGTTGACCTGTGGATGTATGTGCCAGGGTTGTGTCAACGTCTTTTCCGTGTGTCATCTGTGTTACTCCTTTGTGTTTGGACCGTAAAACATCCGATGAGCAGTTGTTTCTGCCGCCATATAGGACTCACTTTATGCACCAGGAGCATATGAGCCTGTCTATTATATTCGTTACCCACCGTTGCCTGATATCACTTACGCTTTCACGACCGCGCCTGCGAGCCTCACCGAACTTGTAATCGCTCCACCGCCTCCTCATTCCACCTGATTCCGTGACCGGGGCGATCAGGTGGTCTCATTACACCTCGCTCAGCTCTCAGAGGCTCGGCAAGAATGCCATCGATCAAGGGAAAGTGCTCGATGTATGAGCACGCCTTCGCCGCCGCGCATAAATGGATATGCAATTCTGGGAAACAATGGGGGCTGAGTGATACATTCGCCGCTTCCGCCAGCGTGGCTACCCGCATCCACTCACTGACGCCTCCCATCAGTGGTGCATCCGGCTGCAGAATGGCAGCGGCCTGTTGGCTGATGTACTGAGCAAACTCGAACCGGCCCAGAAGATGCTCCCCCACCGCAATAGGAAGCCGCAATTGAGCAGCTAGGCGTGCATGCCCGACAATATCATCGGATATGAGTGGCTCTTCGAGCCAGAAGATGTTCAAATCTTCTAACCGCCGACCGAACCATAGCGCTGTTGCAAAGTCCAGTCTCTCGTTACAATCTATCATCAGCCGCACAGTGGTACCCACAGCATCACGCACTGCTTTGATGCGTTCCAGGTCCTCCTCGGCGGAACGCGCCCCTGCTCGTAACTTGACCGCAGTATAGCCCTCATCGAGATAGGAGCGGGTCCCCGCGATCAACTCCTCAGTAGACATCGTATGGGTAGCGCGGCTACTACCGTAAACCGGAACGTCTTCGCGATAGGTACCCAGCAAACGATGAAGTGGCTGCCCGGACCGCTTTCCGCGGATATCCCACACGGCGATGTCAACAGCAGAGAGAGCTGGCAGAGCTACACCCCGGCCAAGGCGATGAGTAGTATGCCATATATCATGCCATGTCCGATCCCAGGCAAGAAGACCTTTGCCAACTATTGCTGGAGCAAATTCTGTGTCGATGATCGCTTGCATGCTCTCGGCACCACCGCCGAGGGCAAAAGTGAAGCCCGTGCCCTCGATCCCATCAGTATCTGCGACCGTGACGAACACCACCTGGACCTCAGTCGCTCCAGATCCACCTCGCGCAGCCCCGAGCGGGATGCGCAAGAAGCGCGTGCCAATGTGCGCAATCGACGCTTCCGAGGCAGTCGCCGGTGACCCTGCTGCCGAAATCGTCATGCGTTCCTCCTATGATTGACTGGTAGCGCCTGCTCGTGGTCTGCAAGGGCCTCTCCATCCATGATCTCTCGGATTGGCTGTGCCCCGCTCTCGAAAAGAGGTTGGATTGGACTACGATTCAGGTGCAAGCTGAGTACGTCGAACCGGTTGTAGTGACCGACGATGTCATGCATCTGCTTGAGTTCAATAGGACGATCCAGGTCGATCTCCGCGTAGACGATGCCTTCATCGTCGATCAGCGGGGAACCGATGATCATGCCATCTGGCCCAAAAATGGCGCTCATCGCGTTGGGTTTGCGGGTCATCATCTCGCGCTGGGTATCGGTTTCGCACACGGCGTCGATAATGTCCTTTGTCAGCACACCCGAAGCCACAACGGTGTACACCTTCCCCTCGAAGGAATGGGCGCCAGCACGAAGGGAGATCGCTTGCACCATATCGTATTGATTGAAAGGGAAAGCGGGATAATTTGCGACGTGGATCTCCTCACCTTGAGCCAGCAAGGCAAAACGCGCAAGCGTATTGGTGTTTTCGCCACACGCGAGCGTGCCGAGGTGGCCAATGCCGGTGTCGTAAACACGCAACGAAGAGCCATCACCGCCGCCCCAGGTCAGTTTTTCGGCCCAGGTCGGGACGAGTTTCCTGTGACGACCGATGATTTCACCTTCGGGATCAATCACCAGATTCGTGTTATAGATCGTGCCCGCGCTGATAGGACTGCGCTCATTGATGCCGATCACTACATAGACGGAACTCGCACGCGCTTGTGCGCACAGCGCGTTTGTGTGCTCGCCTGGCACAAGAACCGACTGCTTGGAGAGAACGCGAAACCAGCGGGAACCCTCAAACGGTGTCATAATCCAGTTCCAGTAGGGATAGCCTGGAACGTAGACCTCGGGAAAGGCGACCAACCGCGCACCGTGACTGGCTGCCTCGCGAATCAAGCTGCAGGCGCGCTCAATGGTGGCTGTGGTGTCCATCCAGATCGGGGCTGCTTGAACTGCTGCAACGTTGAACCTTGATACAATGCGCGTCATGCTCGTACCTCCTGGTTGGTCACTTGCATCAAAGGAACTTCGGTAATAAGTGATCCCCTACTACTGGTGCCTCAACAACTGTCCACATTAGGGTTCATCGCCGGTCCTTGAAACATCTGATGATCTAATGTTAGAATAACTGGACAGGGATAGATTTGTCAATACTAGCTTTCATGATCTACGGAGGTTCTATGCCGGGTCGTGTGTCCTTATCGCCAGTACGTCGACAGCAGCTCATGGACCAGGTTCTCAACCAGCTCCAGGAGTGCCTGGCTCGTGGTGACTTTGCGGTTGGTGAGAAGCTCCCATCCGAGCCTGAACTCATGACACAGTTCGGGGTTGGGCGTACGACTATCCGCGAGGCGATTCGTGTGCTCGCACATCAGGGGATGCTCGTAGTGCGTCAGGGTGATGGTACGTACGTGCGGGCCTTGACTCCGGCGAGTGGGCAACTTGTGGAACGGCTACGGCAAGCGCACGTACTCGAGGTCTTCGAGGTGCGCCGGGCGCTCGAACTGGAGATGATACGACTGGCAGCGCTCAGGCGGGATGAGGCTGACCTGGTCATGATGCGAGAGCTGATCAACCGGATGCGTACAAGCCTGGAATTCAAGCAAAGCAAGCAGGAGTTTCTCGATGCCGACATCAAGCTGCATCTTGTCATCGCAGCCAGTACAAAGAACCAGGTTATGATTGACCTGTACCGCTCATTCGCAACCGCCTTAAGGGAGGCCATCGCCCAGGTCATCGCGCTCCCAGGGGTTATGGAGGCATGCCTGGCTCGCCACGAACTGACGCTGGATGCTCTTGTAAGGCAGGACGCTGAAGCCGCTCAGGCCTGCAGATCGCAGTACCTGGATCGCATGACCGGTCTCCTTAAAGAGGTCCTGGATGAGAATCCGTCCTCACGAATTTAGGTTCGCGGTTCGCGTAAATCTGGATGCATTTCCAGCATTCTGATAAGCTGTTGGGATAAATGAGAAACTGACGATTAGGACAGAGCAAATGGCTGATATTCCGCGCTTTTACTGAAAAATTTGGTTCAGAATTCGTATGTCTTGTATGCTTCCTTATCAGGCTTCCCATCAGAAAGGAGCACCTTACGTTCTCCCAACGTTGCCGTCCACGACCACAGCGTAGTAATCGGATCTGCATCCTTCGCTTCCTGGTAGGGCGAGCAGAAGACGCCTTTCTCGGGATCACTCAGTATCGCTTTTATATTGTCGCTGCTAATGTAGCCCTCTCGCTTGTTGAACCACTCTTTGAGGTTGCGAAGTCGTGATTCGCTATTTGTGGGCCTTTTCTCAATGCGTTCGTACGGGCTGAATTGAAAATGGTTGGTGATGGCCGCGAATCCCTCTGGAGCGTGAACTGTGGTCACATTTTGTGGTCCTGCCTCAACAATGGCAATCTGTCCATCTGCACCGGCAACCAGGTAATTGTTATTCCGGACATGGGGGAGGCCCTCAAGCAATGAAACCGCTTCTTGCACGTTGTGGCAGCGATCCAGTACGGCTCGCGCTGCCAGGTGAAACATGACGCCGGGCTGGTCGCTATCATAACCCACAAAAGTCATAGCAATAGCCAGGCCAGCCTCATTTATCCCGTCTTCCCGGCCAACAAAGATATCGGAACATCCCAGGCTGGCTAATGCCCCGGCGGGATATGTTCGATACAGTGTAATAAAGTCGCGAAACGAAGTGTAGAAGTCGTAGTTCCGCCCGAACAATGTTTTGCCATCTGCTGTATGTCTTCCTGATACGGCGAGTACGGAACATGCCGCCTCAGCGTCAAGCGTTAGAACCAGCGCGTTGAGCGGGTCAGCCTCGAAACCCCCACCATCGGCTATGCCCTGTAGTTCGTCCAATAGTTCCGGCATATGTTCCCGGACAGCGGATTCACAGGCTTTGGCGAACTCTCGCTTTGCCTGCGAGATAGGTGGCGGTACAAAGCCCGCGCTCTTCAGGATACGTCCCTGCTCCAGCCCCATCTGGTAATAGCTGCCTTGCAAGTCACTTTCGATCATTTCGTTTGCTCCGTATTCGTAGAATGATTGTTCTTTCTCTTTACACAACCATCATAACATAACTATTGACACCCGCATATCCAGGCACGTATACTGCTTTTGCCGATATGCGCTAGAGGGTAGAACGTTGTGGAAGAGATGCTTGAAGGAAATGGACACGTATGGAAAAGTTAGCTCAGTTAAGTATTAACCGCACGGACACAACGTACCGGTTTCGTCTTAATCTTCCCGATGGTCCTGGTTCTGGTCCCCCAGAATGCATAACCGAACTCACCAGCGAGTTAAACGAACGGCTGCGTCGTGCTTTACAATCGGCTTCACAGCACATGCAATCGCCAGAGATGAGCACTCCGATCAGGCGAGGCGGAGCCTATGATACCTTACTCTCGCTGGGACGTGTGCTTTTTGACGCGCTTGTCCCGTCTCCTATACAGGAAGCCTTACGCCACCTCGACACCCCTCTTCTCATCACAACCAATACGCCCGATATTCCCTGGGAACTCTTATACGACAGCAAGCCTTCACCCGGGCATTTCCTTTGCCAGCATATAAGCATGGGCCGCCAGGTGCAGAGTGGTCGCAGCACGACAACACAGCATCTTTCAGTATCTGACCGTTTAGGTGTCGAGACCTCGCTGCATAAAAGCCAAAAAAAGGGGCAGGGACGGCGTGAGGCACAGGGATTGTCGGTTTTATTCCTTGTCAACCCCACCAGCGAGCATGCTCTGGCTGAAGAAGAGGTTGCCACACTTTGTACCACCCTGCCCGAAGCGGTATCGCGTATCATTTTATATCGCCAGCAAGTCAATCAATTGGAGATGCGAATGCGCATCAGTGCCGATACGCCGCAGGTATTGCATTATGCAGGCCCGGTACCGATCACAGCATCAGCGGGTGAGCCTGTGCTGGCACTGGCGGGTAGTTCTCGCCTAGATGCAAACGCAGCATCACAATTATTTCAGGCATTTCCCAGGCACCCCCTGGTTTTTCTCAGCTATTATGATAGCACGCAAGTAGGCACGCTGCATGCTGATGAAATGGAGCTACTCGCGGCTAATCTCATGACAGCAGGAGCAGGAGCAGTCATTGCCATGCGCTGGCCTGTCAGCATACAGAGATCGCGGGAATTTGCTGTCCTGTTCTACCATGAATTGGCCTCCGGGGTATCGCTCGGTGAGGCTATGCGGCGCACGCGTTCAACAATGGCCCTGCGCCGTCCAGATGATCTCTCATGGATGTCCTATGTCCTTTATGGTGATCCTACGGTCTCCCTGGTAATAAGCTCTCCAGGTGGACGTGACCGCACTATGGAATTTCCTTTTGATCCATTTGAGGAGGACCAGGTAATGGAATCCCTATCCTCCTCTAACGCGTTGGATCGCCGCTTTTTGCAGGAAGTGCTGGGGATTGCGCTCCTGGAGGCACGGCGTATGCACAAGGATTATCTTGGTACGCCGCATCTCTTCATAGCCCTCACCAAGCTCGATGGGGGATGTACGCAGGATGCCCTGCGCAATCTGAGCTTTTCTCCAAAGCAGGTGCGTGATGTTATTCGCCTTGCTCTTGGCTCCGGTAAAGCCACCAGCGATACGCCGATTTTACCAACCCGCCGCTGCAAAGAGATTTTGCAGACAGCCGAGCGCAACGCTCTCAATGCTGGCTCACCGGCCATTGATGAGCGTGCTATAGCCCTGGCGGTCCTGAGTGAGAAAGATGGTGTCACCTACGAACTTCTCACTAAAATGGGCATCAATCCGATGCAATTGATCGATTTGATCCTGGCGAGTAATGCGCGCGCGCTGCTTGAACTCGTTCCCTCAGTCAGCGTCAATCCCGCTGTATCACCAGTTGAATTACCCGTTGGCATCGGCCCTGATGCAGACCTCAAAGGTGCAAGTTCGGTGCTCGAACGACTGGGACGAGATCTGACCAAACAGGCCAGGATGAGGCAATTACCACCGCTCATTGGTCGCGAAAAGGAGATGCGCCTGTTGATCCAGACCTTGATGCTCAAGGATCGCAATAATCCAATCTTGATTGGCGATTCGGGCGTTGGGAAGACAACCATCGTGGCCGGTCTGGCGCAGCGCATCGTCGATGGTAAGGTTCCGCCTGAACTGCGGGGCAAACGTTTGATCGAACTCTCAGCCAGCTCGCTGGTTGCAGGAACCAAGTACCGGGGCGAATTTGAGGAGCGACTTTTGAAGGTAATCGAAGAGGCTGAGGGCAGCGGTGATATCATCCTGTTTATCGATGAAATGCACCTCCTGATAGGCACGGGCCGTGCCGCTGATGGAAGTATTGACGCGGCAGGCATACTCAAGCCCGCGCTTGCAGGTGGTCGACTGCGCTGTATCGGTACCACAACACCGCAAGAGTATCGCGCAATCGAGAAGGATGCAGCCATGGAGCGCCGCTTGCGCCCCATTATGATCGAAGAACCCTCGACCGAAGAGGCCCTAACTATCTTGACTGGCATGCGCGATTTGTATGAAGAGCACCATCATGTCACTATCACCAAAGAGGCTTTAAATGCAGCGGTGCATCTCTCTGTGCAGTACCTGCCCAATCTGCGCCTGCCAGACAAGGCATGCAGTGTATTGGATGAGGCATGCTCACAGGCGCGTGTGTTCATGGCAGAAGATAAGACAGCAGGGGAATCGGATGTTGTCGAGGAGAATGACGAGGATGAGTTTGTAGAGCCTCCAGTGATTACTCCGTCGATGATTGCAGAAGTAGTCTCGCAGCGCACAGGTATTCCGGTGCTTGCGCCTGGACGCGAGGAACGAGACCGCTTGCTCCACCTGGAAGCGCTTCTCAAGAAGCGCGTTATAGGTCAGGATGAAGCCATCAACCGCGTGGCACAGGCCATCCAGGTAGCGCGGGCCGGTTTGAAGCCGCGCAATCGTCCCGCCGGCATCTTCCTCTTCTTAGGCCCAACTGGAGTAGGAAAAACGGAGTTAGCGCGCGCATTGGCGGCTGAAGTCTTTGGCTCCGACGAGCAATTAATTCGCGTGGACATGTCAGAGTATATGGAGAAACACGCCGTCTCACGCATGATTGGCGCCCCTCCCGGCTACATCGGGCACGACCAGGAAGGCCAGCTGACCGGCAAATTGCGCCGCCGCCCGCATTGTGTTGTATTGCTCGACGAAGTTGAGAAAGCCCATCCCGAAGTCTTTGATCTCTTTTTGCAGGTCTTTGACGCGGGCCGCCTGACCGACGCCCAGGGACATACCGTCGATGCGCAGCACGCCATCTGGATCATGACCTCGAATGTAGGCACCGATATGCTAGGTCGTTCGATGCCCAGTGGTTTTCGCTCAAACGTAAAAGCTGCTGGTGAGGAGATGCAACGCGAGCGTTTGATGGAACGCTTGCGCCAAACCTTCCGTCCCGAATTCCTCAATCGCGTGGACGAGGTCGTAATCTTCCGGCCACTGAGCCTGGAGGAGGCGCGAGCAATAACCAGGTTGCAGATGAACGAACTGGCAGCGCGTCTCTTGGAACAAGGGTTGATTTTACACGCTGATGATAGCGCTATAGACCTCCTCTGTAAAGAAGGTTTCAGCCAGACACAAGGCGCGCGACCACTACGGCGCGTCATTGAAAAATTGCTCACGGTACCACTCAGCCTGCGCATTCTAATGGCAAACATGCCCGAACAGGGCGAGGTCCATGTTAGCGCCGAAGACGGTAAACTGGCGATTGACATCCGGGAACCTTCCAGGGATGAGGCAAAAGAGGAAAAAGTAGAAGAGGATATCAAGGTGGACGCGGTGTAGGATGAGATCACTCACGACCTATTTACTGCATGTGAATTACAATATGACGAGGCAGGTCCTGAGCAGCAAACTGCTTGAGTGCATTAAACACTGAATGGATAATGCCGTCAATACGTCGCTTTCAGTGGAGTTTTTGGACATTGCATTACTCATCCCCAGGGGATATTATGACAATGAGGTGCTCGTTGGTGTAGATGTTGTGACAACGGAGTGGTAGAATACAGTTTGAAGAGGTGCTCATCCACATGCCGGTGGATGCGATGAGACATGGGGGTCGCAAGGTGATTGTTTCGCCCCATCATACAGTATCATGTGCAATCGATACCCCCTACTGCAACAAGGAGCTATCATAATGGGATTGCTAGTTGAACATATTGACAAGTCGTTTGCTCAAAACCACGTCATCAAAGATCTGTCAATGGAAGTGAGAGAAGGCTCTATCTTTGGCTTCCTGGGACCAAACGGCGCGGGGAAAACAACCACGATGCGCATGATTCTCGACATTATTCGTCCTGATAGCGGTCGCATCACCTGGAATGGCAAAGATGTGCGTGAAGTACCCCGCCGTAACTGGGGCTATCTTCCAGAGGAGCGGGGTCTGTACCCAAAGGTAAAGGTAGGGGATCAGTTGGTCTTCCTGGCACGCCTGAATGGATTGTCAAAGTTTGCTGCTAGAGAACAACTTGACGAATGGCTTGAGCGCTTTCAGATAACTGAATATCGCAATATGAAGGTTGAAGAACTCTCTAAGGGAAATCAGCAGAAGATACAATTTATCGCCACCATTGTACATGACCCGCTGATCCTGATTATGGATGAGCCGTTTAGTGCCTTAGACCCGGTCAATGCGAATCTCCTGAAGGAAGCTTTCTTAGAGATGCACGGCCGGGGCAAAACGATGATCTTCTCGACCCACCAGTTAGAGCAGGTAGAAGAACTGTGCGAAGATGTCCTGATCATCGACAAAGGTCAGACCGTCGTTCAGGGGAGCGTACGCGAGGTCAAACGCCAGCACGGGCGGAACGTGGCACGCCTGAAGCTCGATAACGACCCGGAAGCCCTCTGGTTGGATACACTCGATGGAGTGCAGGTGACGAAACGCAGGCAGGATTACATCGAGATGCAGATACCAGCCAATCTCAATCCCAACCTGATCGTCGAGGCGGCACTGCAACATGGCGGTATCATTAGCCGGTTCGAGCTGACCGAACCATCCCTGACCGATATCTTTATCGAGCATGTAGGCAAGGCCACACTTCCAGATGCCCCATCAGCGCTTTCGAAGCAGGCAGGAGGAATGAACTAATGTCGAAGAAAACTGTGGTAACACCTGAACAGAGAACGCAACAACAGGAGCCAAGCCCCGTGGCGGTCGGTTTGGGTCGTTACGATCAACAGAACACCCCGCGCAATATCGGCCTGATTATTGCGCACGAGTATAAAAAACGCCTGACTCAGCGCAGCTTCATCATCAGTACGATCGTCATCCTGATCCTGATCATCATCGGCTCGTTCATTCCAACCATTGTTAAGTATATTTCCGCTACCTCGACTGCGCAGACGAAGATGGTGGTTGTGAATAACGCTGGGCCCATTGCAGGCATGAACAACGATGCACTGCTTAGTTACATCAATACTAATCTCAATGGACCAACACAGGGACAGAGCACATCGAGTCCCCCCCCTTATTCTATTCAACTTGCGTCTGCCGATAGTATCAGCAGCCTGCAAAGCCAGGTGAAAAACGGCTCATTGTCCATTCTGCTGGTGCTTGATCGCTCTGCAAACCAGGATGTGCAATTCACCTATTATACAAATGCCAATCCAAATAGCGATCCCAATGTATCTAATGTACAGACGGTCGCAGGTCAACTGAGCCTGCTTGATCGGTCTTCACGGCTGGGCTTGACTCCAGGGCAAACAAGCAAACTATTTGCTCAGCCGCAGTTTTCGGTAGTGAGCGTCGGGCAGGCGCAAAATAAACGTTCGACGAGCGAATTGGTATCCGGAATCATCCTCGCCTATGTCGGTTTCATTCTCATCTTCATGGCGGTCTTACTCTATGGTAATGGCGTGGCAACGGGAGTTGCTGAAGAGAAAGGCAGCCGTATCATGGAGATTCTGGTGAACGCGGCCACGCCTTACCAGTTGATGGCCGGGAAAATTCTCGGTATCGGCGCGGCTGGGCTTACCCAGATGACAGCTTTTGTGGTTGTGGGGATCAGCATGCTCCTGTTACAAAATCCCATACAAGCTGCGCTATTAGGCAGTAGCACTGGCGGGCTGAATCTGGATATAACTGGCAGTTCCATCACGATTCTCTTACTGCTCCTCCTCTACTTTATTCTGGGCTTCTTGCTATATGCCACGCTCTACGCCGCCCTGGGAGCACTGGTTAAACGGCAGGACGAGGTCCAGAATGCGGTCCAACCACTTACATGGCTTTTCATGGTTGGCTATATTGCCAGTTTCTTTATCGTATCTGCCCCTGATGCGACGTGGGTAAAGGTGATTTCGTACATTCCATTCTGGACGCCTACCACAATGCTTGTGCGGGCTGCAGTCAGCTACGTGGCCTGGTGGGAGATTGCACTCACTGTTGTGCTTATGATCGTTGCCATTTTCATCTGCACGATCATCGCAGCTCGCATCTATCGCTTTGGCGTCTTGATGTATGGTCAAAGGCCTGGGTTGGGCCAACTGATTAAGCTGGCACGAATGAAGTGATGGACGGCTTATCTGCCAGAGTGCGCGGAAGTTGCTCAGGTGGCATGACGGTGGTGAGTGTTGCTGATTCCTGCACCTCGCTGCTCATCCTACACTGTGCGTGCACGCAGAAATAGCAGGGAGGGAACTTCGCTCTCACCTGGTACTTGTTCGGCTCGCTTACCTATGGCTGCTGGCTCCCGCATTTGCTCAAGAGCAAACCCGGTTGCGATCAGCGTGTTGAGATAGGTGCTGAGCATCCGATGGTGTTCTCCCACTCTGCCTCGCACCCCACCGGGGTTGCGTGAAGTCCAGAATCGCTCGTAAAAGTATCCCCCCACCGTGCGCGCCACGGTGCCTTCATCAGTAGTTATCCATCCAGCATGGGGCGTTTCAAAACAAGGATGTGTGATGGCAAAGACAAACCATCCGCCAGGTTTGAGAATCCGTCGCACCGTACGGAAAGCGGCTTCCACATCAGGGATATTCATGAGTGCCAGAATACAAGTGGCGCCATCAAAGCTTGCTGAAGCCTGGGTATAAGCACTTTGAGCATCATCCTGAAGGTACTCAATGCCCAAAGGTTCCCGCTCTTCATAGAGTCGTGCCAACTCTAACAGATTTTCCGCGAGATCCACTCCCCTCACGTGCGCTCCTCGTCGTGCCAACTCTCTAGCGATCCAGCCTTGCCCACACGCCAGGTCGCAGATGGTCTGCCCATGCACCTCTCCAACAAGCTCTAGCAGGTTGGGAAGCACGATCTCATGATAGATCGGATTCTCTCGCAGATAGCTGTCATACCATTCAGCGATGTCATTGTAAGAGGCGTGGTCCACAGGCATCCCTTTTCTTGATGATTGTGCTCAGGTCAGAGTTCCTCGTCCAGTTGATTTCTGCAAATGGATCAGAAGGTATTTTCTGCGCTCCAAAAAAAATTGTATAGGTGTCAAGTGAGGGCAGCCATCTCCGCGAACAAACTGACCACGCTGGGGTGCGTGGTATCGCCACTGAGTTCGCGATAGATCGATAAGACGTTTACGGCGATCCGCTCGCCATCGGTCCAGGTGGCATAGCGCTCCAGCGGAATATCCCTGGTGGCCTCCTGGGCAGTCATGCCCGCCTCGTAGCGTTTGCGTGCCTCCTGAAAGACGTACTCGAGATAGCTCTTGACCTCGGCTACCCCCTTTTTGTCCGTGATGGGGCCGTGGCCGGGCACGATCGTATCCACATCCATCGCCAGGATGCGATCGCATGCCCGCAGCCAGTTGCCGGTAGGCCCGGCCCAGATGATGGGATGGCCACCGATGAACAAGATGTCGCCCGTGAAGACGACCCGGTCGCCAGGGATATGGACCAGTGTGTCGCCACGGGTATGCGCCGGACCCACTTCTATAAGATGTACAGTCTTGTCCCCTACTTGCAAAGTCAATTCGCCCTCGAAGGTCTTGTTGGGTGGCGTCAAGGTGATATTTTCGAATGCGAAAGGCGCAAAGATGCGGCTGGCAAACTTGCCAAGTTGCCCAAGTTGTGGGGCCTGCTTTAGTAGCATAGCAAGCTGGCCAGGAGAAATCCCTGTGACCATCTCTTCGGCAGTGCGTGCGGACGCGATGATCTGGGCGCCTGCCACCAGTTCGTTCCCCCAACAATGATCGCCGTTAGCGTGGGTGTTCACAACCATGTCGATGCGTGTTGCCGCAGGGATGGACTTGCGCATGGTATCCAGCATCTCCTGGGTAAATCTCAAATCGTAGAGAGTGTCGACCAGCAGTGATGCTTCACCAGCAGTGACGATGCCAGCGTTACTCCAACCCCAGGTACCATCAGGTTGCAGATATGCATATACTGAGTTGCCGAGGTCGTGCAGGCCTTTGGTGTATGACCAGGCGGTCATCTAGATTCTCCGTCCTGCGGCCGCCCAGTAGGGCTCGCGAATCTTATTTTTGAGCAGCTTTCCTGCCGGGTTGCGCGGGAGCTCGTCCACGAAGTCTACTGAGCGCGGTTTCTTGTAATCTGCCAGCCGTTCAGCGCAGAAGGTCATTAACTCGTCTGAGCCGGCGCTTTTCCCTGGCCGGAGCGCCACCACCGCTTTCACCGTTTCTCCCCATTGGTCGTCAGGTACGCCGATTACGGCCACATCCAGGACCGCCGGGTGAGCAGAAAGGACTGCTTCGACCTCTGCCGGATAGATATTGACTCCGCCCGAGATAATCATATCTATCTTGCGGTCGCAAATGTAGTAGTAGCCCTCAGAATCGCGATAAGCGATATCACCGACAGAGAAGAAGCCGTCCTTCATGCTTTTAGCGGTCTCTTCCGGCTTGTGGTAGTATTCGGCCAGCCAGGGGCTGCGAGTCCAGATCTCGCCGGGCGTACCATCCGGTACCGGGTTGCCCGCAGCGTCAAGGAGCCGTATTTCCTGCCCCGGAGCGACCTTGCCGCAAGAGCCTGGCTTGCGGAGCTGGTCTTCGGGCCGCAGGATGGTCACGATGGCGGTTTCAGTGGAACCATAGAACTCCCAGAGACACGGGCCGAAGCGCTCCTCCGCGCGTACCTTCAAGGCATACGGGCATGGTGCGGCGCCCAGGATGATCGACTGCAGCGAGCTGGTATTATAAGCCGCAGCCTCCTCGCCGGGAACTTCGCACAGGAGCTGGAGGAGGGTAGGGGCCATGAATGTGTTCGTCACCAGGTGGCGGTCGATGAGCCGCAGTGCCTCAGCAGCATCGAACCTGGGCAGCACCACCACTGTCGCTCCCAGCAACAGGTGGATGCTCGCGAAAAAGCCGGGGGCGCTGTGGTAGGCGGGACCAGCTAACAGGTGAACGCCACCCTCAGAGAGTTCAAACGCCTGGACGATCCCGATCAAATCCTGGGCGGGTACGCCTGCCGGACGATAGGCCCCTTTGGGGCTGCCTGTTGTGCCGGAGGTATAGGTCACGGTGAGTCCAAGCGTAGCCTCTCCCAGCGGAGGATTCTCGCTGGTCGCCTCCAATAGCTCTTCGTAGTGCAGCCAGCCGGCGGGAGCCACGCCGCCAATTGCCACACAGACGGGTTTGTCCGGCATCTCAGCCAGAGCCTGCTCAATCACCTCTACCAGCTCCGACCCCGCCACTATGGCCTTTGCCCCACTGTCGTTAACTAAATATGCGACCTCGTGCTCGCGCAAGCGGTAGTTAACCGGGACATTCATTGCACCGAGCTTGGTGAGGCCAACTCCAACCTCGAGCCCCTCTAACGAGTTGTGAACCATCACTGCCACGCGGTCGCCTGACTGCACGCCAAGGCTCCTGAGCGCGTTGGCGACGCGGATGGCACGAGCGTTCAGCTCAGCGTAGGTGAGCGAATGCTCTCCGCAAACAAGTGCCAGTTTGTCCGGGCGCGTAAGGGCGTGGGCGGTGTAG
>Ga0187846_10000735_pt1 | contig 18617 bp, 10 predicted proteins | sample TC_taG_FD_161473 | JGI IMG/M metagenome (GOLD analysis project Ga0187846, IMG submission 161473) | Biofilm microbial communities from the roof of an iron ore cave, State of Minas Gerais, Brazil - TC_06 Biofilm (v2) | ecosystem: Environmental > Terrestrial > Deep subsurface > Cave > Wall biofilm...
AACAGGAACCGGGCCTGCATACCATTCTCACAACAGGGGCTTGCCAGAGCTACGCCATCAGTCCAGATACGACACAACTCTTTGTAGCTCACTGTACACGGCCTATTAGGCCCCGCCGAATTCGCCAAGGCCACCTTGCACACGGTCATCACCTGATCTTTTCGGTTGTCCAACTCGTACATGCTTCGCTCCTGTTCCTTCAAGTCTTCTAACACCCGCAAGACCTCGCGTTGCTCTTTGCAGTAGCGTTCTCGCTTGCGGAACTCGTTGTTACATTGTTCATAGGCGTGCCATTCTTTGATGCGGAGCGGTTCCAACTCGGCCTCGATCTCGGCTTTGCGTTCTTTGAGCTTTCGCCGAAACATAGAGTCTGGCAGATCTTGCTCTTCCAGGGAGAGCTGATACTCCCACAGGTCTCGGTACAACTGCTTACTGCGCTGATTGTAAGCCGTGCGGAGCCGCTCCCGTCGGCGGCTGGCCTGCGCCTCGCGTTTCCCCGCGCTCTGCGCCCACTGCTTGAGTCGGGCGAGACGCTGCTCCAGATGCGTTCGCCGCTTCGCCACCTCTGAATTTTCCACAGCCACCTTCGCGAACCCGTGGTTGGTGTCCAACCCTAGAGGGAGAAGATAATCTTTGATGATATTTTCCTGCGCTGACCAACGGTGAATGTAGGTCTGAGCAAGCTTGACGGCATCAATGGTCGGCGACACTTCGGTGGTCACGATGGGAATGAGTTTCGGCGTCGTTTCTTTGGCGGGAGCGGCGGTGGCTTGCCAGTCCTCGCGCCACCAGGTTCGCTCCTCCAGAGAGAGGTCGCTGTCCCACCGTCGGGAATATCCTGTCTCTTCTGGATCAGGCTGAACCGCAACGGTCCGGCGCAGGTCGCGGATGAGCGCCACCTGTAAACACAGGGGTTCCTCTTTCTGGTCCTCGCGTGGCAAAATGATGCGGGCGGGGGCCACTTCACGGGTGATCTGCCCGTGGGTGCCTGTACACAACGGCGCAAAGGTGCCCACCTCGGAAAAGGAGGAGAGATCGCGATACTGACTGGTTTGCAAGATAGTCACGACGCAGCGTCCTTCAGCATGCAAGCTGGCGAGAAATTCGGTAGCCATGCCCTCCCGATCCACGATCATTCGTGTCACCTGGCTGTGCTCTGCATGCCGCTCATAACGTGCCAGGAACGTAGGAACTCCTCCCGTGAGGTGCTGGTCGCCGCGATGGGTGGTCACAAACAGGGGATGACCGTGCTCATCATGCAGCAATAGGAGTGCCCGGCAGCCCAGGACCACACCCAGACGCCCGATCAACCCGCGTGGGAGGAGCACATCACTGTAGACAGGTTTGCGATGACCATCCATATAACAGGTCAGCGCGTGGGGCTGCTCGGCTCTCTCCGTTGCTTCAGTTGCTCTGGTCGGATGCCAGAGGTGGGTGGTCCATGAAGCGCTCTGCTCCATCGGCACGGGCCACCTGTGACAAAAAGGTTTCGGTATACCGATAGCCATAGGCGCGCATCCGTCCGCTGAGCAAGGCCAGACCATCAGCGGTATACCCGCGCAAGTCCCATGTGCGCGAGAGCCCGACCGCCCCCAGAAAGAGCAGAGTGAGCAGCAGGCGACGGCGCACTGCTGCGCTCGCGGCCAGAGGAAAGGAAGGTGGGACCAGGGCTGGATCAGCAGCGGGTGGCAGGGCTTGTTCCAATTGTGCAAGCAGGTCGGTTTCAGCCGCCGCAGCCAGCAGGAGCAGGCTCCCAGCCTGGGCGTTCGATCCAGAGGTAATGGCGAGACCCGTTTGCGGCTTTTTTTTCTCCCTGTGGGTTCTTTCGGCTTAACCCGTGAGCGGCGCGCGCGCGATTGAGTTGGCTCACACTCACTGTGACCCCGAAACGATCCGAAACGCAGCGTTGGACCTCGCGACTGGCGGCAAATGCATGGTGCCAGCAGTAATCCAGCACAAAGGTGAGCACCTCCCCGCGTAGTTTGACCGGGTGACCATGGCGTCTCTCGACGAAGGAGTGCTCGCCTTCACGTCCCACACGTTTGAGGAGTCGGTATACGGTCGTGCGATGCATTGGGACGAGGCAGTGCTTCCGTGCCTCTGAGGCTGTTGCCCCAAGCTTCACCTGTCAACAATCTCCTGTCGAGCTGATCTTCGGGCTTGACGTTGATCTGGTGCCACCACAGGTGGCATCGTCATCACTTCTCTCATTTCCATCATTCCTGTCTTACTCATACTGTAGAATCTCCCTCAGGCGCAGACGCGATGCGGAAAGCGCTGGGCCAAAACTTGAGACGATGGAGAGAGCAAACACAAAGAGCAGGGTGATCAGAATCGTCACGGGACTGAAAACGAGATCGAACCGTTGGGTAAATTCGCTGGTTTTCTGCAAAATTGCGGCGCCCCCCACCGGCCCGATGAGCAGCCCGATGGCCCAGGCGGTGAGTGAAAGGCACAGCCCTTCGAGCCAGAAGACGACGCCGACCCGCCATCCGCTCGCGCCGAGTGAACGGAGAATACCAACTTCCGCGCGCCGTTCGAGCACCGAGGCCGCCAGGGTATTCGTGAGGCTCAACATGCCAACCAGGGCAATGAGAATGGCAACCGTGTCGAAAAGTGCATAGACGATGACGGTTGGATCAAACTCGGCAGCCTGGTCCAGGGCTGGCGTGCTCAGATCTACTGGTATCCCAGTCTGCTTCTGGATACTCAGAACCCGATTCCGTAGAAGCTGGAGGGCCTTTGGAGAATGATCGCGGACAAAGATCCAGAGGCCAGCACGGTTCGAAGGAGGAAGATTGGGCAGGATGTGGAAGGTGTCAAGTGTGGTGAAGGCCAGTCCAAGCCGGACGTTGCTGCTCACCGTTCCAGAAGTCGCTGCCAGCTCGTGCACGATGCCCACAAGAGTCCAGTGGACCGATTGAGCTTGTGGCGTTTCCAACTGAAAGGTGAGTGTCTCACCCACGTGAAGGTGAAGTTGTTTCGCGGCGACGTCGTTCAAAACGATCCCATCCGGGTCCTGAGCGCGTAACCAGCGGCCAGCCACCAACTGAGGGTGATAGACCTGTGGCGAGGCTGGCAGGCCGAAGATCTCCAACTCGCCCCCAGAGGTCATGACGAACGTGCGGTCGGCGGAGAGCGAGGTTTGCTCCACGTTGGGGAGAGCCTGGATTTGCGCGCGCAGACGCGTGATCAGCGCCGGGTTCTGCGAGAGATCGACCCACATATCGTAGGCCAAGAGGTTGTTCTCGTGGGAGATGGCAGCGGCGATGGATTGGTTCGTGATCTGGACCGCCAGAAAGACCGCGCTGGCTAGAGTCAGGGCCAGCACGGTTAACGCGGCCCGCCCTGGTCGGCGCACCACTCCGCGCAGGCCCAGCCAGGTCGTCTGCGGCACCCAATGGAGCTGGCGTCCCCAGGCGCTGGTCTTTGCACGTTTTCCACCCTGCACGCCATACGAGGTTATGGCATCGCGCACCGTCATACCCGTGCCGATCCAGAGTGGGCCGAGAGCGGAGATCAGAGGAACCAGCAGACCGACGGCAACGCTGGTGAGCATAACCCAGGGAGCGACCTGGAATGGCGGCAGGTCAAGCCGGGACTGCTCGGCGACGAGAGCGGCCACCTGTGAACAGAGGAGCAGTCCCACGCCCACTCCCAACGCCGTCCCGGTCAGGGCATAGAGCCCGATGGAGAGTAGGTATCTGCGCATGATGTGAAAGCGGGTGCCACCCAGGGCCTTCATCGTTCCGATCACCTTCATCTGCTCGGTCAACAAGGTATTCACCGTATTGAGGATCAGCACGCAGACCAGCAGCAAAGCGATGCTGGCAAGAACCAGCAGGATATTTAGCAGCCCGGTGATGCCGAGCTGCGTATCCTGCTGGTTGGCTGTAGAGAAGAAAGTGGAGGTAAACACAGGCACATGGGACGTTGCCAGCAGGTGAGTGAGTGCCGCAAAGGTTGCCTGGACAGCGGCATGGCTCTGATTGTGCATCTTGAGCAGGATTTCTGTCGCGAACAGCGCGGGTGGCGTCTCATGCGTCGGTGCGGAAATGCTGCCCATCGTTGCGGGGGCAATCTGCTGTAAAGCATCGGTACTCATGTAGCCAAGGGCCTGAGCATTGGTCTTTTCGGTGGTATAAGCCAGTCCAACCACGCGCAAAGACACCAAACGCCCGTTGGCAAGGGCAATCGTCACCGTCTCACCCGGCGCCACTGGTTGGACAAAATGGTCGCGCGAGGCCATGACGATCTCGCCACGTCCAGGCCAGCGCCCACTGGTGAGTTGAAAGGTATTCAGAGCGGTCGGTCGCCAGTTCTGATAGCCGTTGAGATCGATACTTGCGGTCTCTCCATTGGCCAGTCTCCAGCCTGCCTGAAGCTGCGTGCGTACCTCCACCGCTGCGACATTGGGGACATGCTGCAACGCGGTGAGGGTGACAGGCGCTGGAGACGCGACAGCAAAGGTGGCATTGGGAATGTCGCCGGGAGCGACAATGGCGAAAAACTGCCGGCCAAAGGTATCGTTGGCGACGTTCACCGCAGTCAGCCCCAGCACGCCGATGAAAATGCCCAGGATGATCAGCAGGCTGCGTCCCTTGCGCCGGGTTACGTCTGCGATGGATTTGCGGGTGAGCGTGCTGATCACGCGCATGAGGATGCCCCTTTCTCCGCGGCGGGACGGACGATCCGCCCGTCGAGCAGCTCGATCCGCGCCGTAGCTTGAGCGGCCAGCGCGAGGTCATGGGTAACGTAGATCACCGTTTTCCCGTGGTAGGTCAGGCTCGCCAGGGTCTCGAAGACCTGGTGAGCCGTGCGCGAGTCCAGGTTGCCAGTGGGCTCGTCGGCCACGATGACGGGCGGATCATTAGCCAGCGCGCGCGCAATAGCCACGCGTTGCTGTTCGCCGCCCGAGAGGGCGTTCGGCAAGCGATGGGCCAGATCCGCGATCTGAGCAAGCTCCAGGCAAGCCAACGCACGCTCGCGCCATTCTCGCCGCTTGAGCCCGCCCCCGCCTCCGAGTTCCAGGGCGAGTTGGACATTTTCCAGGGCGGTCAGGGTGGGAATCAGCTGGAAAAACTGGAAGACAATACCAACGTGTCTGCCCCGCCAGCGCGCCAGGGCATCCTCTTTCATGGCCCGCAGTTCCTGGCCGGCGAAGAGCACGCGCCCGCTACTTGGGCGATCGATGCCTGTCAACATGTTGAGGATGGTCGATTTGCCACTGCCGGATGGCCCGTTGATGGCAAAGAGGCTGTGCGCTGGGACAGTAAAGCTCAGATCATTCAGAATCTGCACTGATCTCTCGCGCGTGGTGATGGCCCGCGAGAGGTGCTCGACTTCGACCAGGGCGGCTGGAACGTGAGCATGGTCCTGCACGCCTGTGTTCTGTGTAGAGTGCATGCTTGCTTCTCCTTGTTTTCTGTGTTCTCTGCGCCTTTTTCATTGCCAGGCGAGATGGCTGTAGGAAGAGTATAGCTGCCCTCATTACCCCTCGTTACGTCTCTTTCGCCACTTTTGGCCCTGTCTTTTCCGCCACTGGCGAAAGCGCCAATAGGCTACAGACAAACGAGATGGTATACTAAGGACAGAGAGAAACGGTTCAGTTTGTTTGAAAAACGACGGAGAGAGCATAATGTTTGTGGGTATCGAGAAGAGGAAGATGCAAACACTACAACGATTGACTAGAAGTATCCATCCGCTCTGCTGGCTGCTGCTTCTGTGTCTCATCGGTGGCTGGGCCGGCACCCTGTACCCTCTCATCCTCTATGGACCACTCAGGGGAGAAGTCTCTACAGGGAGAATCATTACACATGAAGTGATCATCAGTCTCATCGCGGTGGTCCATATAGGCATCTATGCAGTGGTGTTCCACCTCAAACTGAGTAGACGTATGCAATGGCTGGTGCTTGCTATTCAGACAGTCCTGATCCTTGTCATCGTCCAGATCTCCCAGGACCCGCCGGCGACGGTCGCGCTCTCTCTGGCGTTCTTTGTGGCTTTGCTGGAAATCCTCAAACGGCCCGTCCCTGTTTTCCTGGGCAGCCTGGGATATCTCGGTGGCCTGCTGCTCTATCTCCAGGCGTCTGCCACCCATCCGATCTGGGTCTTCTTCTGGCAGGGTGAGAACGCCGTATATGAAATCCTCGAACTCTTCGCGCTGGCCGGATTACTCCTGTATCTCCAGCAACGGCACTCACATACACAGACGCGTGCGCTCCTTGATGAATTGCAAGCGGCTCACGCCCAGGTATCCGCGTATGCACTGCGGGTGGAAGAGTTGAGCATGCTCACCGAACGCCAGCGGCTGGCCCGCGAACTGCATGATACGCTGACTCAGGGCGTCGCGGGCCTGGTCATGCAGCTGGAAGCGGTCAACTCCTATCTCGACAAAAGCCAGCCAGAACGAGCACAAGAGATTGTGCTTTCCGTAACAACTCGCGCGCGCACCGTGCTCACCGAAACACGCTATGTGCTCCAGGATCTGCGCGCCGACCACCCCCGTCCCGATGATCTGCCTGAGATGGTGCAAGAGGAGATTGAGCGCTTTACCACCTCCACCAGTATTCCCTGCACGGCGGAGATCGATGCTCTCGCTCAAACTCCTGATGCGTATTGTGGACATGTCTTGCGCGCGATCAGCGAAGGTCTGAGCAATATTGCTCGTCATGCGCAGGCCCGGCATGCCAGTGTACGAGCAGTCGCCAGGAAGGAGGAGTTGGTGATCGAAATCTGTGACGACGGGGTGGGCTTTGATCCGAAACTGGCAACCGCCTGTCCCGGCCATTACGGCCTGGTTGGCCTGCGCGAACGGGTCAACCTGATTGGGGGCGTGCTCGCCATCAAAAGCCGGCCCGGCGCGGGCACGCGCATCTGCATCGATCTGCCAGTCACAGAGAGAAGGAGCTGCGCATGAGCAAGACGATCCGCGTGATGGTCGTCGATGACCATCCAATCGTGCGCGAAGGCTTGCGCTTGATGCTGGCCACAAGCTCCGATCTCCTCCTGGTGGGAGATGCTGCAGATGGGGTGACGGCGCTCCAGCTTATCGAGGAGGTGCAGCCGGATGTGGTGCTGCTGGATCTGCGTATGCCGGGGATGGATGGCTTAGAGGTTCTTGCACAGATTCGTGCTGGCTGGCAACAGGTCGTCGTTTTAATTCTGACGACCTACAACGAAGACGAACTCATCCTGCGGGGTCTCCAGGCGGGCGCGTCCGGCTATCTGCTCAAAGAGAGTTCACTGGAAACGCTCTTTCAGGCAATTCGGGCAGTCGCGTGTGGGGAGGTAATTATGCAGCCTGAGACCATGGCGCGTGTGCTTGCGTATACGATGGGGACTCCGGGCTCCCCATCTCCATCTCTCGATATGTCTTCCGCCTCTCTTCCCAATTCCATGGAGCTGACCAGGCGTGAACAGGAAGTGCTGACCGGTGTGGTGCATGGTGAGCGCAGTAAGGAGATTGCGAAGCGTCTGGGGATCACGGAACGAACGGTCAGGGCCTATCTCACGACGATTTACACGAAATTGAACGTCGATTCACGTGCCTTTGCGGTCGCTGCTGCGCTGGAGCGTGGCCTCCTGCCCGGACCATGATTCCAGCAGTGAAGCGTGGTCGGATTGCACTCCCCCTGTCCACCCTAGATGGCCTCTCAAGGTGCCTGATGGATAAGCATGTGCCTAGCATCAGGAATGCATTTTGCACTGTTTGCTCGTTCTACACATGGCATGCTCTGATGGATGAGCACTTGTGCAATTCGCTAGCGGAACTCATAGGCCGTGAAGCCGTGTGCGGTTGAGTGGTTCGTTCCCCAAGATTGATGCTGGCCCCCTCGTTGCATTTTTCTTGCGCAAGAGCCTTGCAAAATACTGTGACTTCCTGATTATATCGTAAGAGGCGTTCCATATCGTCATCTCGCGCCTTATCCTCTATGAGATGGAGGTAGAGAAGCAGGTTTTTGACATAGTGCAATTGATAGAAGGTTTGTTGACCATCCATTAAAGCAAAGGGTATGTTACGTTCTTTCAAGAGGTTTTGAGCTTGAGGGAGCATCTTTTTGTCGCCAAAGATGAGGACAACACTCTCTTTCTCGGAGGCTGATAATTGAGCGATCTGGTTGAGTGAGGCATCGACCATTTCTAGGAGTGAACCTGTACGTGTATAAAGGTGTGTCGGCTTTGGACCGTGTTTATTTTGTCCTGACCGAAGTTCTACAGCGGTACTACCGTTTACTTTGCTGCGGATAAACGTGGCAAAATCCAGGATTTCTTGTGTCGAACGGAAATTGATCGTCAGCTGGTGTGCTTTCCCCAGATGACACGTATCTCTTTGTGCTAGCCTGACAAAGGCAGCCTGGGCTGGTATTTTGACGTTCTCGCCGGACTCCTCCCCTTGAGTACGTATAGTATCAAACTGCACTTCCTGGAAAATATCTCCGAATGCCATAATGTTTGCATGTCTTTCACAGAGCATCATGAGCAGCTCAACTTTGGCGGGTGAAAAATCCTGTAGTTCGTCAATGATGATGTGTTCAAAGTAGCGCTGGTACTCGCGCAGAATGTCTGGATTGGTGCGTAGTATGGCCAGGGCGAAGACAATCTGGTCATCGAATGTATACAGGTTCTGCTCGGCTAATACCTCAATGAATGTCATATACACCGCGTACAATTCTGACGCACTGTATGCTCCCGTATGGTCTCCTACTATTTGCTGGAGCATCTCTCTCGTCGGCGGTACCGTTGGAAAGATACCGTGCTGACGGAGCCGGTGGATGGCTGCCTGGAAGCGATCTTCTTCGACAGCGTTGGAGCGGTAATGCGGTGAAAAATGGGGAAGCTCGAGGGCTTGCGGCCACGGCCAGTGCCGCTGGTGCACAAGGTCGGTAAAATCAATTCCAGCAATCTTTTTTAACGCTTGATTGATGTATTGCAGCTCTCCTTCTGAAGCTAGCCCGCTCTTGAGAATTTGTGGTAGTTGATCACTTCTGAAGTATTGTTTTCCATCTGGCCGACGGAGTAGCGAGCGATATTGTGTGAAGATTTTGTTGCCAAATGCGTTGATTGTTGTACTGATGGCCAGAGCTCCCTCGCTCTCGAGATCCTTAAGCGCTTCTGCAATGTGTCCTTCGGCAGAGGTGAAATGGGTCGTGATCATGACATGGTCTATCGGGACCTGGCGGTTGATGAGAAATTTGATGTGCTCAGCGAGCGTCAGGGTCTTCCCACAGCCTGCGGGGCCTTCGATGACATGAATCCCCTCAGACAAGCTCGCTATCTGGCGTTGTTGCGGTGTAAGGTCTTGACGCAGTTCGTGCTTGTTCTGTTCGAGTAACGGCTTATCTCCTTGGAAATACCTCGCGAACTGCTCAGCGTACTGTTCTTTCTCGGAAGCTGTTGCATATTGCTCCATGAGCTTGCGCTTGCTCTTCGCGTACCTTTCTTGTACACGGAGCGATTGGAGATCGATGGCAAGCTGTTCTCGCGGAACAGGGGGCTGCAGGAGCGTCAGTTGCATCGCCTGTCCCAGAGCGGGATCGCTTCGATAGGTCAGGAGGCCGAGCGTTTCGAGAAGAAGAAGCTGCCGGTGAAACGTTCGCCGTTCGGCATAAGACAGGTGCAGGTCTGCTTCAAAGACATCGATGGCGTACCAATCCATCGTATCTGTCGTGTCTTTCATGCATGTTTCAAGGACTTCCAGCTTTTGGATGAGCTGCGTAATAATCGTGTTTATGGTCTCCAGGACAGACGTGGAAGGATCTCGATTGAGCCAGAGCTGGAGTTCGTAGGTATCCGGCTGGCCATTGCGGATAGCTCGGCGAAAATGTTCGAGCAGCCGTAACGGTTCTGAGGATTCCTGGGAAAGCAGGAAGAGAAAGTGGGTAAGTTGGGAGAAGGTCACCGAGTTGAGGTGGGAGGTGCTGAGCAGTGCCCGCATGTTCGCGCTGACTCGCTCATTCCGTGCAAAGGCGTTTCTGCTGGATGTATTGATAGCTCGAAAGAGTGTGTTCAAATCCTCATCTAGTTGCATAAGTTTTTCATAGAGGATAGGAAGTGGATCATGCAGCTTGAATTGGCCACTTCCGCCATACTCAATGATGCCCCTTCGCACAAGATTCAGCAATTCTGTTTCCAGAGTCTTGAGAGATACGTGCAAACTGTCCGCCAGTTCGCGTGCAGAGAGCGTCGAGAAGTGCTCATGGTTCAGGCGATATTCGCTATTGCTCAGGAAGATACGTACCAGCGGCCAGGAGGCAGAGCCTGCTGGTAGCGCTTGTAAGCGTGTCTGATACTCTTTTCCAAATCGCAATTGCCAGATGTTGCTGGCGTAAGCCCCTCGTTCTATGAGAGCTTGATGAGTGCGTTTGTCTTTCGTCTGGTATTCCAGGTAGTACAGCAGCGTGTGGACGTGATCTTCCTGAACTCCGGCTCGTTCTGCGATCTCCTGTACGCTGGCAAAGATATGCCGGGAGTCGCTCATCGAGAAGCTTACGTGCTCGTCATGCGTCCTACTGCCTATATTGGGCTCTTTGTCACGTTCAAAGAGGGTACAGATCGCCTGGTACACGTCTTCGATCTCATAATCCGTGAAGGTGGTCCGGCTACTCAAGAAACGCTGCTTTTCAAGGTCGCTGGGGTGAAAAAGGAGGATGCATTGTGCCCGTTGCTTACTCTCACGAAACTGGCTATCCCGTCCTGCCCTGCCAGCCTCCTGATAGTAGGCCTCTGGTGTTGCAGGCGTATCGAAATGGATCACGAAGCCGAGTCGCCGTACATCTATACCCATCCCGAAAGCATTCGTACAGGAAACGACATCTATCCCTTGTTTGGTGTCGCTGGTAAACATGTTTAGGATGTCGTCTCGGTCAGCGTTGTCCATTCCTGCGTGATAGGCTCTCACACGCAGACCGGGGATTTCTTTTCCCAGAAAATCAGCTATGTCTTCTGTCGTTCTCTGGTAGGCACAATAGATCAGCCCGCGTTGGCGGATGCCGAATGGTTGCGACCAGCGCGGGTAGAGATCAGGCAGATGGTTGCTCTTTTGCTGGGGATCTGAGCTGAGCAGGGAGAGCAGCCTCTGTTTCTTGAGTGCTGTCACCGTTTGTTGCAACTCACATCTGGTTAGATGCAGGCGGTAGCCGCATGAGGGACAGATGCCGGGCGCAGCGATGTATTCGTAGGTGTGCTTGCATTTGGGACACCTCTGCTGTGGAGTGATGTAGTCGAAATGAAATTCCAGTTCTGGGCGAATTACCGAGGAGAGAACGATTTCCTCCTCGCTGATGCGTAGCCCCAGTTTCTCTATAATGTCTGTCACGGTGCTCGCTTGATCTGGTTGTACCTCTTTGTGGCGATCCTGATAGCCCTTGCGTGCTGTGGCGGTGAGCGCTATGATGGGAAACTCCCTCTTTCGACCCTGGCAGAGTGTCTGCTCAATCCATTTCTTGAGCGCGAAATAGTCGGTGCGGAAGTTGTGCCCCCACTGGCTGATACAGTGAGCCTCATCCATAGCGATGAGACCTATTTCACGGTATTGTAAGACCTCACGGATTTTCTTGGAATGGATCTGCTCTGGGGCGAGGTAGATAATCGAGTAGTACCCCTTTTTGATCCCCTCAAGATGCTCCTGGCGTTGTTCGAGTGAAAGCGTGGAATTGAGCATGATTGCTGAGAAGATGCCTTTACGCCTGAGTTGGTCCACCTGGTTGCTCATCAACGCAATCAGCGGCGAGAAGACCAGTGTCACTTTGGGTATGTTCTCCTCAGCCAGGACAATAGCCGGAAGCTGGAAACACAGTGATTTCCCTCCTCCGGTGGCTGCGATCACCAGTTGGTCTTTTCCATCGAGCACGGTGCGCACGACGTCTTTCTGGGTAAGAGCAGGCCGATCTTCTCCTTCAAGAGGAGGAAACGAACGGAAGGTATCAGTATCCCAAATACTGCGTAAGATGAGGGTGAGATCGGCGTCGGAGATGGAGACGTTTTGATCCAGGCCATGGTGTGCCATGATACTGCGGAGCGTTGCGAGAAATGCTCCGAAATCCATTTCAGTGCCCTGGTTCGTGAGTTCCTGGACATCAGCGCGTTCGGAGAGGATGTGTAGGACTTCGTCTCGATAGCTCCGGGAAAGCAGACTGCCATCGCAGATCATCAATTCGTTCGCATCTGAGGTCAGGCGCGTTTTGAGCTCAAGAAGCGCCTGCGGGAGCAGATATGCTGTGAATGGGCCATCCTCTGGATACAGGTTGGAAAAGACCTGCATCTGAGCAGCAACTACGGGGTCGCGCTTGTTCAGGAAGCGTAGAGGCCCACCGATCTCGAGATCGACTGCCCCATCCAGGAGCGTCTGCCTGAGGCCAGGAGAGGCAAAGACGAGCAAACGCCGTGAAGGATCATGCAGTCGCTCCCGTATCTTCGAGACGGTCCACTTGAGTTGCGTTGCCAATAGCTGCCGTCCGGCCGTAGCGCCAGTTAGCTGAAACGCCTGGATGAAAGCTTCCATCGCCAGACTATTATTGAGTGAGACGAGTATTTTTTGATGTTTCTCTTGCATGATGCGGGCCAACAAGGTCCCAACCTGTACCATCCATGTACGACGCTTCAGGAAACCTCCGGGAGGGATGAGCTCAGGAGACGGGAGATAAACGCGTTTGCGGGGTTGCTGATCCTGCTGGTAGAGGAGCTTTTGGTCAATACCCAGGCAGCGCTCCAAGAATGTAGTGTTGTTTCCACCTGTAGAGAGTGCAGCCCCTGCAAGGAGATGCTTTTGATACGGTTTCCAATACTGGCGTTGGAAGAGCTCTCGAAGGTCAGCGCTTATGCCGCATATCCGCCAGCCGTGAAGCTGCGGTATTGTTCCCTTGTTCTCGAAACAGAGATCAATCCAGAAGGCGTGAGTATATGCCTGGTCTTGTGGTATTCGCGAGCTCTTCTGAAAAAGATCCTCGACCGTATGAGCGAATCTTTCTCCCATGGCACTGACCTGCTTCAGCTCTGCAAGCACAGCGCGAAGATCGGGCCTTGAGTGTTGTGAAGTGTGAGCGGTAAGGCTAGAGAGTGGTAGGCGCTCATGGTAGCCAGGTTCAGGCAGATACGCTCTGGCTATCTGCTGGATGTGCGCTTCAAGGTGTAAGAGAACGGTTCGTTCTGCTGGAGAGCGGAGGCGACTTTTGAGCTGATCGCGCGTCAGCTCGATCGCGCCAAACTCTGCCAGATTCATCTGCAGGTACATGACATCGTCGATCACGATGGTGTCCGCTTGCACAGGCACCTGTTGCCTGGTGAAGGCTGCATGCGTGCTCAGTACAATGGGATGGGTATCGCTCGCCGACTTGATCGCACAACAGGCTGAGCAATCTTCTTTGTGGTTGATATCTGTTGAGCAACATGACTCCAACAGTATGCGCTTGAGCTCTGCGATCTCCTCATCGTCAAGCGCCTCAGATGGGAGGCGCAGAGGGTAGAGGGTTGCGGCATCGTGGTTATGTGAAGCCTGGTAGAGGCAGAAGAGATGCAGCTTCAGCTCGCTAGATGAGGAGTCATCAATTGCCTGATGGACGAGTGTGGGGCAAAGGAGTGTCCGGGGATCGGGTAGGACATAGATCCGCTCTGCTTGAGGATGGTGCGCGAGGATACGCTCAACGCGGGTGCGAGAGCCAACGGTCACAACTGTTCGTTTTGTCGGTAAAAGAGCATGGGTGTAGCACGCATCATAATCAGCGTGTTCAATGTACTGATCAGCATTGGTGCTAAGCGCTCGTTGCATCGCGGGACTTGCCTGGTTACCTCTGAGCGGTGCAATGCACCTTGGGATGGTGGGTCCAGCATCGAAATCCCATTTGAGATTGGGATTAGCCTCTATATTCCGGGGTTGCAAAATGGCTCTATCAAAGGCGCTATTCGGTGTAACCAGCGCTCGTATCCCTGTAAGCAAATGAACTTCTCGTCTGGCCAGGCTATCTCCTAAAGCGTTGAAGAGCTGAGTGCAATAATGGGCGTCAGGTAAAGCCGAGTGCAGGGATTCCTGTAAAACAGGAATCTCGTACGTTTGGCAGAGGATGTCGAGGTGATGACGCAGGCTATCTGGGTGGAGTAAACGGGCCAGTTGAAGCGTGTCAATCATGTGAGCAATGGGGATGGTTACTCCCATGCCTTCTAAATGTGGGGCATCGAACCTAAGTAGATTATGTCCGACAACGATGTCATCTCCGATAAACTGCTGTAGTTTTTGTGCTACCCTTGTGGCTGTGGGTGCCTGGCCCAGCCTGGACCGGGCAGTCTCGTTGTCCCATTTCGCCGGGCAGAAGTCCCGCTGTATATACGAATGATAGTAACACAGGCACGTCTGACCTTTGTGACGAACGGCAGCCACTTCAAACACACGAGACCCGGGAGTGGCTTCTTCACAGGGATCTACTTCGAGGTCTATGGTAACGACGACCGGAAAGATATAATCCGGGTGATGTCGAAGTGCAGGAATTCCATCCCACTGTCCTTCGTAGAATTGCGTTAATTGGGGTACTTCCTGCCCTAACTCCACGGCTTTCCGGTAGGCTCGGACTGCTGCCATTCCATCGCCAAGCTGTTCTCCTTGCAGATCGCCTATCATCTTCCATGCCTGGCCAACTCGTTCAGCTTGCTGGGACAACTTAACAAATTGCAGGAGCGATTCATGTTGGACGTGTGGAGGGCGGCCAAGATGGCGGTAGACTTGAATCAGAAGCCAGAGAGCATCGGGAGAGGCATAGAGCGTCATCAGGTGCTCAAGAAGAGATGCAGCTTCAGCATAGTTTTCGCGGCGGATGAGAGCCTGGGCCATCAATTGATGCGCATATTCCAATGGAATACCGTATGCTGGGAGTGATCGGTAGAATTGTACGGCTAAATCATCGCTGCGCGCTTCTGCTACCCAACGTGTTGTTATCGCCTGGGTGATAGGTGTCAATCCGGGGAGCACCGGGTGTGGGAGTGAAATGAGAATCTGGGCGAGCAATGGATACCCGTAGCTGCCCCCTATCAGAGAAAGCGCCTCAGCTCTGCTGTGTTCAGGAAAGAACGTAAGTAATTCCCGTAAAGTGCTATTATAAAACCGAGCAATGTGAGCAGGTCTCCCACGTAGCATTTCACGATAGAGGTTCCCGATTGATTCTAGCGCCTGGACCGTCCGAGAATCGGAAGGAGCGCTTCTGATGAAGCAAGCAAGTGCCCAGAGCAGCTGCTCGGGTGACCGGTGGAGTGCTTGAAGCACCAATGCAAGTTGCCACAAGATTTCAGAAGCGGGATCGTGTTGAGCTAATTCCAGAAGCAGTGGCTCGGCTTGGAGATATTGAGCTCGTGCTACCAATGCGCATGCAATGAGCCATTGTACGTAACGTTGAGGAGCTTCGTACGCTGTTAGCGATTGATACAATGCCAGTGCCAGATCATCGTGGCGTCCCGCATTTGTCCATTGTTCTGCGATCCATTTTGCAACGAGTGAGAGACCGGCGGGAGGGGAGGGTAAGAATTGTAGCAGGAGGAGAGCAGCTCGGGTAGGGTCACTGTTCGTAGCAAGTTGTATTGCTTGAGCTCGTATTTGCTCAGGGAGCACTTCAAGCAGTTTCAAGAGCGTCGATAGATCTGGTGTGGAATTGTCTCGTTCAACAGAACTCCATAACAGACATGACGCAAGCAGGACGTTTGTGCCTTGAGACTCCATATGAAGGAGCTGAGTTAAAGCTGCGGAGGGGGTCTTCCATTTCTTCAGTGCTTGCTCAGCTATCGATTGCGGAAGCATGTCATCGGTAACATACCAGAGACCCAACAATCTTGCCCAAAAATAGATCAAACGCCTCACCAGTACTCTATCCATCCCGATTAAACTTACCAAATCTTAAATGTATTTCTCAAGCGCAAGTAATTATGACTGAGAATCTTTATGCTTGGGAAGGGACGTCGGTTATGATCTGGTTGAGATTCAGTTGTGATTTGCTGAAGGGGTGGCGATCAGGTTAACGGCCTGAATAGTGTCTAAATGAGGGCATGAGCAGACAGGATTCCATTATCCTCTACTTGGAGTAAAGCAGGTACGGAGGCCTTCCAAATCAATGCCATCAGTGGTAACGGTTAAAGGAGTTGAGCCATACGTAAGATATCTAAGACAGCCTGCTCTACCATATCGAACTGCTGAGTCCTCATTTTTGGGGTCATGGGTAGTGCGCCGATTGCCATTCCTGGATCACGGTCCAGACTTTCACCGGGGTAGAGCACATACGCGCTAGATACAATCTTCTTCCAGTCTGCAAGTCCAGTTTTCTTATCGTAGATTTTGTACTGGATAAGGTCACGATATTGTCGCATCTTGTTCAAGTCTTCATCCTTTGGGTGATAGGACCCATCATTCTCCCTATGCCAACGATATTTGGCATCGAAAATCGCAATATTCCTTGGCAGCCCCTGTTCAAATACTTCCATGGCCATATCAGGCGTTAAGGGATTATCGCTGTTGAGCCGTGCCGCCAATCCTGAGATATTCACAAGCGACTTATGGTTGGGGTATATAGGTTCGTATTTTATTTCCACACGCCTCTCGCCTTTTGTCAGGACAATGCTAGAGACGTTCCTGCGTACATCAAACTGGAAGTACCCTCGCTCTATCTCATAAAAGACGCTATTTGATGTCACGGTGTAGCCTGCTTGTTCCAACCTCTCTATCACGATCTGCGTGACTTGAAACACACTCCAGAATTCGTAGAGATCCCATATTTTGCGCATTGCAAGCATCGTCAGAAATCGCTCTGTGTCAAGGCTAATGCGTAGATGTTGCTGGAAACGCAGGTAGAGAAGGTAAAAGCGGCTGTAAGCAGGGTTTTTTAATAACACCTGTGTTGCCTTCCCAGTTAGTGCCAATGGTTGTACTGAAGTCAAGTACGCTTCGTCTGCCCAAAAAATGCATCGTCGCATCATCTGCTGGCACTCCGTGATTACTTGCTGGAGTTTTACGATCTCGGGTGATTCATCGTCGTGCCACTTGTTTTGCATTTTTACCAGTCGAGTTTGCTCACGCCTGCGCATTTCGTTCTCAGCCCGCTTCTGAAGCATTGCAAGTCTCGTTACAAGTTGCTTCTGCAGGAAATGCTTCACAAAGCGATTCTCGTATACATCATAGGTGAGGATCGTTGTCTGTGCTATCCATTTCTCCGGCAAATATCCGATTGCATATTTGTCAGCTAATGAAGAGGGGAGTCTGGCCATCGTCCCAGGGATGGGTAGGGTAACGGGTGAAAACTGGTGGACTTCGCGGAAAGTGCGCAGCTCTTGCTCTTCGCGCAGAACACGGTATGGATTCCGCCGGATTTGTACCATTACATCCTGCAGGGCGTCGATGACGCCTTTTACCTGTATAAATTCACGATACGGAGATGGTTCTGCTTGCTCCGGTTCAGCAATCGCTTTTTCGCCGGTTAAAGAGGAAAGACGGAATAATAAATCGATTGCAAAGGTACGTAGATCGGCTAACATGGCTTCATAACGCTCCTGGGTCAACTTTTCAGGGAATACTCGCACAAATGCGATCTGCAGAGGAAATCCAGGTCTGCTCACCTCTATCTGGTAGAGTCCCGCATGTCCACGAGGATGCCAGTGCCAATAGCCATAGAAGGTTGTTTGGAGCAGTTCATCATCGATACGAATCTCCAACTGGTCCAGATCTGGAGAGGTGATGCGCAGGCGGTTGTTTACGTTCTCTCGGGCATGCGCTCCCAGATTTTCATCCCCTGGTGTGAAACTCAGTGGAATACTATTAAGTGTCAGCCAGGTATTGGCTTCTGGATTAGCGCCAGAAACTGGTGTAGCCATCTCGTTCTAACCTGCGTTTCATTTCATCCAGCCGTCGTTCCGAACGCGTGAGTGCATTCCGTTTCATAAAAGTCAGTAACTCGTTCAAAGGTTCTTTCATGGCCTCGGTTCCTCGCACGCGCGGCAGGATGCGCTGCTTGACCTGTAAGTCAAAGGCCACCTGAGGATCGAGTAGTCCCTTACTATTTGCCAGATATAGTTCCATTTCTTTCAGCACGCGATAGCCCAGACCCATATCCATGCTATTTAAGAGCTTTCCTAACTCTACAATCAAGCTCCTGTACGTTGTATCTGGCTGACTGGCTTGATAGCTTTGCCAGGTTGCAGTGTGGATTGTAATCGGGTCAGGTAGTGGCTGAGGCTGTGGTACATTTTCTAGCTCCACTTCGAAAAATTCGATGGTGTTGGCTCGGTCAATCACCTTATCGCTCAGGGGCTGCGTTGTTTCATCTACATTGATGGTTCCGGTAAAGATCAGGTTGGGAGAAAGCGTTAGCTTCGCAGGAATATCACTGCTTTCATCGTGTAACAATGCCTGCGTTCTTTTGCTGAGAAGCCAGATGCATCGCTCTTCTAGCCGTTCCTCTTCCAAAGCGCTTAAAAATTGCGAGAAATAATATTCTACATGAGCCAGGTTCATTTCATCCAGGCAGAAGAAGTAGAGGTTATCTTGATCTCTCCCGGCATCCAGCACGAAGTCAACCGCAGGTTCTGAGATATATTCCCGCGTAATCGTATCGAAATACCCCAGCAGATAATGATCATCGTTCCAATTGGGGCGC
>Ga0187846_10000736_pt1 | contig 18609 bp, 15 predicted proteins | sample TC_taG_FD_161473 | JGI IMG/M metagenome (GOLD analysis project Ga0187846, IMG submission 161473) | Biofilm microbial communities from the roof of an iron ore cave, State of Minas Gerais, Brazil - TC_06 Biofilm (v2) | ecosystem: Environmental > Terrestrial > Deep subsurface > Cave > Wall biofilm...
CGCTGCCGATCACGATCCCGAGCGCGGCCTCGCGCGCCTCGCCCGCGAGCGCGGCGCGCAGCCGCTCGGCGTCGATCGCGAGGCGATCGTCGGCGGCGATGCATACGACTTCGGCGATCGAGCGCGAATCGCGATCGCCGAACGCATCGAGCACGACGACGCGCTCGCCGCTCTTGACCGCCGAACGCGCGAGCGCGCGGCCCGACATCCCGACCACCGCGAGCTTGGGCGGCATCGGTCGCCCGCGACCTAGCGGCTCGCCTGCGCGAGCTCGCGCGCTTTGGCGAAGGCCTGGCGAAAGTCGAGGTAGAGCGCGCGCTCCGCGGTGCACATGCTCTGGAACAAGCGGCGCTCGACCTGGTATTTGATGTTGCCGATGGCGAGCGCGCCGATGCCGACCGCCCGGCCCGAGCCGGCGGCCGCGAGCGGGACGCCGTCGTCGGTCACCCCGACCCCCGCGATCCCCGCCGGCGGCACGGCGTTCACGTCCGCCGCGACGAGCAGCGCGCGGGCCGCCGCGAGCAACCCCGCCGAGGCCACCTCGACCCCGGCCTTGGCGGCGGCGATGAGCACCTCCGCTCGGCCGAGCAGCTGCGGCGCCGCGGCGCTATCGCTCAGTACGGGCTGCACGTTCAAACCGTAGCGCGCTCGAATTCGCTCGCACGTGGCGCGCGCCCGGTCGACAGTCGTATGGCTCGCGAGCTCGACGGCGGCGCCCTCCTGCGCGGCGATGGTCGCGGCGGCGGTGCCTACCGGACCGGTGCCGCCGAGGACGAGCACGCGCCGGCCGGCGAGCGCGAGATCGTGCTTCGCGCGCAGGTGCTTCTCGACCGCGGCGACCACGGCGGCGGCGGTGGTGCAGGCGCCGCTCGGATCGGCCATGACCGACACCTCGAACGGCGGCACCATCGCCCGCCGCGCCGCATCGAGCATGTCGAGCGCGAGGTCCAGATCGCGCCCGCCGATGCAGATCCCGGTGCGCCGAACGCCCTTCGGGCCGCGCGAGAAGATGGCGTCCTGGGTGAGCGCGGTCACGTCCGCGAGCGTGACGCCGGTATACGGCACCACGGCGTCGTAGCCGGCGTCGTAGGCCATGTTCACGTCGAACGGGCTCGCCTGCGCGGCCGGCGTGAAGAGGTGCAGGATCAGCGGATTTTCCATGGTGCGCTCCTCGCCCGTCCTTAGCTCGCCCGCGAGAGCTTCGGTGCCTCGCTCAACCCGGGCTTGCGCGCCAGGCGCTTGAGCTCGTGCCCGTGGTTACGCGCGCGCGCGACGACGAGTTCCACGTCGCGCAGCCGCGCGAAGCGGGCGCGGGCCTCAACGAGCAGCGCGTGCGCGCGCACCGCGGAATCGACGATGCCGAAGCCGGTCGGTCCCCACGAGGATTGCCCGACCCCCGCCACCCCGTTCGCTTCGAGCCAAGCGAGTACCTCGGCCACGGCCGGGCTCGCGAAGCGCCCGCCCTGCGCCGGGGCGAAGTAGTCGCCGACCGCGCGCTGGATTTCGCCCACGCCGTCGGCGAAGCGCGCATAGTCCCGCTCGGCGAGCGCCGGCATTACACGGAGCAGCACGAGATGCGCGAGATGCGCCGCGCGCTCCTGCGGGAACGGGCGCAAGCTGCGGAAGGCCGCGCGCTCCGCCTCACCGGAGAAGCCGCGCCCGCTGCGATCGAGGGCGAGGAGCACCCGCCAGGCCGGCGGGAAAGGCATGTTCGCGACCACGGGCGGCGGGCCGTCGCCCGCGCCGCGCCCGCCGTCGACCACGAAGCCGCCGTGCTCGAAGGCGCCGATGCCGACGCCGGAGCGTGCGCCGCGGTGCGCGAGCGCACTGATCTCGGCCACCGAGAGCGGAATATCGAACAGCGCGCCGAACGCCTTGCCGATCGCGAGCGCGAGCTGCGTGCCGGAGCCCAGACCGACGTGTTCCGGGATCGCGCGTCGCAGCTCGAGCGTGCAGCTGGTGGCCGGACCGTAGGCGTCGACGAAGCGGCGCAGGTAGGCCGCCGCGCGCGCCGCGCTCGGGCCCTGCGCTTCGAGTCGCGCCGAGCGGGCGAGCACGATCACGGTCGAGAACTCTTCCAGCGTGAGGCCGATGCTACCGAAGTGCCGGCCGAGGCTGCCGCTCACGTCGATGAAGCCCAAGTGCAGTCGCGCCGGCGCCTCGACTTGCACCGTCAATCGACCGAGCTTGGTATCGTCGCCAGAAAAGGGTGTGGGCATCGCGAGCGGTGTTGCGCCAAGAGGGGCGTGGGCTAGTGTGCCACGAACTCACGCGTCCGCAAGTCCGCCGCAGGCGATGTCGGACGTGTTGTGTCCGTAGGACAGGCTGTCCCGATAGTAGAACACCCGCTGCGCGCCGCGCGCGGCAGCGCGGAAAATCCACGCCGCCGCGAACGGGGCCGGGGAACGAACGAGCGCTACCGCCGCCGCCGCGTCTCGAAGCCGACCTCGCAGTCGGGGTGCGCTTCCAGCTTGACGATCTGCAGGTGCAGTGCCTCGACCTGCGCGAAGCCGAAGCACATCTCCACGATGCGCTCGCCCAGCGTCTCGATCAGCTTGAGATGGCCGCGCGCGAGAATGTCGAGGATGCCCTGGCGCAGACGATCGTAGTCGAGCACGTCCTCGAGCCGATCGCCCCAGTCGAACGGCGGGCCGATATAGACGCAGAGATGGATGCGCAGCCGCTGCGTGCGGCCCAACTCCGCGCCGTGGGCGCCGATCTGCGCCGGCACCACCAGGTCCTTGAGGAAGAGCGCCCGGACGTCGCGTGCCTCCTCCTCCCGCCACACGAGCGGATGGATCAGCATCGTCCGTTCAGTCATGTCCGTGTCGATCCCCTCCCCGGCGCATGCGTGCACGGCGCGCGCGCGCGCCGTGCGAGCGTTGCAGTGGCGGCCATTCTACTTGGTCCGCTCGCGATCGATTCAATCGGCGCCCCGCGACGCGAACCGCCCGTAGCGCAGCAGGATCGTCGGCAGGATCAGCAGGTTCAAGGCGGTGGAGGTAATCAGTCCGCCGACGATGACCGTCGCCATCGGCCCTTCGATCTCGCGGCCGGGCTCGCCGGTCCCGAGCGCAAGCGGCAGCAGGCCGAACGCGGTCACCGCCGCGGTCATCAGGATCGAGGGCAAGCGATCGGCGGCGCCGGTGAGCGCGGTCTCGGCGTTCCACGGCCGGCCCTCCACCACCACCAGCCGCTGGTAGTGCGACGCGAGCATGATCGAGTTCCGCAGCGTGATGCCGAAGAGCGTCACGAATCCGACCATCGAGCCGAGCGAGAGCCAGCCCCCCGTGACGAGCACGGCGCACACGCCGCCGACCAGCGCAAACGGCAGGTTCATCAGCGTGATCGCGAGGTGGCGCAGACTGCCGAACGCGAGGTAGAGGAGGAGCGCCACGCCGACGCCGGTGACGAGGGCGTGCACGAGCAGGCTCTCGGCGGCCTCGGCGCGCGCCTGCGCGGTGCCGCTGAAGACCGCATAGTTGCCCGGTGAGAGCGACACGTGCTCGGCGATGCGCCGGCGCGCCTCGCGCTCGAACGCCTCGATGTCGCGCGCCTCGACCCCGGCCGTGACCGTTTGGCTGCGCCGTCCGCCGACGTGCAGGATCTTGTAGCGCCCGGCAGTGAGGCCGATGTCGGCCACCTCGGCGAGCGGCACCAGGCGACCGTCCACCGCGCGCAACTGGAGCGAGCCGAGCCGGGGGATGCTCGCGCGCGCGTTCGGCTCGAGCACCACCACCAGGTCCACCACTCGATTGCCCTGGTAGATCTCGCCGACGGTGGCGCCCGCGTAGGCGGCGTGGATCGCCTGCAGCACCTGCGCCGCCTCGAGCCCGAGCGCCGACAGCCGGTCGTGGCGCAGCCGGATGGCGAGCTCCGGCGTGCCGGGCGGGGCCTGCACCTGGACGTCGCGCGCGCCATGGATCCCGGCGACGACGAGCGCCACGGCTTGCGCGTCGCGATCCAGCGCATCGAGATCCGCACCGTACAAGGTGATGACGAACGGCGCGGCGAACCCGGTCAGGGTCTCCTCGATGCGCTCGGTGAGAAACGTGTTCACCGCGAAGCTCACCCCCGCAAACCCGCCGCCGCGCTGGCCCGAGAGCGTGTCGCGGATCGCGCGCAGGATGCGCGCCTGCGCCTGGCCCGGGACCGTACCGATGTCGACCTCGAACTCGCTGTAGTGCGTGCCGAAGGTGTCGACGCCGTTCGGCGCCCGGCCGACCCATTGCGCGACGGACTGGACGCCGTCGATCGCGCGCAGCGCCTTGGACACCTGCTGGCCGATACGCAGCGATTCGGCCTCGGCGGTGCCGGGCACGGCGGTCATGTGGATGATGTAGTGGCCTTCGCGCAGCGCCGGAATGAATTCGGCCGAGAAGAAGAGGAGCAGGCTGATGCCGAGCGTGATGGTGGCAAATGCGCCGGCGGCGACGCGGCCGGGCCGGGACTCGACCCGGCGGAGCAGCGCGACGTAGCGCGGCTTGAGCCAGGCGACCGCGGGCGGGTCCGCGGGGCTCAGCTCGCGGTGCGCGAGCACGAGGCTGCACAGGGCGGGGGTGAGCGTGAGCGCGACGAGGAGCGAGGCGAGGGTGGCGAGGATGTACGCGAGACCGAGCGGCGCGAACAGCCGCCCCGCCACGCCCGAGAGCGTGAGGAGCGGAATGAACACGAGCGCGACGATCAGCGTGGCGTACACGACCGAGCTCCGCACCTCCACCGAGGCGTTGAACACCACCTCGTCCAGCGGGAGCGGATTCGCCGCGCGCCGATTCAGGCGCAGCCGGCGGAAGATGTTCTCGCTGTCGATGATCGCGTCGTCGACCACTTCGCCGAGCGCGATGGCGAGGCCGCCGAGGACCATGATGTTGAGCCCGACGCCGAAGTGGTCGAGGACGAGCACGGCGGTGAGCAGGGAGACCGGGATCGCGGTCGTGCAGATGAACGCGATCCGGGTGTTGAACAGAAACAAGAACAGCACGACCACCACCAAGGCCGCGCCGGCCAGGAGGTCGCGCTGCACGCTCTCCACCGCGGTTTCGATGAAGTTCGCCGGCCGGAACATGGCCGGGTTGATCGCGACCTCCTCGGCCGCGAGCAGCGGGTCGAGCTCCTTTAGCGCGCGCTCGAGATCCAGGGTCACGGCACGCGTGTTTGCGCCGAGCTGCCCCTGCACCATCAGGAACACCCCCGGCGTGCCGTTGATCGACGCCGCGCTGATCGACGGCGCTGCCCCCTCGACGATCCGCGCCACATCCGACAAGTGCAGGCCGCGCCCGTCCCGGTAGGCGAGCACCGCGCGCGCGAGCTCCGCCACCGAGTCGGGCTGGCCCTCGGCGTTGATCATGACCTGCTGGTTCGGGCCCTGGACGAACCCGGCGGCCACGACGCCGGTGGCGCGGCGCACGGCCTGCACGACGTCCTGGATGGAAAGGCCGTAGCGCGCGAGCTTCTCCGGCTCCACCTGGACCTGCCACTGGCGCACTTCGCCGCCGAACACGTTCACCTCGGCCACCCCGCCCACCGCGAGGAGGTGCGGCCGCACGGTCCAATCGACCAGCGTGCGCAGGTCCATCAGCGATCGGCTCGCCGAGGTGAGGCCGATGCCGAGCAGCGTGCTCGCGGACGAGGTGAGCGGCGTGATCTTCGCCGGGCCGACCCCCGGCGGCAGCCGGGTCACCAGCGCGGCGAGCCGCTCGGCGGCGACCTGACGGTTGCGGTGCACGTCGGAGTCGGCGCGGAAGGCGGCGGTCACCACCGAGAGGCCGGCAATCGATTGCGACCGCAGCGCGTCCAGGCCGGACACCCCGCTCAGCGCCCCCTCGATCGGTTGCGTGACCAGGCGCTCGACCAGCTCGGCCGGAAACCCGGGCGCCTCGGTCTGGATCACCACCTGGCTCGGCGAGAACTCCGGGAACACGTCCAGGTTGGCGCGCGACACCACATACAGGCCGTACAGGACGACCGTCGAGGCGAGCGCCACCACCACGCCGGCGTGTCGGATCGAGCGACGAACGAGGAACGCGATCATCGAGTACGTGCCGAACGCTCGCGGCCTGGAAGCCCCTCCCCTGCGGGCCGGGGCGGGCGCGCCCGGGTCCGCCGCGCGTGCGGCCTTAGTCCTTATTCTCGTTGCGGATCTGGAACCGCAGCTCCTCGGAGAGGAGCAGCTGGGCGCCGCTCACCACGACCGCGTCGCCGGGCGCGAAATGGCTCGCATCGAACCACCCGTTCTCGGCCGGGTCGGCGGTGGCCACTTCTTTGCGCACGAAGAGGTCGTCGCCCTCCTTCAGGTACGCCCACGCCTTGCCGCCGTGCCACACCACTGCCGCGGCGGGGAGGATCACGCCGTCGCGCGCCTCGCCCCCGAGCCGGACGCGACCCGCCACCCGCATGCCGACCCGCAGACCGTCGGTGCTCGCGGCGTAGAAGTAGGTCGTGCCGGAAAGGGTCGGGTCGGTCCGCGGCGCGGGCGAGACGAAACGCGCGGGGCGCGCCGCGGCGCGGCCGGCGACGGGCGCGACGGCGACCGCGGCATGTCCGGCGTACTCCCGCAGCTCGTCGGGAAAGGTGAACTGCACCAGCACTTCGCGCTGCGCGGCCAAGGCGTCGAGCGGGCCCTCGCCGGGGCGCTGCGCCCAACCCGCGACCGTCGCCCCCCACTCCGCGCGGAGCGCACTCATCACGGCCTCGGCCGTCTGATCCGCCGCCACGAGCCGCGCCTGGTCACCGCGGGCCTGCGCCTGCGCGGCGAGCACGGCGCGCTCCGAGACGTTGCGATCGTCCTCGAAGAGCCCCTTCGCGCGCCGGTACTCGTCGGTGCTGGCCGCGGAGGCCGCGCGCAGCGCCCGCGCCTCGCCCACCGCCGCGAGGTAGCGCGCCCGCAGATCGAACAGCGGCTGCAGGTTCACGACCACGCCGTAGACCTCGGCCGCGGCCTGCAGCTTCGCCGCCGGCAGCGCTTGCACCCCGAGACCGCTCGCGGCCTGGCGCGCCGCCGGCACGCGCACCTCGGGGCGAGCGCTCTGGCTCGCCGGGGCGGTTGCGACCGCGATCTCGTCCTCCGCCTTCTCGCCCGCGGCGCCGAACTCATCGCGCCCAAAGTAAACCAGCGCCGCGGCGAGCACGACGATCACCGCCGCCATGGCCGCAATCAGCGCGGTCTGCGGGCTCGTCTTCATCGCGGGTCGGCGTCGCGCGGCGAGCGGTCGATATCGTTCGCTGCGCTGAGAACGCGCGGCAGCGGCGCGCCCGCGAGCGGCACTTGCAGCGCCTCTTCGAGCGCCCCCAGCGCCTGCTGGGCTTCGACCCGCAGCGCCAGCGCGTTGCGCCGGGTCGCGAGCTGCTCCAGGCGCACGCCGACGAGGTCCACGCGGTCGGCATAGCCCGCGTCGAATTGCGCCTGGGTGCGCGCGCTGCGCTCGGCGCCGAGATCGAGGATGGCCGTCGCGCGGGCGGCGCCCGCGACGGCGCTCAGATAGCGGGCGCGCGCCGCGTCGGCGTCGCCGATCACGCGGCTCTGCAGCCGCTTGAACTCCTCGGCAGCGAGCTCGCGCTGCGCCTCGGCGGCGCGGATGGCGGGTCCGTTCCCCGCCGCCGGCACCAGGATCGCGGCGGCGATCGCCCACACGTTATCGCCCTGGTCCCACAGGTAGCCCGGCTTGAGCGTGAGCGCCGGGTACTGGCGCGCGATCTCGAACTTGACCGCCGCATCGGCCGCTGCGTACTCGAGCAGCTTGGTGCGCACATCGATCCGATTGAGCAGCGCGGCGCGTTGCGCCTCGGCCTCGCCCGGCGCCGGCGGCGCGGCATCGAAGACGGATAGATCGAAGGGGAACTCGCGCACGCGCGAAACCGGCAAGCCGATCGCCTGCGCGAGGTCGGCCAGGCTGCGCTCCGCCGCCACGGCCGCGGATTGCTGCTCGCCTTCGAGCTCCGCCTGCCTGAGGAGCACGGCGTTCAACGCTACCGATGAGGCGAGACCGGCCTTGACGCGGCGTTCCAGCAGGTCTGACAGTTCGCGGCGGCCGCGCACCTCCTCCTCGATCAAGGCGAGCCGCGTCCGGCTCGCATGGAGCGCGAGCGCGCTCGCGCGCACCCGCGAGCGCACCTGCCAGGCGGCATCGTCGACTTTGAGCGCCGCGGCGTCGGCGAGCGCCCCATAGCGCTCGCGCAAGGCATCGCGACGCGACTGCGGGACCACCGGCACCTCGAGTGCGAGACCGAGGCTCCACGGGCCCGCCTCGTCCTCCCGCACCCGGCTATGGTGAGCGACCAACGGCGTGACCCCGAAGGGCGGCGGCTGCGTCGCCGCCGCGACCTCGGCCCGCGCCACCTTCGCCTCGGCCCGCGCGCGGGCGAGCTCGGGCTGAAAGTAGAACGCCGCGAGCGTGAGCTCGGGCAGGCCCCAGCGCGCGAGCGGCCAGGCCGGGGCCGGTTGCCCCTGCAACGCCATGTAGTCGCGCAGGCCGGCCTCCTCCGCGCTGCGCGCCTCGATCGCGCTCGCCGTGCGGGCCGGATCGAGCGGTGCGGGCTGATAGCGCTGCACCCCGCAGCCGGCGAGCACCGCCGGCGCAAGCACGCAGACCAGCGCGCGCTCGAGCGACACGGTCCGGCGTAGGGGCTGCCAGGGCATGGTGCGTCGAGTGTAGCGCGCGCGCTCGACGGCGGGCAAACCGCGCCGGCGGCGAGCCGCAAGCGATGCGAGCGGCGCGCGAACCCCCTGGCGCGGCGACAGCGAATCGGGCGCGCGGCGCGAAAGAATTGGCAGCGGCGCGCGCCATCCAACCGATCCCGCGGATCGCGGGCGCGGACGCGCACGCCGGCGCCGCGCGCCGATTAGGGGGACTGTTTCAGGCGCGGTGCCGGCGGCATCGCAGGACGAGAACCCGCAGGATGAGTACCCGCGGCATGGCGGCGCGCGAGCGGCGCGGCGCGGAACTAGGATGCGACGGCGACCCCGTCGCGGGTGACGAGCGACGGCCGGTTGCGCGCCGCGACGATGTTCTTCAGCGTCGTCGCGCCGAGGAACCCCCGCGACCACCGCGACGCGAGGCGCAGGTTCAGCGCCGCGAACGGGTTATCGTGGTCGGAAAACCCGGCGACGGCCATCCGCTGCCCAAGCTCGAACGCTCGGGACTCCTGCTCGACGAAGCTCGGTTGCGATCCGAGCGGCGCGGTCTGCATGAGGCTCTCCTATCGATTGGTGCGGGGTATCGATCACCGTGATCGATCCCGCACCCCGATCGTAGGGGCGCGAAGCGCGCCGCGGCGGCGACGCATTGCCGGCCGATTTGTGAGGTATTCACATCGCTCGCGCACGGCGCAAGGCGCGACAGTCGTCGCGTGCTGCAATCGGCGCGCGACGCGGTTGCGGCAAGCCGCAATCTTTAGCGCCGCGCGGCATCCGTCGCACCCGCCGGGCCGTTCGTGCCTCGCGCGCACTACAATTGCGATGTTGCCGTGGCGCGTGCCGCGGTCCGCCGCACCGATCGCAAGCCGCGACGCGTCCCGAGACCGTGCGGTGGCTGGCGCGGCGCTCGGCCCGAGCTCGCCGCTGGCGCGAGCTCACTTTTGGGATAGGCGCTCACCATGCTGCAGGCTGCTGAACTCACCATCCGACTGAACCCGGCCGACGACGTCGTCATCGCGCGGGTCGAGATCCCGGGCGGCTCGATCCTCACCCAGGAAGGCAACGCGCGCGTCGCGGTGACCGTCCCCGCCGGGCACAAGATCGCGACCCGCGAGGTGCGGCAGGGCGAGCCGGTGCGCCGCTACAACCAGATCATCGGCTTCGCCGCGCGCGACATCCGCGCCGGCGAGCACGTCCACGTCCACAACCTCGCGATGGGCGATTTCGAGCGCGACTATGCGTACTGCGTCGATGCGCGGCCGACCCAACCGATCACGCCGCCGGCACACTTCGCCGGCATCGTGCGTCCCGACGGGCGCGTCGCGACACGCAACTACATCGGCCTCCTCACCAGCGTCAACTGCTCGGCCACGGTCGCGCGCATGACCGCCGAGCACTTCAAGGGGCGCCTCGATGCCTATCCGAACGTGGACGGCGTGGTCGCGCTCGCCCACAAGTCGGGCTGCGGCATGGCGACCGAGGGCGAGGCGATGGCGCTCCTGCGCCGCACCATGGCGGGCTACGCGCGCCATCCCAACTTTTTCGCGGTGCAGGTGGTGGGCCTCGGCTGCGAGGCGAACCAGATCAACAACCTCCTCTCGACGCAGGGGCTCGCGCGCAGCGACCGTCTCGGCGCGTACACGATCCAGGAGCGGGGCGGCACGATGAAGGCGGTGCGCGAAGGCATCGCGCGGATCGAAGCGCTCCTGCCCGAGGCGAACCAGGTCGAGCGGCAGCGCGTTCCGGCGCGCCATCTCACGCTCGCGCTGCAATGCGGCGGCTCGGACGGCTACTCCGGGATCTCGGCCAACCCGGTGCTCGGCGCCGCGGTCGATCTCCTGGTGCGCCACGGCGGCACCGCCATCCTCTCCGAGACGCCGGAGATCTACGGCGCCGAGCACCTGCTCACGCGGCGGGCGGTGACGCGCGCGGTCGGTGAGCGACTGATCGGCCGCATCCGCTGGTGGGAGGACTACACACGCCGCCACGGCAACGAGATGAACAACAACCCCTCGCCGGGCAACAAGGCGGGCGGCCTCACCACCATCCTCGAGAAATCCCTGGGCGCGGTCGCGAAGGGCGGCACGACGAACCTGGTGGCGGTGTACGAGTACGCGGAGGCCGTGACCGCGCAGGGCTTCGTCTACATGGACACGCCCGGTTACGACCCGGTCTCGGCCACCGGCCAGGTCGCGGGCGGCGCGAACCTGATTTGCTTCACCACCGGCCGCGGCTCGGCCTACGGCTGCAAACCCGCGCCGTCGCTCAAGCTCGCGACCAACACGCCGCTCTACGTCCACCAGGAAGAGGACATGGATTTCAACTGCGGCACCGTCATCGACGGCACGGAGACGATCGCGGCGGCGGGGGCGCGTCTCTTCGACCTCGTCCTCGCGAACGCCTCGGGGACGAAGTCGAAGAGCGAGCTCTGGGGCTACGGCGAGGACGAGTTCGCGCCGTGGATACTCGGGGCGACGATGTAGGCGCGGGCGAAGCGCGTCGCGCCGGTTCGGGCGTGCGCTTACAATGCGCCCCAACCTTCATCATGCTGCCCGAGGAAAGCCATGACGACGATCGTCACTGACAACTGCCAAGGATGCCGCTACACCGATTGCGTGACGGTGTGTCCAGTCGCCTGCTTCCACGCCGACGACAACATGCTGTACATCGACAACAATGTGTGCATCCAGTGCAGCGCGTGCATTCCGACCTGCCCGGTGCACGCGATCTATGCCGATGACGACATCCCGGCGGACAAGCAGGAGTGGATCGAGATCAACGCTGAGCGCTCGCAGGCTCTGCCCGTGATCAGCGACAAGGAGGACCCGCTGCCGGGAGCGGAAGCGCGCAAGACGGCGCTTGGCTACTGAGTCCGTTCGCGGCGTGGACGCGCTGGGAACCGACCCGAATCCACTTCGGGTGGCGGTGGTGGGCAGCGGCCCGAGCGGCTTCTATGCCGCCGAGGCGCTGCTGAAAGGCCCGGTCGCGGCGCGCGTGGACGTGATCGAGCGCCTGCCGGCGCCGTACGGGCTGGTGCGCTACGGCGTCGCGCCCGACCATCCCAAGCTGAAGGAGCCGATCCTGGTCTATAGCGCGACCGCGCGCGCGCCGCATTTCAGCCTGTTCGGCAATGTCGCGGCCGGCGTCGACGTGTCGGTGGCGGAGCTGCGCGAGCACTATCACGCGGTGCTATTTACCTGCGGCGCGCAGACCGACCGGCAGCTCGGCATCGCGGGCGAGGATTTGCCCGGCAGCCACACCGCGACCGAGTTCGTCGCCTGGTACAACGGCCATCCGGACTACCGCGACCGCCGCTTCGACCTCGAGCAGGACGTCGCGGTCGTGGTCGGCCAAGGCAACGTCGCCGCCGACGTCTGCCGCATCCTCGCCAAATCGGTGGGCGAGCTCAAGACGACCGACATCGCGGCGCACGCGCTCGAAGCGCTCGCCGCGAGCCGGGTCCGGGAGATCCACGTGATCGGCCGCCGCGGGCCTGCCCAGGCCAAGTTCACCAACAAGGAGCTGAAGGAGCTCGGCGAACTGCCGGGCTGCGACGCGCTCGTCCAGCCGCAAGATCTCGAACTCAACCCGGCCAGCCGGATCGAGATCGAGGCGAAGGCGAACTATGTCGCCGCGAAGAACGTCGAGATCCTGCGCGAGTTCGCGGCCAAGCGCCCGACGGGCAAGCCGCGGCGCCTGCACTTCCGCTTCCTGCAGAGTCCGGCGGCGCTCGCGGGCACGGGCCGCGTCGAGCAGGCGGTGCTCGCGCGGAACCGCCTCGAGGGCGAGGCCTTCAAGCAGGTGGCCCACGAAACCGCGGCCACCGAGACGCTCGCCTGCGGGCTCGTGTTTCGCAGCATCGGCTATTCCGGCGTGCCGATTCCGGGGGTGCCGTTCGACGCTCGCCGCGGCGTCTTCCCGACCCAGGACGGCAGGATCGTCGATACCGCCGGCGAGCCGATCCCCGGACTGTACGCCGCCGGCTGGATCAAGCGCGGCCCGACCGGAATCATCGGCACCAACCGGGCCGATGCGGTGTCTACGGTTAAGGCGCTGCTCGCGGACCTGCCGCAGCTCGGCCCGGACGCCAAACCGGGCGGCGAGGGTCTGCGCCGACTCCTCGCGGCGCGCGGGGTACGCATCGTGAGCGCGGCCGACTGGTTTAAGATCGACGCGCTGGAGGTCGCGCGGGGCGCGCCCCTCGGCAAGCCACGCGAGAAGTTCACCCGCGTGGCCGAGATGCTCCAGTGCCTGAACGTTTGAGGGATGCCGTGGAGGCGATCGCCTTGCCTGAGACCATGACGCTGATCGGTGGCCGTTCGTCGCGCCAGGGCACCTCGCTCTGCGCCGGCAAGTTTGAGGCGGAGTACCTCGAGGTATCGTCCACCGTGGAGATGAATGCCGACGACATGGCGCGGCTTGGCGTCAAGGACGGGGATGAGGTGCGCCTGCGGAACGCGAGCGGCGAGGCGATCGTGCGCTGCAAGGGACGCGCCGCCAAGGACCTGCCGTCGGGGCTGCTGTTCCTCGCCTACGGTCCGCATTCGAGCCGCCTCATGGGCGGCGACACGGCCGGTAGCGGCATGCCCATCTCGAAGAGCATCGCGGTCGAGGTCGAACCGGTCGCGAAGTAGGGACCAGCAAAAGGATCAGGAGGTATCGGTCATGAGCGACAACATTCGGATCGTGCGGGATGCGACGTGCACGTTCTGCGGCTGCGTGTGCGACGACATGCATCTCACGGTGGACACGGCCGCGAACAAGATCACCAAGGCCGAGAACGCCTGCGTCCTCGGTCGTGCCTGGTTCAAGGAGCACGCGGTCGAGAAGCGCCCGTTCGCCCTCATCGGCGGGCGCGAGGCGAGCACCGAGGAGGCGATCGAAGAGGCGGCGCAGATTCTCGTCCAGGCGCGCTTCCCCGTGATCTACGGGCTCTCCGACACCACCTGCGAGGCGCAGCGCCAAGCGGTCGCGATCGGCGACATGATCGGTGGCACCGTCGATACGACCACCTCGGTGTGCCACGGTCCCTCCGGCATCGCGTTCCAGAGCGTCGGCGAGAGCACGGCGACCCTGGGCGAGATCCGCAACCGCGCCGATCTCCTCGTGTTCTGGGGCGGCAATCCCGCCGAGTCGCACCCGCGCCTGTTCACGCGCTATACGGTGACCGCCAAGGGCATGTACGTGCCGAACGGCAGAAAGGACCGCTACGTGGCGCTGGTCGACGTGCGGCGCACCCCGAGCGCGGCGGTAGCGGACCTCTTCATGCAGGTGAAACCGCAGCGCGATTTCGAGGTGCTGTGGGCGCTGCGAGCGCTGGTGAAGGGCAAGCGCGTCGATCCCGCGATCGAACAGACGACCGGGGTGTCGCTCGCCGTGCTTGAGGATCTGGCGGGCCGCATGAAGCGCTGCCGCTACGGGGTCCTCCTCTTCGGCATGGGACTCACGATGACGCGGGGCCGGCACTTCAACTCCGCGGCACTGCTCGCGCTCGCTACCGATCTCAACGAGTACACCCATTTCGTCGCGAAGCCGGTGCGCGGCCACGGCAACGTCACCGGCGCGGACAACGTGGTGTCGTGGCAGACCGGGTTCCCGTTCGGCGTCAACCTGAGCCGCGGCTATCCGCGCTTCAATCCCGGCGAGTTCACGACCGTCGACCTCCTCGCGCGGGGCGAGGCGGACGCCGCGCTCATCATCGCGGCCGATCCCGGTGCCAACTTCCCGCAACGCTCGATCGAGCACCTGCGTGCGATCCCGGTGATCGTGCTCGACCCGAAGGCGAGCCATACCAGCCGACACGCGCGGGTGGCGATCACCACGGCCACCTACGGCATCAGCGTGGCCGGCACCGTGTACCGAATGGACGATGTCTCGGTGCGCCTGCGGACCGCGTTGCCGTCGCCTTACCCGAGCGACGAGGACGTGCTCACGCGGATCAAGGCGCGCCTCTCCGAGCTGATCGGCGGCAATCGGATTCCGCCGGCGCTCGCTGCCTGAGGGAAGGGGCGGCGAGCACCGTGCTGCGCATCGCGAACGGGCGCGTCTACGACCCGGCGAACGCCGTGGACGGCGAAGTCCGCGACGTGTGCATTGCGGCGGGGAAGATCGTGAGCGACGTGCCGGCCGAGGCGCGGCGAATCGACGCGCGCGGGCTGGTGGTGATGCCGGGCGGGGTGGACATTCACTGCCACATCGCCGGCCCGAAGGTGAACCTCGCGCGCAAGCTCCAGCCCGAGGACCATCGGCGCGATGTCCATCCGCGCACCGCCTTCACCCGCTCCGGCGTCGGCGGCACCGTGCCCTCGACCTTCACCACCGGCTACCGCTACGCGCTGCTCGGCTACACCACCGCGATGGAGGCGGCGGTGCCGCCGATCGGCGCCCGCCACACGCTGGAGGAACTCCACGACACGCCCGTGATCGACAAGGGTTTCTACGTGCTGATGGGCAACAACGTGCTGCTCTACAAGCTGCTCGAGAAGGGACGGCGCGAGGAGTTCCGCAACACGCTCGCGTGGTGGCTCAGCGTGTCCATGGCCTACGCCCCGAAACTCGTGAATCCCGGCAGCGACGAGGCATGGAAGGGCCACCGCAACGCCAACATCGTCAACCTCGACGAGAAGATCGAGTCCTTCGAGCTGACGCCGCGGCAGGTGATCGGCGCGCTGGTCGAGGCGGCGGACGAGCTCGGGCTGCCTCACCCGGCCCACATTCACTGCAACAATCTCGGGCACTCCGGCAACTACGCGACCACGCTCGATACGATGCGCATCGCTGCGGGCCATCGCGCCCACATCACGCACATTCAGTTCCACAGCTACGGCGAGCCGCGCGGCAAGTCGACCCACAACCCCACGTCCAAGGCGGGCGAAATCTCGGAGTACGTCAACACCCACCCCAACATCAGTGCCGACGTGGGCCAGGTGATGTTCGGCCAGTCGACCAGCATGACCGCGGACGCACCGCTCGCCTACATGATCGCGCGCCTCGGCGGCACCAAGTGGGTGAACGCCGACACCGAGCACGAGTCCGGCTGCGGCATCGCGCCCTTCACCTACCAGGACCGGGTCTATACCCACGCGCTGCAGTGGGCGATCGGGCTGGAGCTGTTCCTGCTCGCCAAGGACCCGTGGCGCATGGTGTTCTCCACCGATCATCCGAACGGCGGCTCGTTCATGAGCTACCCGCGCCTGATCCGCCTGCTGATGGACCGCGAGTTCCGCAAGGAGGAGATGCGCAAGGTGAATCCGAAGGCGCTCGCACAGACCGCGCTCGCCGACGGCCTGGATCGCGAATACAGCCTGGGCGAGATCGCGATCATCACGCGCGCCGGCCCGGCGCGGCTGCTGGGGCTCGCCGCCAAGGGCCATCTCGCGCCCGGCGCGGATGCCGACGTCACGATCTACGAGGAGCACGCCGACAAGGAGCGGATGTTCGGCGCGCCGCGCCATGTCATCAAGGACGGCGAGCTCATCATCGAGGACCACGAGTTCAAGGCGGACTGGGAGGGGCGCGTGCTCCACATCGCCCCCGACTACGATCCGAAGATCGTGGACGTGATCCGGCCGTTCTTCGAGGACTACTACACGATCCAGTTCAACAACTACGGCGTCGACGACTCCTACCTCGGCCGGCACGAGGTGATCGCGACCGCCGCGCAGCGGGCCGCGGCCACCAAGGCGCGCGCGCAATAATGGAACTCGACGGCGTCGAGATCGTCGACACGTTCGCCGAGGCCTTCGCCATGTGGGGCGCACGGGTGCTCGTCACCGCGGAAAACGAGAAGTGGGCGGCGGCCGCGGCGCGCACGATGACCGGCTTCGCGACCTCCGTGATCGGCTGCAAGTGCGAGGCCGGGATCGAGCGCACGGTGAGCGCCGCGGAGACCCCCGACGCGCGGCCGGGGATCGCGGTGCTCCTGTTCGCGACCAGCAGCGAGAGCGTGGGCAAGCGGCTGATCGAGCGGGTCGGGCAATGCGTGATGACCTGCCCCACCACCGCCTGCTACAACGCGCTCGCCGCCGAGCGCACGGTCGTGGTCGGCGGCGCGCTGCGCTACTTCGGCGACGGCTTCCAGGCGAGCAAGCTCGTGAACGGGCACCGCTACTGGCGCGTGCCGGTTATGGACGGCGAGTTCGTCGTGGAGGATCGCTTCGGCGTGCAGCCCGCGGTCGGCGGCGGCAACCTGCTCTTCCTCGGCGAGGACCTCGCCCCGACGCTCGCCGCGGCCGAGGCCGCGGTCGCGGCCATGCGCACCGTCCCCGGCGTGATCCTGCCGTTCCCCGACGGCGTGGTGCGCAGCGGCAGCAAGGTGGGCTCGCGCTACAAGTCGGTCATCGCCTCCACCAACGACGCGTATTGTCCGAGCTTGCGGGCGGTCGCCGCGGCGTCCCAGGTGCCGGCGGAAGTCGGGTGTGTGCTCGAGATCGTGATCGACGGGCTCGACCTCGCCGCGGTGGAAGAGGCGATGCGGCGCGGGCTCGCCGCGGCGCCGCGGCCGGGACTGCGCCAGATCACGGCCGGCAACTACGGCGGCAATCTGGGACAGTACAAGATCGCGTTGCGCGATCTGCTCGCCGACGCCCGACGAGGCGCCTGACGTGAGCCTCACGCTCACCCTGCACACCGAACCCGAAGTGCCGCTCGAGGCCGAGGCGCTCGTCCCGGAGCGCTTCGAGGGGATGCCCGTGGCCAAGGTCGCCGCGGTCCCCGTCCTCTACGGCAACCGGCAGGCGGTGCTCGGGGATTTTTTTCGGGCGGCGGGCGCACCCGATGGCGAGCTGCGCATCGTCGGCGACGCGGCCAAGGTGAAGATGATCGGGGCCGGCATGACCCGCGGCCGGATCGTGGTGGAGGGCAACACCGGCATGCATCTCGGCGCCGCGATGAGCGGCGGGGAGATCGTGGTCACCGGCAACGCCGGCGACTGGGTCGGCCGCGAGATGTCCGGCGGGCGCATCGTCGTGCGGGGCAACGCCGGGCATCTCGCCGGCGCGGCGCCGCGCGGCGCGCGCAGCGGGATGCGCGGCGGGGAGATCATCGTCCAGGGCAGCGCCGGGAACGAACTCGGCAGCGGCATGCGGCGCGGCCTGATCGCAGTGGGCGGAGACAGCGGCGACTTCACCGGCGTCAACCTGCTCGCCGGCACCATCGTGGTCCTCGGGCAGCTCGGGTGGCGGACCGGCGCCGGCATGAAGCGCGGCTCGATCGTTTCGTGTCGCCCGGCCGAGATCCTGCCGACCTTCCACTACGCCTGCACCTACCGTCCGGTGTTGCTGCGGCTCGTGCTCGGGCACCTGCGCGAGGGCGGCCTGCCGATCACCCCGGCGCAGCTCGGCGGGCGCTACCGCCGCTGGAGCGGGGACGAGGTGGAACTGAATCGGGGGGAAGTGCTGCTCCTGGAGGACGGCTGAGAAACACGGGGGACCCACAGTTCGCGCGCTCGGCGCGAACACAAGTGGGCACGGCCGGCGGCTTGCGGCCCGAGGCGACATTCAGGCGAGCGCTCGTACGGCGCCGAAGGTTGCCGGCAAAAAAAAGACCTATTGCCAGCCATAGCGCCGCGCATAGAACCCCTTCATCGCCTGGGTCAGCGTCATGTATCCGAATAGGATGGCAACCAGGAACGCGAAATACGACGCCGGCAACGGCTGCATCTTGAAGTACTCCGCCAAGGGCCCCATGGGCAAGAACACCCCGATCGCCATGATCGCGCCGGTCGCGAAGAGCAGCGGACCCGACGCGCGGCTCTGGATGAACGGAATCTTCCGCGTGCGTATCGTGTGCACGATCAGCGTCTGGGTCAGCAGCCCCTCGACGAACCAGCCGGACTGAAACAGCGTCTGGTGATCCGGCGTGCTCGCCGAGAAGACGTACCACATCAACAGATAGGTGAGGATGTCGAAGATGGAGCTGATCGGCCCGAAAGACACCATGAATCGGCCGAGTTCGCCGGGATTCCAGCGCTGCGGACT
>Ga0187846_10000737_pt1 | contig 18589 bp, 13 predicted proteins | sample TC_taG_FD_161473 | JGI IMG/M metagenome (GOLD analysis project Ga0187846, IMG submission 161473) | Biofilm microbial communities from the roof of an iron ore cave, State of Minas Gerais, Brazil - TC_06 Biofilm (v2) | ecosystem: Environmental > Terrestrial > Deep subsurface > Cave > Wall biofilm...
CAAAGGCGATATCCGGGTCGAGAACACGATCGTTCCGCTGATCAAGAAGGCGGACGTGATCATCCCGCTGGCGGCGCTGGTGGGCGCGCCGCTGTGCAACCAGGATCCGGTGGGCGCCACTACCGTGAACCACGACGCCATCACGCTGATGCTGCGGCACCTGGCCAGGGGCCAGATCGTGCTGATGCCGACCACCAACAGCGCGTACGGCACCGGCGATGCGAACAACTTCTGCACCGAGGAATCGCCGCTGCGGCCGATATCGCAGTACGCGATCGAGAAGGTCGGGATCGAAAAGGCGCTGATGCAGCACCCCAACGCAATCAGCTTCCGTCTGGCAACGGTGTTCGGGATGTCGCCGCGCATGCGGATCGACCTGCTGGTCAACGACTTCACCTACCGGGCCGTGCACGACCGCTTCGTCGTGCTGTTCGAAAGCGCCTTCAAGCGCAACTACGTGCATGTGCGCGACGTCTCGCGCGTGTTCCAGCATGCGCTGGCCAATTTCGATCGGATGAAGGGTCAGGTCTACAACGTCGGCCTGTCCGACGCCAACGTGTCCAAGCGCGAGCTGTGCGAGCACATCCAGCGCCGGATCCCGGATTTCGTCTTCCTGGACGCGCCGGTGGGCAAGGATCCCGACCAGCGCAACTACGTCGTTTCCAACGCCAAGATCGAGGCGACCGGCTTCAAACCGGTGCATTCGCTCGACGCCGGCATTGCCGAGCTGATCAAGGGCTTCACGATGCTGAAAAATTCCATATACGGAAACGTCTGAGGCCGGGCCGTCGCGCCCTGCTGCAATTGGTTACGGATTTTCCCGGCCGGCCGTGATGTACTAAGATTGCGGCAGTGCAGCGGCCCGCTTGGGGGCCGCTTTTCGATAGGCCCTCGATAGCCCGTGAGAGTCATCAAGCGCAGCACGCGGGTGCGCCCCAAAGTCAGCCTGATCCTGGTCGACTGGAGCGTGCGGGAGAGCTTTCACCTGCTGCATTACCTGGAGCGCCAGGACGTCGGACGCGATTCCTTCGAGGTGATCGTGGTCGAGTTCTACGCGCGCGTTTCGGAGGCGGTGCGCAAGTTCGAGCACCAGGTCGACACCTGGGTCGCCCTCGAGATGCCGGACAGCTGCTACTACCACAAGCACCTGATGTACAACGCCGGGATCTTCTTTGCCCAGGGCGAGATCTGCGTCGTGTGCGACTCGGACGCGATGGTGAAGGAGGGTTTCATTCGGGCGATCACGACCGAGTTCGACAAGAACCCGCAGATCGTCCTGCACATGGATCAGTTCAGGAACACGCGCCGGGACCTGTACCCGTTCTGCTATCCGAGTTTCGAGGACGTGATCGGCAGGGGCTGCAACAACAACGTCGGCGGCAAGACCCGGGGGCTGCAGAGCAGCGAGGACTCGATCCACAATCTGAACTACGGCGCCTGCATGTGCGCCCGGCGCGAGGACCTGATCGCGATCGGTGGGGCCGACGAGCACCTGGACTATCTGGGCCACATCTGCGGCCCGTACGAGATGACGTTCCGCCTCGTGAATCTGGGCCGGCGCGAAACCTGGCACCAGACCGAGTTCCTGTACCACACCTGGCATCCGGGTCAGGCCGGCGAGAACAACTACCTGGGACCCCACGACGGCCGGCACCTGTCCACCACGGCGCTGGACGCACTGAGCAGCGGCCGGACGATGCCGCTGGTCGAAAACGAGAGCATCCACAGCCTGCGGATCGCGGCCGAGGGGACTTTTCAGATCTCGCCCGGATATTCATCGACCTGGAGGAACGACACGCTGCGCCTGAACCGGCTGCGCGCGACCGCCTGCTCGACGAGCGAGACCTGGAGGGGGTTCATGATCGAGCGCACCGCGGACGGCTATGTCGGCTACCCGCTGATGGTCCGCCAGCCCGCTTTTTCGTCGCTGCGCGAGAAGCTCGAGGTGCGCGCTGCAACGATCGGCGAGCTGCGCGAAAAACTGGTCGATTCGCTGCGCAAGACGATCCGGATCGCGCTGCCCGGGCTGATCCTGGCGAGCTATCTGCTGCAGGCGTTCGGGCTGGCGCTGTTCCTAGCTCGGACCCGCATGCGGCGCGTGATCGTGTCGGCCCTGTCGTGAGGCCGCCCTCATGAATCGCGCCCTGAAGAAGGCGCGCCAGAAATGGATCGAGTTCCGGATCGAGTCGGCGCTGCGTGCCGGCGAGACGCAGAACCTGATCGTGAACCTGGCTCTGATCGGACGGACGAACTCGGCCGAGGGAGGGCGGATGGTCGTCCTCGTGGAGAATTTCCGGGATGCGCTGCTGATCCGGCTGCTGAGCCTGGTGAGCGTGATACCGCGTGGAGACGTGATCGTGGTGCGCGAGATGAGCGAGATCCTCAGGGTCGTCGGGGAGCAGATGGGCCGGCGAGGCTTGAGCGTGATCGCGTCCCGACTGTTCCTGAAGCACTACCAGCACCTGATCGAGGCGAGAAAAAGCGGCGGCCTGGTCATCATCTAGGTTGACCGGACGGATCGGGCGGAGGGGGCTGGATGGTTCTGGCGACAAGAAGGGTGTTGGTGACCGGGGGCGCCGGGTTTCTCGGCTCGCACCTGTGCGGAAGGCTGCTGGACGCCGGTCACGAAGTGGTGTGCGTCGACAACTTCTACACGGGCACCAAGGCCAACATCGCCGGCTTTATCGGGCACCCGCAGTTCGAGGTGCTCCGCCACGACATCACCTTCCCGTTGTATGTTGAAGTCGACGAGATCTACAACCTGGCCTGCCCGGCTTCACCGATCCATTACCAGTTCGATCCGGTCCAGACCACCAAGACCAGCGTGCACGGAGCGATCAACGTTCTGGGTCTTGCCAAGCGCCTGAAAGTGCGCGTGCTGCAGGCGTCGACCAGCGAGGTCTATGGCGATCCGACCCGGCATCCGCAGTCGGAAGACTACTGGGGCAACGTGAATCCGATCGGCCCGCGCTCGTGCTACGACGAGGGCAAGCGCTGCGCCGAAACGCTGTTCTTCGACTACCATCGCCAGCACCGGCTGCGGATCAAGGTGGCCCGGATCTTCAACACCTACGGCCCGCGGATGCACCCCAACGATGGCCGGGTCGTGTCGAATTTCGTGGTCCAGGCGCTGTTGAACGAGCCGATCACGATCTACGGGCAAGGCCGCCAGACGCGCTCGTTCTGCTATGTCGACGACCTGATCGACGGGCTGATACGATTGATGGAGTCGGATGATTCGGTGACCGGGCCGATCAACCTGGGCAACCCGGTCGAGTTCTCGATCCTCGAACTGGCCGAGAAGATCATCGAGCTGACCGGCTCGCGCTCGCGGCTGGATTTCAAGCCGCTGCCGCCGGACGATCCGAAGCAAAGGCAGCCGGACATCGCTCGCGCGAGGCAGATCCTTGGCTGGGAACCGACCACCGATCTGGCGGCGGGGCTGCAGCGGACGATCGCCTATTTCGACCAGTTTTTGAGGGATGCCGGCAAGGAGCCGAGCGCTGCCTATGGCGACACCGTTCGACGCTGACAGATTCGTCGTTGAACGGGATCGGTATTCGACCTGCGAGCAGGCGATCGCCGGGCAAATCGACGCGCTCGAGGTCGGGGAAGCCATCCGCCCGGACTTCATGATCATCGGCGCGCCACGTGCGGGCACGACGTTCCTGTTTTCGCTGCTCAATTCGATTCCGAACATCTACATCCCGGTCGAGAAGGAACTGAAGTTCTTCTCGGCCAATCTCGCGACCTGGGATCTGGAGTCGTACCTGGGTCATTTCAGGCGTGGCGCCGGCAGCATGTGCGGCGAGGGAAGCCCGTCCTATGCAAGCCTGCCGCCGAGCCGGATCGACCTGATCCGGAAGTTGAATCCCGCTCTGAAAATCATCTACATGTTGCGGGAGCCGAGAGTCCGACTGGCGTCGGACTGGAAGCAGGTCAGCAAGAGCCTGCAGACCTGGACCGAGCGCGATCTGGTCTCCTACGTGGTATCCGACGGACCGATTGTGAATTGCGATTACGCCGGCAACCTGGAGCGGTGGCTGAGGTTCTTCCCCGCCGATCAGATCAAGGTCTGTTTCTTCGAGGAATTCAGCGAAGACCCGCAAGCGGTGTTCGAGGACGTGGTCCAGTTTCTCGGTGCCGAGCCCTACGCGGTGAGGCGCAAGAAACTGCTGCAGCGGCACAACGAGACCTGGCACGACCCCCACCTGCAGAAAACGGTCGACCGCATTGCTCTGTACCTGCTGGGAGCGAAAACCGCGAAACTGAAGCCGCTGCTCGAGCAAAGGTTCCCGCAGGTGCGCCTTCCGGAGTGGGTCGGGTCTGCCCGGGCGGCATCGACTCCGCCCGTGATACCCCTGTTCGATCTGAACGCGGCAGCAACGATCGGAGCCACGGCCCTCGGGGACTACCTGTGCGGACCCCGCGCGCTCGTCGATGAATTAGCGGCGCAGCCGTGTGTTGCCTACGATCGGATCCGGGCAGCCGGAGTGGGTATCGGCCGCTATCTGGCCGAGGCGATCGGTCACCGATTGGTCATTGAATCGCTGGGTGACAACCGCCTGCACGCGGTTTGCCACGGCGATCAGTGGGACGGCGATGTGTTCATCGTGCGCGAGAGCTATTTCGGGTGGAACATCGTTTCCTATCGGAGAATGTTCTACGCGATCCGGATCGGCGCCGGTGCGGTGGACTTGACCAGCGTGGACGCCGATCAGTTGCGCGAGCTGGTACGCCGCGGCGACGTGCGGCAGTTCGAGCGCCTGGAAGATGCGGCCGAGTATGCTGCTTCGCTCTGGCAATTTCTCTCGCTGATCGACGCTTGAACATCGGGTGGGGGCGGTGAAGTGGGTGGCGAGCTGATTTCGCTGATTGTCCCGACGCGGGCGCGCGCGCAGCGCATGCTGCGATTTCTCGAGAGCGTGCGCGAGACGGTGTCGGATCCGCAGTCCGTCGAGGTCATCATGGTCGTCGACGACGACGATCTTGCTTCGCAGGCGATCGCCTTCCGTGGTCTCGATGTGCAGACAGTAGTGGTACCGGCTGGACAGACCATGGGTGCGTTGAACATGGCCGGTTACCGGCGCAGCCGCGGAGCTTACCTGATGCTGATGAACGACGACGTCGTCGTCCGTACGCCGCATTGGGACCGGCGTGCCCGCGAAGTGTTCCGCTCGTTCGACGACGGCATCGTGCTGGTGCACGTGAACGACATGATATTCAGGGAGAAGCTGTGCACGTTTCCATTCCTGAGCCGGCGTTTCTGCGAGATGGCCGGCGGGATCTGCCAGGAGGAATACCTCCGCTACCGGATTGACGATCACATTTACAACGTCTTCAACCTGCTGGCGCTGCTGGGGCACCGGAGAATCGCTTACCTTCCCGACGTCGTGTTCGAGCACGAAAACACCGTCGCGGGCAAATCGGGTACGGACGCCTACGTGCCGGACCCCGTGATCCACGAACGGGACACGCGGATCTTCGATGCGTTGCTGGACGCGCGAAAGGAGTTGGCGCTGCGGCTGGTCGAGTGGATCGACGGGCGGCGCAGACGCGATGTGGGCGAGGTCCGACGCAAGCTGCTGGCGCCAGTGAAGGACTCGGTGTCGCTTCGCCGAATGGAGTTCGTGCGGGCGATGGCGGGCGGCAAGGCGGCATCCAGCGACTCTCGCGTGACAGTCGGTGTCGTCTCGGCGAACCTCAACAACGAGCACGCACGAAAGTGCATTGAACTGCTGAAAGCGCATACGCGCAACTTCGACCTGATCGTCCTCGACAACAACCGAGGCCCGAATTTCAACCATTCGCGCGAGATGAACCGGATCCTGGAGGTGTGCCGGACCGACTACCTCGTGCTGATGGACGACGACGTCTGGGTCGGCGAAGGATGGCTGGAGGGGCTGATCGGATGCGTGGACCCGGATGTCGGCGCGGTAACGCCGATGCATCTGGACCGCGAAGGGCGACTGTCCTACGCCGGGGTCGTGATGAGCCCCGAGTGGTCCGGTCACCATAGCCATTCGTGCGATCTGCTCGACCGGCCGGTGCCGATTCAGACACTGTGCAGTGCTGTCATGTTGATCGACATGACCAAGGTCGGGCACTTGCGTCTGGACGAGTCGTATAGCAAGTACTTTCTGGACATCGACTACGGGCTGCGCGTATGGGAGGCTGGCTTCAAAGTCGTCTGCGCCGACGTGACGTGCACCCATTTGGGGGGTGCAACGCTCGAGCAGGGTAGTGCGCCATCGATGCAGTTATTCGAAGAGCAACTCCAGCACTGGCTCCGCGAGTGGGTCGGCACGGGACGCATTGCAGAGCTTCGGGCCGGCATCTGGAGCCGGATCGAGGAACTGAGGCCCGCGCTCGAATTACCCCAGGCGCTCGCAGACCTGATGGCGCGGCGGCCCGATGAGGCGTTGGAAGAGTTCATCGAGCGAGCACTGCCCCGCTTGCGCGTGGCCGAGCATGTCCCCGTGTTACGCACGTACATCCGCAATAGGGTCGAGGAGGTATGTCTAGGCAGATTTTTCAGCGTGCATGACCCCAACCGCGGACACCTGATGGTGTTGTATGGCATGGGTGGTTCGCCGACACTGATCGATCGAGCCTGGTTCGGCCACGACATCTATCTGATGGGAGCGACGTTCTTCGCGATGCTGGAACCGTCTCCGGTGCCGAGCCGCAGCGCATTGGCGCAGTTGCGCCAGGACGAGTCCCGCGCATCGCCGTCGCTGGCGGCATTGAGAAGCAGGTTGAAGGACGAGTCCGCAAGCCAGCCGCGGAAAAGGGAGAGAAAAGAACCGTTGCAAGCACCCCGGATGCGCGCCTCGGATGCGGACCTCGGCTGCGACGGCGTGCAACTCGTCGTCCACGGGTTCCTGTTTTACAACATCGTGAGGACCAGCCGCTACTACGGAATTTTGCAGGGACAGGGGGCCTTTGATGTCGCGCGGGTGGCGAACGATAGCTACCGATATCTCGTCAGCGGCGATACGCTCGGAGAGGTCCGGCGGGCGATCGTCCGGATGTGGTTCCATCGGCTGCCGCCGATGGCCATGCATGTCGGCCAGAAGGTCGCAGGGCGAGTCCTGCAGCGGATCCGTCGTCTTTTCAGCCGAGGCGGACGCCGGGCTACGCTCAACCCCGTTATCACCAGCGCCGAGGGTAGTGCAAATGCGAAACCCGACCGGGCGCACCGCAACCTCGTGCGCGCGCCAGAAGCGCAGCGGCAGGAATCAGAACCGGCCGTCGTGCTGGTGGATCCCGACCGCCGCGGTCACGCCGTGTTTCTCTTCGAGGAACAGTATTTTTGCGTCCCGGTTGAGCGGCTGAAGACGATCAACGGAAGTCTGACTCCGGGCTTCTGCCGCGTCGACAAGGTTGAGGGCATGGTGGTTTGCCATTCACTCGCCGAAGTCGACGAGGTGCTTGCGCGAATGCAGGAACCAGCGGGCGAGGCCGGCGTGTCGCTGGTGATGGCAACCCTGCCGGCTGAGCGGACCGTGAATATCCTGAACGCTGCGGGAAGAAATCTGAACGACTTCGAATTCCTGGTCGCCGGCAAGTCCCGGATCAACCCGGGACTGCGCGCTCACGACTGCGGAGCGGAAGGCGTGCTGCAGTGGGCCCGCAACGGCAGCGCTTTGCCTGCGTCGCTGGCAAACCGGAGGATCTCGAAGGTTGTGATTCCTTGGTCTTTCCCGGAGAGCTGGACGTGCAATGCGCTGGAAGCCGCGGCGGCTCGGATCGCAAAGTGCGTGGAGGTTGTTCCAGCCAATGGTGTCGAGCGCACCTTCTGGGGGGAGAACCTTCATCGCCTCGTCTACAACAAGGCCTACCTGAGCAGCATGCTTCAGGTGATGCCGGATCCACGGGGGAGAGATCTGCTGGAAGTCGGCTGCAGTGATGGCCTAGTGTGTGACCTGCTGTCCGCTTGCGGTGCCCGCAGCGTGACCGGCATCGATGTGATGAGGACCGCCGGCAGCCGGTTCCCGGGCAAGAATATCTCGTACTACACGATGAGCGCGGCGAAGATGGACTTCGCCGACGAGTCCTTCGATCTCGTGTATTCGATTGCGACGCTGGAGCATGTTCAGAATCCCGGTCAGGTACTGTCGGAAATCAAGCGCGTCACCAAGCGCGGGGGATATGCATACGTGCAGGCTGGCCCGTTGTATCACTCACCGTTCGGCCACCACATGTTCGCGTACTTCCAGGAGCGACCGTGGATCCACCTGTTGCTGTCGACGGACGAGATTCTCGAGCTGGTCGGACGCGAAGGAATTGATCGCCGCATAAAAGAGGACCTCGCGCTCACCGCAGAGGAATACGTCAAGGGCATGTTCAGATTCGAGCATGTGAACGGACTTTTCCTCGGCGAATACGGCTTGGACGAGTTCATGGCACAACCCGATCTGGAAGTGCTGAAATTCAACGTTTCGTATGAAGGAAAGGAGCTGTTGAACCAGGAAATCCTGGGTGCGCTGTCGCCCTTGAGCGACGAACAACTCACTGAGCACGGGTTCGAGTTGGCATTCAGACGCCGCTGACGGAGCGACCTGCGGCAAAAGACTCTCGACGATGAACGAAGTCATCTCGCTGCTGTTGCCGACCCGCGGCCGGCCGGCCCTGGTTCAACGTCTGCTCCGGAGCCTTGCCGAGATGACGGCGCGACCGGAGCGCATCGAAGTCGTCCTGTACGTCGATGAGGACGATGCCGCCAGCCACGATTTGGACAGCCCCGATTTCAAAATCGTCAAGATCATCGGCCCGAGGTTGTCGATGGGCGGCTACAACACGGCCTGCTTGAAGCGGTCCAGCGGCGGCATCATCATCCTGGCCAACGACGACATGGTCATCCGAACGACGGGGTGGGACGACCAGATCGAGGCCATGCACAACGGCTTCCCGGACGGGATCTACCTCAGCTACGTAAACGACCTGTTCATGAGCCGGCGGCGCGCGACTTTCCCGATCCTGTCACGCCGGTGCTGCGATTTGCTGGGTGATCCTTTCCTATCCGTCTACCGGGGTGCGTTCATCGATACGCACCTGTTCGACATGTTCAAGCGCCTGCAACGAATGGGTTACGACCGCATCAAGTACCTCGACGACGTCGTGTTCGAGCACCTGCACTATCGCACCGGCAAGGCCGAGTACGACGAAACCTATCGCAAGCGCGGACGTTTCGACGACGACTTCACGTTCATCGGATTGGCAAGCCAGCGGAGCCGGGATTCGAAAAGACTGCTCAGCGCGATCCGGGGGCAAACGGTCTGCGATGCCGAACAACGTCCGGGCGAGGAATACGTACCTGCAGGTATCGTTAGCGCCGTGCGCTATTTCGCAAATCACCTGCTGCTGGACAAGGAGCTGCCTCTGCGTTGGCGCGGCTTTCTTTTCTACACGCACGTCGGCAGGTATCTTGCGGCGCGCGGGCTGTTCGGTCCGTTCGTGCGCGTGGGCGGATCCGGCGGATAAACGGCGGGCACTGGCTGCGGGAGACGAGGATGAGTGAGGGAAGCGGCGCGCCAGTGATCGGGGTGATCGGGGGCAGCGGCGTATACGACATCGAGGGCCTGTCGCACAAGCGCTGGGAGCGCGTTCAATCGCCGTTCGGCGAGGCCTCCGATGAGCTGCTGTTCGGCGAGCTCGACGGCCGGCGGATGGTGTTCCTGCCACGCCACGGGCGAGGACACCGGCTGGGGCCTTCGGATATCAACTTCCGCGCCAACATCGACGCGCTGAAGCGAGCCGGGGTAACCGATGTCATATCCGTCAGCGCGGTCGGCTCGCTGCGGGAGCACCTGCATCCGGGAATGTTCGTGATCGTCGATCAGTTCGTCGACCGGACGTTCGCTCGTGTCAAGACCTTTTTTGGCCGCGGCTTGGTCGCGCACGTTTCGATGGCTCGTCCGGTATGCGGCCGGCTCGGAGACCATATCGAGGCGGCGGGGCACCAAGCCGGCATTCCAATGGCGCGCGGCGGCACGTATCTGGTGATGGAGGGCCCCCAGTTTTCGACCCTGGCCGAGTCGGAGCTGTACCGGACCTGGAACTGCGACGTGATCGGGATGACCAACATGCCGGAGGCCAAACTCGCGCGCGAGGCGGAGTTGTGCTACGCGACCGTCGCGATGGTGACCGATTACGACTGCTGGCACCCGAACCACGATGACGTGACCGTCGAAGCGATCATCAAGGTTCTGTTGCAAAATGCCGACAAGGCGCGCAGCCTGATCAGGAACGTGGCACCGTGCTTGCACGCCGACGCATCCGCCCCGGCCTGCGCCTGCCGCCGGGCGCTCGAACACGCGCTGATCACCGCACCGAATGCGCGGGATCCCGAGTTGGTCGGTCGCCTCGACGCGATCGCAGGGCGCGTGTTGGCAAAAGCCTGAGTGATCGGAGCCTCCGATGACGATCAAATCCCGCATTCGAACCGTCCCTCACTATCCCAAGCACGGCGTGATGTTTCGCGACATCACGACCCTGTTGAAGGATCCGGTCGGCTTCCGGGTCACCATCAATGAGTTCGTCAACCGCTATACCGCGGTGAAGATCGATAAGGTGGCAGGCATCGAGTCGCGCGGCTTCATCATCGGCTCCGCGCTGGCGTTCCAGCTCGGAGTTGGATTCGTGCCGATCCGCAAGAAAGGGAAGCTGCCGGCCGAGACGGTCGGCCACGACTACCAGCTCGAGTACGGAACCGATCGGGTCGAGATGCACGTGGACGCCGTGTCCAGTGGCGAACGGGTCCTGCTGGTCGACGATCTGATCGCCACCGGTGGCACGGCCGAAGCAGCCGCCAAGCTGATCGGCAGCATGGGCGGGCAGATCGTCGAATGCTGCTTCGTGATCGACCTGCCCGACCTGGGCGGGCGGAAGCGGCTGCAAAAGCTCGGGCACGCGGTGTTCACCCTGTGCGAGTTCGAGGGGGATTAGTGATGTGGTTTCGTGGTCAAAGCATTTAGATGAATAGCAAGTGGTCGAAATCGGAGTCGGAACAGTTTGTTGACGATGTCAACCAACGGGTCTACACGTCCCGACTTTTAGGCCGCGACAAATCGCTGGTGCTGCACGGGGGCGGCAACACGTCGGTCAAGACCATCGAGAAGAACGCTGTGGGCGACGCGGAGGGGATCCTGCACGTCAAGGGCAGCGGCTGGGACCTGGAGAAAATCGAGGCAGAAGGCTTCTCCCCGGTACGTCTGGAGTACCTAAAGCGATTAGCGAACTTGCGAGGGTTATCGGACCCGGAGATGGTCAACGAGCTCGTCACGCATCTGACGCGCGCTTCGGCCCCGGTTCCGTCGGTCGAGGCGATCCTGCATGCGATCCTGCCGTACAAGTATGTCGACCATACGCACGCCGACGCGATCCTGACGATTACGAATACGGCCGACGGGGAAGCTCGGATCCGCGAGATCTACGGCGACGAGGTCGTCGTCATTCCGTATGTGATGCCGGGCTTCGATCTTGCCCGTAGCGTGGCAGCGCGCTTTCCGGCGCAGGCGAACGCGCGCACGATCGGCGTGGTGCTGCTCAACCACGGGATCTTCTCGTTCGGTCAGTCGGCCAAGGAGTCCTACGACCGGATGATCGCACTAGTCGACCGCGCCGAGCGGTATCTCAGAGGTCACCGGGCCTGGGAACTGGCGTGGCCGGAGGCATCGCCGGAGCGGAGTGCAGCCCTCGAGCTGGCGCGGTTGCGCCGGGAGATTTCCCGCGTTGCGGGCTTCCCGGTCGTGATGTTGCGGCGGGCAGATCCGAAATCGCTGGCGTTCGCCCGGCGTGGGGACGTTGCCACGGTCTCCCAGCAGGGACCGGCGACCCCGGACCACGTGATCCGGACCAAGCGCTTGCCGATGCTGGGGCGGGATGTGGCTGGCTATGTCGCGGAATACGCCAGATACTTTGCCGAGCACGAGCCGCAGGCGCGCGAAAGGAAGTCGATGCTCGACCCGGCCCCCCGCGTCGTACTGGACCCGGAATTCGGGTTGTGCGCGATCGGCAGATCGGCGAAGGACGCTTGGATCGTTGCTGAGATCTACGACCACACGATCGACGTGATCCTGCGTGCGACCGCGCTGGGTGGCTACCGCGCCCTTCCGGCCAAGGACATCTTCGATGTCGAATACTGGGACCTCGAGCAGGCCAAGCTGAAGAAGGCCGGCAAGCCGCCGGCCTTTGCCGGCGAAGTCGCGCTCGTGACCGGAGCAGCGTCCGGCATCGGTAGAGCCTGCGTCGATGCGCTGCTCGCGCGCGGAGCCGCGGTCGTCGGACTTGACATCGATCCCGGCATCACCTCACTGCACGCGCGTACCGACTACCTGGGCATCGTCTGCGACGTCACCTCCGTTGACTCCCTGCAAGCGGCCCTGGCCCGCTGCGTCGATGGGTTCGGCGGCCTGGATATGCTGGTGCTGAACGCCGGCATTTTCCCGGGAGGCTGTCGGATCGATGCTCTATCGCCGGAGGAATGGCGGCGCGTGATGCAGGTGAATCTGGACGCCAGCTTCGATCTGATGCGCCAGGCTCATCCGCTGCTCAAGCTTGCTCCGCGGGGCGGGCGGGTGGTGGTGATCGGGTCCAAGAATGTACCGGCGCCCGGACCCGGCGCGGCAGCCTACTCCGTGTCCAAGGCCGCGTTGAACCAGCTCGCGCGCGTTGCAGCCCTGGAGTGGGGAGCCGACGGCATTCGCGTGAACTCGTTGCACCCGAACGCCGTGTTCGATACCGGGATCTGGACCGAAGAAGTGCTGGCTGCGCGCGCCCGGCACTATGGCATCAGCGTCGAGGAATACAGAAAAAACAACGTTCTGCGGGTCGAGGTCACGAGCCGGGATGTCGCCGAACTGGCAGCGGAGCTGTGTGGACCGGCTTTCGCCAAGACCACCGGCGCGCAGATTCCCGTCGATGGCGGCAACGAGCGCGTGATATAGGCGTCTCTGGCAGCGCAGAGGCCCTCAGCAACTGGTGGGATTGTCGCGAGGACTAACATGTTGCAGAGTATTCTCGCTGGCGGTCGACGCTCAGATCAGCCCATCGGGGATCCTCTCTGGGAGGAAAGGCTATGAAGTATCTCCGGACGGAAGTGCGGGCCGAGTTGGAACCGGTGGAGTTGGCGTGGGATACGCTTCTGCGTTTCGACGAGGGAGAGGAAGACAGGAAGATCATCCTGTGCCTCCTGGAATACTTCCGGGGACAGACCGGTCCCTGGGTGCTGATGGGTCTGGAGGGATTTGTCAGATACATCACGCACTTCAACAACAGTCTTGTTCCGCTCGAAGAATCGGCAGCTCAGTCCAGGCGATCGTTGAGCGAGGCTGCGCTCGACGAGTTGCGCGACGCAGTAAGCCAGCGACTGGCAAGGTCGGACAATGCGAAAGCGTTTCTTTGCCTTACCGACCGCTACGAGGCACATCGCGTTACCTCGGGCTTGGCCGGAGCGGACCGCATCCATACGCTGGATGTTCTTAAGGATATCCTGGGCGAGACGCTACCGACCTCGGCCTGGCGCAGGAAGTTCGACCATATCTACCCGATTGAACTCCCGCGGATCGAGGTTCGCAAGAACCTTGATTTACTCCTTCTCGATGTACCTGCTCGCTCACTGGCCCAATTGCCGATCGGGTTCGCCTACGTGTACAAGGCAGCCCGCCGGTCCGGCGTCAACCTGCAGGCTATCGATGTGGATCTGGTCGCGTATCACCGGTATCACGCGAGACGCTGCCTGAATTTCGTAGAACGAATCAGCAGCCAGGGGAGCCTGCATCCGCAGGATCCCTGGCAGGCCGAGAACTACATCGTCTGGACGGACAAAGGCTTTGTCGACTACTTCACGGACATCCTGGACGAACTGTGCGCAAAGATCATTGATGCGAAGCCTAAGGTAATCGGGTTCTCTCTCCATCAGACGAGCCACGTCTGCGTGAGCCGGATCGTTGAGCGTGTCCGGCGAGAGTTACCGGAAGTTTGCGTCATCGTTGGCGGCATGAGCGTGTATCAACACTCCGTTGCGGGCCGGATCTTCCCGGAGGCCGACTATGTAGTGGTTGGCGAGGCGGACACGATGGTGGGGCCACTGGTCGCCGCCCTCGCCAAGGGCGAACGGCCGCGGGATCTGCCGGGTGTCGTCTCGCGGTACGACACGGCAGACCGTCATTACATAAGCGCTCCCTTGCCGCATAACCTCGACCTACTTGGGGCTCCAGACTACTCGTTCACGAATCTGGACTGGTACGTGAATTGGAACGGCTACCGGTTGATGCCGGTCGTGGGCAGTCGGGGGTGCGGTTGGAGTCGTTGCACATTTTGCGCGGAACGATTCAACTGGCGCGCACGCACCCCGGAGCGGGTCGCCGAGGAGATCAAGTACTACACGACGCGCGGATTCAGCAACTTCGTCTTCAATGAAAGTGACTTCAATTCGAACCTGTCGTTCGTAACGCGCTTGTGCCGCGAGATCGTGCGCCTCGACATCAACGCGCACTTCACAGCCCAGTTGCGAATCGGGAAGGATTGCGACTTCGAGTACTACAAGAGCATGAGGGAGGCAGGCTTCACGTGCCTTCGATTCGGGATAGACGGTCTTTCCGAAAATACGTTACGGCTTCAGCGCAAAGGCTACACGAAGGCAATGGTGATCGAGAACCTCAAACATTGCCATGCACTGGGCATTTTCACGGAAATCAACCTCGTCATCGGGGTGCCGGGAGAGACGGAAGACGATGTGGAGGAATCGGCGGATTTCATCATCGCGATGAAAGACTATATCGGCCGCGTAGCCTTCATCAATCCGTTGATGTTGTTTGTCGGTTCCGTGTATTACTTCGAGCCGGAGCGGCACAAGATCGGGTTTCGCGGCGACAAGCAGGAACTCTACGAGAAGTACTTCGTATCACTGCCAGACGATTCCTGGTTTAGCGAAGACCCCTACATAGATGACACGGTCCGGCGTCAACGCTTCTTCCGGATCATTGATCGGATCCACAGAGTCGGTGTTCCGCTTGGATCCTTTGCCAACTTTACGGCGGAGTACCGGAAAAGACATGGCGACTCGGCCGAGACTCGCAGCAGCGTCGCCGCGACATCTGCGGAAATCGGTGTTGATCGGACCGAGGTGCCGCTGTCGGCGGATTCGGGGCGGGCGAAGACGGAGTTTCAAAAGACATTCTATGGCTCGTGGTCAACCGCCCTTCTCAGTGCAGCCTCCTATGACGGCGAGCAGCCGGCGGGCCAGGAAGTGGCCAAGGTTGTGCGGTTTGGGCGCGAGTTCTATTTCGTTCGCCAAGGCACCGAGGGGCAGCAGAGCATCGTCTCCGTGTCCCCGACGCCCCGGCTTCTTCGATCGTTCAAAGGATACAATCTGGTGGCCTATCGCGATGAAATTCTGGGGGCACCGATAATACTTGGACCGGTCGACCTGACTCAGGAGGATGCAAGGCGCGATGTGCGCATCATCAAGGGGCGATCGGAGGAAGCGGTGGTGGAGATCATCGAACACATCGATGCGCTCCGTACGCTGAAGCGAACCCCGACAAGCCACCGTTTGTCGAAGGCTCTGCGTCGAATCGGCAGAATGGCGCTTCATTCCTCACCAGCTCTGCTGCGCTCGTATCGACAGTACTTGCGACGGCGGGAGGCAGCCGGCGCCATGCGCAACATCGATTCTCCGGAGCCCCATGAGGAGTTGGCTTCGACTGTGAGCGACGAAGGAGTTGAAATGCCTTTGGCCGCGGTCCCGCGGAAGATCAACATGAGGGCCGGCGTGCTCTTGAGGGCGGGAAAATAGAGTGGGTAGCGGCGCCTCATCCCTTAGGAATTTCTTTCCGAAGGGAACGTACGACCTTTTTTTGACTCACGGATGGCGGTACACGGACAGCTGGCAGGCTCTGGTCGCAGCGCTTGACGAATATCTGGGTGGCAGATGGCGCAATTGGAGCCTTCCGTGGTACGACACGTCAATTGAGAGTCATACGCAGGCGGGTGGGTTGCAACTGGAGCTGCTGCTGCGGGGTCAGGTCTCCATGGCCTCGGCAGTCATAGTGCTGCCGGAGATTAACGATCGCCCCGAAAGCCGACGTTGGCTCGCGAAGGAGCTGGATCTGGCTGCACACTACGAAAAGCCGGTCATCGGGGTGCTCGCGCAGGATGGTGGCGGGTTTCCTGAAGAATTGATGCCGCAGGTCGATGACGTTGTTCGGAGGGATCCTAAAATCATCATCCGTGCGGTAGATCGACTTTCCAACGAAGGGGTCGACTGAGCCTATTGTCGGCACGCACGCTCAGGTGGCGACAGGTTCCTCTGAAACTATGCGTCCGTGCTCCAGACGCAGCGTCCTAGAGCAGAATCGCCGTATCAGGTTGACGTCGTGCGAGGCGAGAACGACGATCGCAGAAGACTCGATCAGTTCCAGGAGGCGCTGCTCGGCCTTCTCCCGGAACCCTGCATCGCCCACGCTGAGCCATTCGTCCAGCAGCAGGATCTCCGGAGCGATTGAGGTCGATACGGAAAAAGCGAGCCGCAGCAGCATCCCGCTCGAGTAGGTGCGGATCGGCATCGACAGATAGTCGCCGAGCTCGGAGAACTCGGCAATCTCGTCGACCTTCCCCTCGATCGCCGAAGGCGACAGGCCCATCAGCACGCCCCGCAGCACGATGTTCTCGTAGCCAGTCGCTTCATGATCCATCCCGAGCGACAGGTCGAGCAGCGACGAGATTCGGCCCGTTACGTCGAGCTGTCCGCGCACCGGCTCGTAGATTCCGGTCAGGACCCGCAACAGCGTCGTCTTGCCGGAACCGTTGTGGCCGACCAGACCGACCCGGTCTCCGCGCGAGAACTCGAAGGACAGTTCGTTCAGGGCCTGGATCACGACCCAGGTCGATGTCTCGCGTGCCAGCCGTCCGCCGGTCGTGGCGCGCAGCACTGCGCTCTTGAGCGACCGGCGCGACGGGCTCCAGATCGGAAACTCGACGCACACGCCCTTGGCCGAGATATGCGCCATTGGCTACACCCAGTAGGCGATGCGCGAGCGGTAGGGGATGAACACGCCGACCGACACCAGCCCGAAAAGCGCCGTGGCGGCGAGCGCGTACATCCAGGAATCAACCGGCAATCCGGACCCGAGCAGCGGAGCGCGCACGATCTGCAGGAAGTGGTAGAACGGATTGATCTGCGCGACCCATTCCTGGTGTCCGAGCGCCTTGGTCTGGAACATCACCGGCGTCAGGAAGAAGCACAGCTGCACCAGGTTCCCGACGATTGGCGGCACATCGCGAAAGCGCGCGCACACCATGCCCAGCCCGATGCCCAGCAGGTAGCCGTTGAACACGATCAGCACGATCCCCGGCAGGGCCAGCAGCGCGCTCGCGTCGACGCTGCGGCGGTAGTAGAGGAATACCGGCACCAGGATCAGCAGGTTGTGCGCGAAGATGATCAGGTTGCGCCAGACCACGCGCCATACGTGCACCGTCAGAGGCAGTTTCACCTGCTTGATCAGTTGCTCGGCGCCCACAAAAGCGGTGCAGGCTTCGTTGATCAGCGCGGATATGAAGAACCACGCCAGCAGTCCGACTGCCAGGAATGGAATGTATTCGTCGGTTTCCTGGCGCAGCAGCCGCGAATACATCAAGCCGATGCCGCCGATCATCGCGGCCGCGCTGATCGTGATCCAGAACGGCCCCAGCAGCGAGCGCCGGTAGCGCTGGCGGATGTCCTGCCAGCCCAGCCGCCCCCACACGTGATAGGCACGCGCACCGTCGATCAGGTCGTGCAACGCGCGCCGCGGTCCGCCATGCGGCGGACGCTCACTCAAGGCGATCGCAGCCATCGATCTTCCTGTCTTTGGACCCGAATCAAACCTTGACTTCGCCCTTCACGCGCCCGTACGCGTCCGAGAACCGTTCTATGTCGTCCTCACCCACATAGCGGCCGCACTGCACCTCGACGATCTCCAATGGCACGGTTCCCCGGTTGGCCAGCCGGTGCTTCACGCCCACCGGAATGTAGGTCGACTGGTTGGGGCCCAGGTCGACCGTCTCCTCGCCGCGGGTCACATGCGCGGTGCCGCAAATCACGACCCAGTGTTCGCTGCGCTTGTGATGCAGTTGCAGCGACAGCGACGCTCCCGGCTTGACCTCGATCCGCTTGACCTTGAAGCCGCTTCCCTCGATCAGCACCGTGTAGCTGCCCCAGGGGCGCTGCACCGTGGCGTGCTCGATCGCCACGTTCGATCCGGCTTTCTTCAGATGCGCCACCACGTCCTTGACCTGCTGGCTGGCCTCCTTGTGGGCCACCAGCAGCGCATCGGGCGTGTCCACCACCACGAGGTTCTCGACCCCGAGCGCCGCCACGAAGCGGTCCTGCGCCCGCACGTAGGTGTTGCGGCTGCCCATCAGCAACGCCGGGCCGACCGCGGCATTGCCCAGTTCGTCGGGTGTCTGCACGTCGGACACGGCTTTCCATGACCCGATGTCGTTCCAGCCGATATCGCAGGCGATCAGCGCGACGTTGTCCGAGCGCTCCATCAGCGCGTAGTCGATCGAGATGTTCGGCTGCGACTTGAACGCGTCCGCGTCG
>Ga0187846_10000738_pt1 | contig 18583 bp, 18 predicted proteins | sample TC_taG_FD_161473 | JGI IMG/M metagenome (GOLD analysis project Ga0187846, IMG submission 161473) | Biofilm microbial communities from the roof of an iron ore cave, State of Minas Gerais, Brazil - TC_06 Biofilm (v2) | ecosystem: Environmental > Terrestrial > Deep subsurface > Cave > Wall biofilm...
CGTAGCCCCGTGGCGGAGCCGGCCGAGCGCCTCGTCGGGCCTTCCTGCTTTGACGGCGAGTTGCGCATCGAGGATGTCCAGCGCAGCCAGGTGGTGCGGGGCGCCAAACTTCTCGACCACAGCACGGCGCGCGAGCAGGTACCTTTTGAGGTCGTCGCTGCGTCCGGCCTGGAGGAGGGCTTCTCCAACAGGCAGCACGCTCTCGGCTTCGTCGGGAATGAAGAGACCCGTCGGCAACCAGAGAAGTTCATCGAGGACCTTGTTGAACCGGGGGCTGTCGCCATAGAGACGTGCAAGATGAAGCTGAGCGAGAAGTGCACCTTCGCGCCACGCGGGGTGTGTGGTTTCGACATCGGCGCCTGCTCCCAGCACGCGCCCCGCCCGCTCCGCCTCCCCCAGTTCTTCATAGAGGAACGCGAGGCCGAGGAGCACGAACGGCATGTGGACTATCGCGTACTCCCTCACCAGCGGGAGGGTCTTCTCCATGATGCGAATGGCCTCGCCCCACTCGCCCAGTGAGGTCAGCCCCCAAGCGGCGAAGTGGTCCGCAAAAGCGATTCGCCGGCGATCGTCGGAAGAAGCACCGCCGGCGGCTTGGCGGGGGCCAGGATTCGAACCTAGATTCACGTCCGGTAGGGACCAGGGCCGCGGCTGGAGGGCGGAGTTCGTTCTCGGGTCAGCCACACATAGTCGGCGCGCGCACCGTAGCGGGGATCCGGTGCGAGCAACGTCCGTACGTCGCCGTTGCCGGCTCCGTCTCCATTTCACCTGAGAAATGACGAATAACGCTTTGCACTTGTTCTGAAACCGCTTCGGCGAGGAGGGGGTCCTCCTCGTGCGCTTCGCCGGGCAACGCCGCACTCGGTGCCTCCGGATTCCGCGGACCAACACGGCCCCGTATCGGCGCAGGGAAATGATGCGGCGCCGTTGTTTCCTCAGCCCATCGCTGGAGGTCAGATCCTAAGCGGGGTCGGCCCGCCGGCGGATGCGTGCCGGTAGACAAGCCGTGCGTGCAGGACCAGAACAACCGGCGCCGGAAGAATCAGAACAAGGCCACTTGCTCCACGGGGAGGAAGGCCAGCCGGTGGGCGGCGCAGGGGCCTAGCGACGCCAGCGCGGCGAGGTGCTCTGCCGTCCCGTAGCCTTTGTGGTGGGCAAACCCGTAGCCAGGAAACACCGCGTCGAGTTCCCGCATCAAGCGATCGCGGGCCACCTTCGCCACGATCGAGGCGGCGGCGATGCACGCGCACAAGGCGTCGCCGTCCACCAGCGCCGCTTGGGCCAGGCCGAGCGGCAGGCGCTCGCGTCCATCGATGAGGAGGAAATCGGGCGGTGCGGCAAGCGCCTGCACCGCCCGGCGCATCGCCAGCCGGGTGGCCCCTAGGATATTGAAGCGGTCGATCTCCTCGACGGACGCCACGCCGATGGCGACCCCCCGGGCGCAGGCGCGGATCTCCTGGTCGAGCCGTTCCCGGACCGCCGGCATCAGCCGCTTGCTGTCGTCGAGGCCAGCGATCGGGGGCCCTTCTTCGAAGATGACCACGCCGGCCACCACGGGACCGGCGAGACACCCGCGGCCGACCTCGTCCACCCCCGCGACGACCTGCCCGAGGCGCCGGCGACCGCGTTCCTCCCCATAGAGCTGCCGGAGGCGGCGGGCTTCCGCCCGGCCGGCCGCGCGCGCGGCCCGGAGGCGGGCCACGAGCCGCTGCACCGCTCGCCGGGGATCAGAGGCCAGGGCCCGAAGGAACGCTGGCCGGGGCGGGGCGGCCCGGGCCAGGTACGCTTCGATTTCCGCTACCGTCAGGTCGCGCGGGTCCACAGGGCGTCCGCGCCCTCCCGGAAGTTAGTGCACGAAGCCGATCCGCTGCGGTGGCCAGTAAATAAAGATCGCCTTGCCGATGATGTTCGCGCGCGGGACGTAGCCGAAAAACCGGCTGTCCTCGCTGTTGTTGCGGTTGTCTCCCAGCACGAAGTACTGGCCCGGCGGGACCGTGACGGGGCCGTAGTTCCCGAAGTCGGGCTTGATCGTGTACGCCTTCTCCGAGATCGCCTCGCCGGCCACGTACACCACGCCGTCTTTGAGCTGCACGCGATCCCCCGGCAACCCCATCACGCGCTTGACGAAGTCGCGCTGCGGATTCAGCGGGTACCGGAAGACGATCACGTCGGTGCGCTGAACCGGCTGGATGCGGTAGATGAACTTGGCGACCAGGATGCGGTCGTCCACCATGAGGGTCGGTTCCATCGACCCCGAGGGGATATAGAACGCCTGTACCACAAAGGTGATGATCAGCAAGCTGAGCAGGGCGGCAAACAAACAGGCGTCGAGGGTCTCGACGATGGCGGTTCGGACCGCGGCGGGAATCTGCGCGGTCCGCTTGATGATAATCCGAGACGCGAGCAGCAGCGCGGAGATACTCAGGATGACCGTCGGGATGCTGAGCGAGCTCACAACCCTGGCCTACCGTTTCTCCTTGATGCGGGTTTCCTTCCCTACCTTTTCACGGAGATAGTAGAGCTTGGCCCGGCGCACCCGGCCCTTGCGGAGGATCTCGATTTTCTCCACCCGCGGGGAGTGAAGCGGAAACGTCCGTTCCACGCCCACCCCGTGCGAAATACGGCGCACGGTGAACGCCTCGCGGATGCCTCCCCCGCGACGGCCGATCACCACGCCCTCAAAGGCCTGAAGGCGATCGCGGCCACCCTCCGCCACCTTGATGTGGACGCGCACGGTATCTCCCGCCCGAAACGGCGGGACTGCCGATTTCATCTGCGGCTGTTCAATGGCGGTCAATCGATCCATCGCCTTCTTCCTCCGCGCGATCGCGATTGAACATTATAGCACGCGTTCCGCAGCCCTCACAAGAGAGCACCTAGGCCTCGCGCGCGCGCAGGTCGCGGAGGATTGCCCGCCCCTCGTCGTCGAGCGCGTCCTCATCGATGAGTTCGGGACGCCGCCGCAAGGTGCGCCGCAGCGCCTCCCGCATCCGCCAGCGGCGGATTTCCTCGTGATGGCCGCTCAGGAGCACCTCGGGGACCGCGCGGCCGCGGTATTCCGCGGGACGGGTGAAGTGGGGATGATCGAGCAGCGCCCCCGAAAACGAGTCTTCGGCCACCGAGGCGGCCTCACCGACCGCCCCCGGCAGAAGCCGGACGACCGCCTCGATGATCACCATCGCGGCCAGCTCGCCGCCCGAGAGCACGTAGTCCCCGATACTGATCTCCTCCGCCCCGAGCAGGTCGACGACCCGCTCGTCGACCCCCTCGTAACGGCCGCAGAGGACCGCCAGGCGCGCGCAGCCGGCGAGAGCACGCGCGCGGGCCTGCGTAAACAGCCGCCCCTGGGGGCTGGTGAGCAGCACGGCGGGAGCCTCCCCGGGGTCGGCGGCGCGGATCGCCTCAACCGCCAGTACGAAGGGCTCGGGCTTCATCACCATCCCCACCCCGCCGCCGTAGGGAATATCATCCACGGACCGGTGGCGGTCGGAAGAAAAGTCGCGCAGGTCCCACACGACCAGGTCCAGGATTCCACGCTGCCGGGCCCGCCCGAGCACGCCAACCCCGAGCGGCCCGGGGAATACTTCGGGAAAGATCGTGACGACGTCGATGCGCATCAGGCCCACTCCGGCGGCCGCACGATCATGCGTCCGGCCGCCACGTCGATCGACAGGACGACGCTGTCCACGGCGGGCAGGAGCGTCTCGCGGCCCTCCGGGGTTCTGATCACGTACACGTCGTTGCTCCCCGTGCGCAGGACGTCGACGACGGTCCCCACGGGCTGTCCCTCGACCGTGCGCGCCTCCAGGCCGACGATCTGGAAGATGTAGAACTGCCCAGGCGGCAGCGGGACCACGTCGGCCGGGGGAATCTGGAGCGTCGCGCCGCGCAGCGTCCCGGCTTCCTCGGGGGTGTCGATCCCGGCGAACTTCATGACCACGAACTGCCCGGACGCCTCCGCCCGCTCGACCCGGGCGGGCCGAGCGGCAGGGCCGTGGACGATCACGACGCGCTTGAGCGCAAGCAGGTGATCGGGAAAATCGGTCACCGGCGCCACCCGCACCGCCCCTCCCACCCCGTGGGCGCGGGTCACCTCGCCGACGATGACGAGCTCGGCGCGGACGGGTTCCCCGGGTACCACCGGCGCGCCCTAGCGGCCCGCGGGGGTGATCAGGGGCGAGGACGCGGTCTCCCGAATCTCCATGATGATCCCGTCCTTCACCACGATCTCGGTCCGGGAGATCTTGTCGAAGAGGTTGTCCCCCACCGACACGTCGACCGTCCCCTCAATCGTGCCCTGCGTGAACTCCGAATTCAGCTCCAGCTCCTGCGCCTCGCGGAGGCGGGCCTGCAGTTCAGCGCGCGTGGCCTCCTGCCGGGTCCGCTCAAGCTCGAGCTGCTGCCGCAGGCTTCGCGCCTGCGGGGTCACTTGGCGCTCAAGGTCGAACCGGCGGGCCTGAACATCGATCTGCTGGGTGATCGCTTCCACCCGCTTGATGGCCTCTTCGAGATCCGCAACGTACAGGCGCTTGAATCCCTCGGTCACAACCGTCTTGATGACGATCGGCCGGTGCAACGTGATCGATGCCATGTCCTTCCTCCTAGGATCGGATGATCTCCACCGTCACCCGCTTGCCGCTTCGGGCCGCCGCGGCTCGCGTGAGGGTCCGGATCGCCTTGATCACCCGTCCCCCCCGGCCGATTACCTTCCCCAAATCCTCGGGGGAGACGTGCAGCTCGATGACGGTGGCGTGGGGTCCTTCGACCTGTCGGACCTCCACGACGTCGGGATGGTCCACCAGGGACCGGGTGACGAGCTCGACCAGGGCTTTCACCGGACCGCCTTCGCCCGGGACTCTTCCCACCGCTGGAGCACCCCGGTCTTCTCCAGCACCACCCGGGCGGCGTCCGAGGGCCGGGCCCCTTTCCGCAGCCACGCCAGCACCTTTTCCTCGTTGACCTTCATCGTGGACGGCTCGGTGCGGGGATTGTAGAATCCCACCGCCTCGATGTACTTGCCGCTCCGGGGGCTGCGGGTGTCCGCGATCACCAGCCGGTAGAACGGCTGGCCTTTCGCCCCCCGGCGCATCAGCCGGATCTTGACGCTCATTTGCGCTCCCTCCTCCTCACGTGATCCTCGACCTCCTTGGAGTCGCCCAGTTAAGACGGCGGAAACGGCATCGGAAACTTCCCCTTCCGGTGCCCCCGCGCGTCGAACTGCCGCAACATCTTCCGCATCTCTTCGAACTGCCGAAGCAGGCGGTTCACCTCCTGCACCGAGGTCCCGCTGCCGCGGGCGATCCGCCGGCGGCGGCTCCCATCGATCGTGTGCGGGTGCCGCCGCTCGTCGGGGGTCATCGAGCTGATCATCGCCTCGATCCGCCCGAACGCCCGTTCATCGACCTCCATTCCGCGCATCCGCGCCCCCAGCCCGGGCACCATCGAGAGCACCTGCTCCAGAGGTCCCATCGCCCGCACCTGCTTGAGTTGCTGCGTAAAATCCTCCAACGTAAACTCGGCGCGCCTGAGCTTCCGCTCGAGCTCCTGCGCCTGCTCCGAGGTCACCTGCTCCTGGGCGCGCTCGATCAGGGTGAGGACGTCCCCCATCCCCAGGATGCGGGAGGCGATGCGGTCGGGGTGAAACGGCTCGAGCGCCTCCAGCCGCTCGCCCGTCCCGACGAAGAAGATCGGCCGCCCGAGCGCGGCGACCACAGAGAGCGCGGCCCCGCCGCGGGCGTCCCCGTCGAGTTTGGTCAAGATCACGCCGTCCAGAGGGACGGCCTGGTGAAAGCCTTCCGCCATGCGGACGGCATCCTGGCCCGCCATCGCGTCGAGGACCAGCAAAGTCTGGTGCGGGGAAACCGCCGCCTGGGTCCGGGTGAGTTCGCCGAGGAGCGATTCATCGATGTGCAGCCGGCCGGCGCTATCGATGATCAGCACGTCGGCGCCCCCCTCCCGTGCCCGGACGAGGGCGTGCCGGGCGACCTCGACCGGATCCGCGCCCGCGCCCAGCGCGAAGACGGGAACGCCGGCCGCCTTCCCCACCACCTGCAGCTGCGTGACTGCGGCGGGGCGATAGACGTCCGCCGCGGCCAGGAGCGGGCTCCGCCCCTGCTTGCGCAGGTGCAGCGCGAGCTTCCCGGCCGTCGTCGTCTTGCCCGTGCCGTGCAGCCCCACCAGCAGAATCACCGTCGGCGGCTTCGGGGCCAGCCGCAAGGGGTGGTGGCTGCCTCCCAGCACGCGGGTCAACTCCGCGTACACGATCTGCACGACCTGCTGTCCGGGGGTCAGGCTCTTCCAGACCTCCTGCCCGACCGCGGCGTCGCGCACGCGGCCGATGAACTCCCGGGTGACGTTCAGGTTCACATCGGCTTCGAGCAGGGCGAGCCGGACTTCGCGCAGCGCCGCCTCGACGTCCTCAGGGGAGAGCGTGCCCCGCCCGCGCAGGCGGGTGAGGATGCCGCTCAGGCGACTCTGGAGTTGATCAAACATGGGACCCCTCGAACACGCGGAAGCCGCCGCCCCGCTCGACCTCCACCACGCGGGAATACCGCTCGCCCATCAGGCGCCCGAGCGTGCGCGCGCCCTGCCGGGTGCGGGCGACGAGATACACGCGGCCTCCGGGGCGGAGACGCTCCGCGGCCTCCGTGAGGAGTCGCACGACCACCCCGCGGCCCGCCCGGATGGGCGGATTGAAGAGGATGAGGTCAAACCGTTCCCCCGCCACCGGCGCGCACCCATCCCCGCACCGGACCTCCGCGTTGGACACCTGATTGAGGTGGATGTTCTCCTCGGCCAGTGCCACGGCGCGGGGATTGATGTCGACGAGGGTGACGCGGGCCTGCGGCGCGCGGGCGGCCGTGACGATCCCCGCGACCCCGTACCCGCACCCAAGATCGAGGATCGCGCGGGCCCCGGCCGGGTCCGCCGCCTCCAGCAGGAGCCGGGTGCCCGGATCGATCGCCTTCCGCGAGAACACCCCGGACGCGGTCCGGAACCGGAGCACCCGCTCCCCGTCACGGAAGGCCAGCGTGCGCGCGCGGAGCGGCGACGGCGGCGCCGGAGAGAAGTAGTGCGACGTCGCGGAGGTCACAGGATCTCCCGGAGCGTGCGCAGGGCACGCCGCAGGCCCCCGAGGTCCACGCCGCTCACCTCGGCGAGCCGGGCCACCTCGCGCTCAACGGCGTCCAGGCGGTGGCGGACCGCATCCCGTGAGCGGGCGTACCTGTCGCGGGCGGCCAGCGCGCCGATGCGCTGTTCGAGCGACCACAGCTCGCTGACCGAACGGCGCAGGCTGTCGAACACGGCCTGCCGCGTGACGCGGACCCGCGCGGCGATCTCGCCGAGGGAGAGGTCGTCGTGGTAGTAGAGGTGCAGCATGAACTGCTGGCGGGAGGTGAGCAGCCGGGCGTACGCGTCAAAGAGGCGCACCACCTCCATCCGGCTGTCGAGCGCGCGGGGAAGCCCCGTTCCCCGTCGGGTCTGCGCGGGCCTGTGTAAAGGCATTGTGCTTCACATCGTAGCGAACTTCGGCCCGAAACACAATGGCCTGCCGGGCGTTCCGCGTCAGTGGCTCCGAGCGCGCCGCGTTGGATCCCGGCGGGTCAGGACTCGCCCGCCGCGAACAACGCGGCCGCGAAGGTCCGCGGATCGAACGGTTGGAGATCGTCCACCCCCTCGCCGAACCCAATGAGCTTGACCGGCAAGCCGAGCTCCCGGGCGATGGCCACGACCACGCCGCCCCGCGCGGTTCCGTCCAGTTTGGTGAGCACGATCCCGGTCACCGGCAACGCCGCCTTAAACTGGCGCGCCTGCGCGATCCCGTTCTGGCCGGTCGTGGCGTCCAGAATCAGCAGGGTCTCCACCGGGGCCCCGGGGAGCTCCCGGCGGACGACGCGGTCCACCTTGGCGAGTTCGGCCATCAAATTGGTCTTGGTGTGCAGGCGGCCGGCCGTGTCCACGATCAGGACGTCCGCGTGCCGCGCCCGGGCGGCCTGCGCCGCGTCATACACCACTGCCGCGGGATCCGCCCCGGGCTGGTGCCGCACCACGTCCACGCCGACGCGCGTGGCCCACACCCCGAGCTGGTCGATCGCGGCCGCGCGGAACGTGTCCGCGGCCACCAGCAGCACCTTGTGCCCATCCCGCTTCAGCCGGGCCGCGAGCTTGCCGATCGTGGTGGTTTTGCCTGCCCCGTTGACGCCGAGCACGAGCACCACCGCTGGGGCCGGGGCCAGCGTGAGGGCGGCCGGCTCGCCGAGCGCGGCGGTCAGGATCTCAACCAGCGCTTGCCGCAGGGCTTCGGGCGTGCGCGCGTCCGTGCGCGCCCGCTCGCGCAGTCGGGCGATCACGGTCTCCGTCGTAGGGACGCCCAGGTCGGCCTGGATGAGCGTCTCTTCCAGTTCGTCGTAGAAACTCTCGCTGATCCCTCGTCCGAGAAGGTCATCCACCCGGGCGGTCAGGGCCTGGCGCGTCCGCATCAGCCCGGCACGCAGCCGCCCGAGCCAGTCGGGGCGTTTATCCAACGGGCTGGGGCTCGCCCGGCTGATCGGGACTCACCAGACGCATGGAGACCAGGCGTGAGACCCCCGACTCCTCCATGGTCACCCCGAACAGCACGTCGCTTGCCTCCATCGTGGCTTTGTTGTGGGTGATCACGATAATCTGCGTCCGCGCGGCCAGTTCACGGAGCACGCCGGTGACCTTGCGTGTATTGGCTTCGTCGAGCGCCGCCTCCACCTCGTCGAACACGCAGAACGGGCTCGGCCGGACGCGGAGCATAGCGAAAGCCAGCGCCAGCGCGACCATGACGCGCTCGCCGCCGGAAAGGGCCCCCAGGCTCCGCAGCTTCTTGCCAGGGGGCTGCGCGATGATGTCGATCCCTGGCTCGGCGCCGTCCGCGACGGTGACGAGCTCGAGGCCGGCCCGGCCCCCGCCAAAGAGGCGCACGAACAGCGCGGCAAACTCCTCGTGCACGGCCCGGTACGTCTTGTCAAACTGCTCGCGGATCACTTCCTCCAGGTACTGAATGAGGACCCGCAGCGCGGCCACCGCCATTTGCGTGTCCTCCATATGGACTCGCAGCGCCTGGGCACGCGCGGCCACCTGCCGGTGTTCCTCGATCGCCAGGAGGTTGACCGGCCCGAGGGCGGCGATCAGCCCCCGCAGCGCCTCGATCCGGCCGAGGGTCTCCTCACGGTGCACCGTTTCGGGGACGGTGTCGACCGCCCGCTCAAACGGGATTCCGAACTCCTCCTCCATGCGCCGGCGGGCGCCCCCGAGTTCGGCCTCTACCTGGGCCTGCCGCACCTCTAAACGGTGGGCATCGTCCGCGAGGGCGGCGGCTTGGGCCTGCACTTCCTGGTGCCTCGCCTCGAGGCTGGTGCGGCGGGCGGCGAGATCCGCGCGCGTCGTGTCGAGGGCAGCCTGCGCGGCCGCGAGGCGGGCGCCCTCCTGATCAAGGGCGTCACATCGCGCGCCGGCGTCGATTCGATCCGCGTCCAGCCGCGCCGTCTCGGCCGCGAGCCTACCCATCTCGTCGTCGAGTTCCCCGGTCCGCTCGAGGCTTTGCGCCAGCGCCCGCTCCGCATCGATCACTTGGGTGCGCAGGGCCTCGCGCTTGCCTCCGAGTCCGGTCAACTCAACCCTGAGATCGGTCACCCGCGATGCGGCCTCCCGCCGCGCCTCGGCCTGGCCTCGCAAGTGCGTACTCAGGGCACCGATACGGGCTTCCACCTCGGCCAGGCGTGCGCCGATCGCCTCGGCCTCCGAGCCGAGACGCTCTCGATCGGCGGCCTTCGCGGAGGCCTCCTGATCGGCGGCCGCTTTCTCGGTGGCGAGGCGGTTCGCTTCTCCCTGGAGTCGTTCGATCTCCGCCTCGAAGAGCGTCACGCGGCGACGATACTCGGCGAGCAGGTCGGCCTGGCGATCCACGGAAGTTTCGGCGCGAAGGGCGGCGTCCTCGATCTCCGAGATTCGAGTCCCCACGTCCTCCTTGCGGCGGCCGATCTGATCAAGGGAAGTCTCCACGCGCTCGAGGGTGGCCCGCAATTCGGCGATCTCTTCGGTTCGACCGAGCACCCCCGGCATGTCGCTTGGGCGACGGCCCAGGGTCAGCACTCCCTCGGGGGCAAGCGCGTCCCCGGCCAGCGACACGACGCGCCCTCGGTATCCCTCCCCCCGGACTCGGATCGCCGCGTCCAGATTCTCGACGACGAGCACATCCTCCAGGAGCGCACGAATGGCCTGCGGATGACCGACGATCTGGACGAGATCGGCCGCCGACCCAAGGATCTCCGGGTCGGAGGCGGCGGCCTGCGGGAGCGGCGGGCTTCCCCGATTTTCCACGGCCGACGTGACCACGAACGCCACCCCACCGGGCTCGGCCTCGCCCAGCCGGGAGACGGCCGCGCGCGCGTCCTCCACCGAGTCCACGACCAGGGCGGAGAGCGCCGTTCCCAACGCCGCTTCGACCGCGGCGCGCAGGTGCCGGGGCACGCTGAGAAAGTCGGCCACGGCGCCCCTGAGCCCGCGGAAGCCGGCCGGGTCATTCTGCCACGCGAGGAGGATCCCCCGAGCACCGCTCTCGTACCCGCGGTATTGGGACTGGGCCTCCTCGAGATACCGGAGACGCGAGGCCGACCGTTCGCGTTCAATCTCCAGCTGCCGCTCGCTGGCGAGCAGCTTCTCCCGGCTCGCGACGTGGTCCGCCGCTTCGGCGCGAAGCGCGCTGAGGCGGTCGCGGAGTTCCTGCAGGCCGGCTTCGGCACCCGCGCGTTCACCCGCCAGGACGGACCCTTGTGCGCGCGCGGCGTCGACCTGCTGCTCGACGTGGGCGATCCGCCCGCTCAACGCGGTTCCCTGGTCGCGGTGTGCCGCCTCCCGGGCCTCGGCGGCGGCCATCTCGTTCCATGCCCTGGACCGCGCGTCGACAAGGGCGCGCGCCTCATTCCGACCGGCGTCGAGGTGATCTTCTCCGCGGCGAGCCTCCGCCTCCAACTCACCCAGCGTCCCCTGGGCGGTCTCCAGGTCGGCCCGGGCGCGGCCCTCCTGGATCGCGAGATCGCCCTCGGCGTCCGCGAGCGCCGCGCGCTCACGGTGCAGCTGCTCCCGCTCGGTCTGCAGGCGGTCGAGATCCCGCTGGGCCCTGGCGCGCTGTGCCTCGACCCCGCGCGTCCGCTCCGCCACCAACTGGACCGCCGAGTCCGCGGCCGCGCGCTGCTCGACCAGGCCGACCCGGGCCCGCTGCAGCTCCTCCCACTCCTGGCCCGAATCAGCCGCGAGGCGGTCGATCCCGGCGCCCTCCTGTGCCAGCGCCCCCATCGCCTCGTCGGTCTCGCGCCGCCGGGCGACGACCTCTTCGAGCTGCTCCCGGACACGGCGCTGGGCGCGCGTGCACCGGCGGACCTCCTCAACCTGGAGGGCGAGCTCAAGCGTGCGCAACTCGCGCGTCTGCGCCTGGTATTGCTCTGCCGCCTCCGCCTGCGCCGCAAGCTGCGCCGTCTGCGCTTCGAGTTCGCCGAGGATGTCCGCAACCCGGAGCAAGGTCGCTTCCGCCGCCCCCATCCGCCGTTCGGCGTCGTGGCGGCGCCGCTTGTACTTGGCCAGTCCCGCGGCCTCCTCGAGGATCATCCGCCGCTCCTCGGGGGTGGCGTCCAGCATTTCCTCCACTTCGCCCTGCGTGATCAGCGCGTAGGTGTGGCCCCCCAGCCCCGTCCCAAGAAACATCGTCTGGATGTCCCGCAGGCGGCACGCGATCCCGTTGATGAAATATTGACTCTCCGCGCTCCGCATCGCCCGGCGGGTGACCGTCACCTCAGCAAAAACGAGCGGGCTCGGCGGGGCTCCGTCGCCGTCGGGGCCCTGGGGCAACGCGAGGGTCCCGTCCTCGTTGTCGATCGTCAGCGTGACCTCGGCCATCCCAAGCGGCCGCCGGCGCTCCGTGCCGGCGAAGATGATGTCCTCGGTCCGGATCCCTCGCAGCGCGCGCAGGCTGCCCTCGCCCAGGGCCCAGCGGATCGCGTCGAAAATGTTGCTCTTCCCGCTGCCGTTGGGCCCGACGATGCCGGTGATCTGGGACGCGAACTCGATCACCGTCCGGTCCGCGAAGGTTTTGAACCCGCTCAGCTCCAACCGCTTCAGGCGCACGCTGTTCCTCCCGTGGGGCGCCGCTAGACTGGCCGCGGCGTGACGGCGTCCTGCGCGTTCAGCATCGCGTCGTAGATCTCGAGTAGTCGGTCGACGATGCGATCTTGCGCGTAGAGGGCGGCGACGGCCTGGGCCCGCTCCCCCTGCGCCCGCCGGCGGTCGGGATCCCGCAGCAGGTCATCGATCGCCTCGCGCAGCGCCTCCGCGTCCGGGGGCACGACCCGACCGGTCTCTCCGTCACGCACGATATCGGTCGTCGCCCCGCTCTCCACCGTGACCACGGCCCGGCCCGCCGCCATCGCTTCCAAGAGCACCAGCCCCAGCGTCTCTGTCTGGGACGGAAAGACGAACAGGTCGCACGCGAACAGCGCGTCCACCACGTGCGCGTGATCCTGGCCGCCGCCGAAGACTACCCGCCCGGCTACGCCGAGCCGCTCCGCCTCCGCCTGCAGTGCCCGCCGCTCGGGTCCGTCGCCGACGAGCAACAACCAGACGCTCCCGCGCAGACCGGCCATCGCCTCCAGCAGCAGCCCGACCCCCTTCTCCCGCGCCAGCCGACCCACGTACAACAAAAGCGACGACTCGGACGGAACGCCGAACCACGCGCGCACCCGCTCGGGCGCGGGCCGGGCGAATTCGGCCGGATCGATGCCCACGCTCGGCACGACGTCGATCCGGGTTCGGACGCCGTAGTGGCGCAGCACCGTGATCATCGAGGGCACCGAGACCAGCACGCGGTCGCAGCGGTTGCTGTACGCGGTGGTGTAGGCGACCACGAATGGGCGGGTCAGATCCCCCACGATGGGCGCGTAGTGCGCGTACTCGGCGTAGAGGGTGTGGTAGGTGAACACGAGGGGCACTTTGAGCGTCCGGGCCATCCACACCCCCAGCCCGCCGAGCAGGAACGGCGAGTGGGTGTGCACGATATCGAGCGACAGCCCCCGGATCGTTCGGAGATGGGCGGCCGAATAGGGAACCGCCAGCGGGAAATCCGCATAGCCCGGGGGGGCGATCGAGGGAAACCGGTAGACGTCGGGATCGGAGTCAGCGTAGCCCGAATAGCTCGGCGCGAAGACGTAAGCGCCGTGTCCGCGTTTGCGCAGCCCGCGGGCGGCGGCCTCCACGGCCCGCACGACCCCGCTGCGTCGGGGGAGATAAGAGTCGGTGAAGAGGCCGATGTTCACGCCGCGCAGCCCTCCATCGGCTCGCGGGCTCGTGAGAACGGGTACGGTGAGGACGGCCGCGGCAACGCGCGCGGCCAAGTCTCGTGGCACATCGCCTGCTGCGTGTTCACGCGATTGGCTGCTCCGATTGCTGCTGCGTTCGCTGCTGGTGTGCGATTGGCGTTGGAGTTCCGCGAAAGGGAACCAAATTCCTCTACGGAGCGGACGCCGCCCCGATGACGTGGGCGGCGCGCAGTCCGGCGATCGCATCGGCGGAATAGCCGAGTTCGGCCAGCACCTCGTCGGTGTGCTCCCCGAGGAGGGGTGGAGCCAGGCGGAACGCGCCCGGCGTGTCCGACAACTTCACCGGCATCCCGATCAACTTGACGCGCCCGTGCACAGCGTGCGGCATCTCCACAAGCATCTGCTGGTGCTGGACCTGGGGATCGCGGAACACCTCGCTCAAATCGTAGATGGGACCGCAGGCCACGCCCCGGTCGTTCAGAAACTCCACCCATACTTCCCGGGGGCGCGTCTGGAACGCCGCGTTCAACATGGGGTCCAGCTCGGCGCGGTGGGCGACGCGATCGCCGTTGGTCCTGAAGCGAGGATCCGCGACGAGGTCAGCCCGGCCCAGCGCGTCGCAGAGCCGCTGCCACATCGCCTCATTCCCGGCGGCCAGGTTGAAGGGGCCGTTCTGCGCCTGATAGACGCCGAAGGGCGCGGCCAGGGGATGATGGTTTCCGGCGACGCCGGGTGGGACGCCCGTCTCGAAGTACATCCCCGCGCTCCAGGTCAGCAGCGCGACCATCGAGTCGACAATCGACACGCGGACCTCCTGCCCGCGCCCGGTCCGTTCACGGGCTAGCAGCGCAAGGAGAATCCCCCGGCTGGCGGTCATCGCACAGACGAGATCCGCGAGGGCGATGCCCGCGCGCGTGGGGCCGGTGGGGGGCTGCCCCGTGATGCTCATGAATCCCGACATCCCTTGGGCGACCTGGTCGAACCCGGGCCGCCGGCTGTAGGGGCCGGTGTGGCCAAACCCCGAAATCCCGCAGTAGATGAGCCGCGGGTTCTCCCTCCGCAGCGCGTCGCTCCCGAGCCCGAGGCGCTCCATCACGCCCGGCCGAAAGTTCTCGACCAGCACGTCGGCTCGGCGGGCGAGCCGCTGGAGGATTTCTTTGCCGTGGTCGGTCGTGAAGTCCACGGTAATGCTCCGCTTATTCCGGTTGGCCCCCGCGAAAAAGTAACTGTTGCCCATGAGGTCCGCGCGCAGTGATTGGACCCGTGAGTGGTCGCCCTCGAGCGGTTCCACCTTCACCACGTCGGCTCCGAAGTCGCCGAGTTCCATCGTGCAAAACGGGCCGGCCAGGAACCTCGTGAGATCCGCGACCCGGATGCCATCGAGCGGGAGCATCATCCTACCGTCCCGAGAACCTGGGCGGGCGCTTCTCCAAAAACGCCCGCACGCCCTCGCGATAGTCCGCGCTTTCGTACGCCCGGTCCACGAACGCGGCGAGGTCGGTATCCGCGATTCCCCCTTCCCCCGCCAGGTATTGCAGCATGAGCTTCGCGCCGCGCTGGGAAAGGGGAGCCTGCTCCGTCAGCAGCCGCGCGTACGCGAACGTCTCGCGTTCGAGGGCGTCCGGTTCATACGCCGCATTCACCAGCCCCATCGCGCGCGCCTCCGCGGTCCCGAACAGCCGGGCGCTGAAGAGGATATCGCGGGCGTGGCTGGGCCCCACCACCCCCGCCAGCCGCCGGGTGCTCGTGAGCCCGTACACGATGCTGAGCCGGGCCGCGGTGATGCCGAACCGCGCCGCGTGGCTGGCGAACCTGAGATCGCAGGCGAGCGCCACCTCGAGCCCCCCGCCGACGCAAAACCCGTGGATCATGGCGATCGTCGGCCGGGGGAACTCAGCGAGCGCCCGCTCCGCCGCCTCGACCGCCTGGCCGTACTTCCTGGCCGCGGCGCCGTCGCCACGCACGCGCTCGAATTCGGAGATGTCGGCGCCTGAGGCAAATGCCTCTTCGCCGGCGCCACGAACCACGAGCACGCGAACGTGAGGATCGGCCTCCAGGTCTCGCAGGACGGCGGGAAGGGACCGCCACATCTCGAACGTGATGGCGTTGCGCTTCGCCGGGCGGTTGAACAGGAGGGTCGTGACGGCGCCGCGGCCGGCGATGAGCAGGTCGTCCATCGGTTGATCCTCCTTCTTCACAAGCGTCCAGCGTTCGCTCGCGGCGCCGCGCCTTCCTGGGTCGCGGCGCCATCCGCGCGTTCGGTGGATCCGTACAGGAGGAACACCGAGCTCAGAATGAAGGCGCCGCCGGCAAGCTGCCCGGGGGCCAGCCGTTCGCCGAGCAGGGCCGCGCCCAGCAGGACCGTGACGATCGGTTCGAAGGTGCTCAAGATTGCCGTGCGGGACGCCCCCACCCGCTTCAGGCCGGCAAAAAACGCGACGATCGCCAGCACCGTGGACACGAGCGCCATGCCGCCGATGACGGCGTAGGCTCGGACGGGCAACTCAAACCGGATCTGCCCCCCGAGGCCCCCGTACAGGGCGAAGGCGACGCACGCCGCGGGCATGATGACAGCCGAGGCCGCGACCGGCGAAACATGCCGGAGTGTAAGCCGGCTGATGATGATGTACGCCGAGAACACCCCCGCGGCGAGCAGGGCGAGGACGATTCCCGTTCCACTCACCGGCCCGAGGTTCCGTCCCAGGACGAGCAGGAGGCCGACGGCCGCCGCGCCGAGGGCCAGGCCCTTGCGGCCGTCGATTCGTTCTCCAAGGAAGGCGGCCGAGAGCAGCGTTACGGTAAGCGGATAGACGTAGAGCAGCAGCGCCGCGAGCGATGCGGAGATGTAGCGGAGGGCCGTGAAGAACAGCAAGGACTGGGCCGTGTAGCCCAGCCCGCCCAGGAGGACGCACGCCGCCCACACGCGTCTCGGCAGGTCGAACCGAACCGCTCCGGTCACGGCGATGCCGGTCCAGATGATGGTCGAGGCTATGAAAAACCGCAGAAACAGGGTGGTGGCGACGGTCGCGCCGGCCGCGTAGGCAAACTTGGCGAAGATCGCCATGGCTCCGAACATCCCCGCCGAGGCGAGTATCAGCAGAGTGCCCTGCCAGGCCCGGGTCGGCTTCACGAGGCGGCTCCCGCCTGCTGCCCGTCCCCCCGAAACGCGAACAACCGCCACTCGCCTGGGACGCCCTTGAGCGCGTGCATGCCGCGGTCTTCGAAGCGGATGCCCGATCCGGCCACCAGATCCTTGACGGTCCCCGAGACGAGGACCTCGCCCGGTCCGGCGCGCGCGGCGACCCTGGCGCCGATGTGGACCGCCAACCCCCCTAATTTCGACCCCATCACCTCGCACTCACCGGAGTGGAGCCCCGCCCTGACCTGGATTCCGAGCGCGCCGACGGCATCGCCGATCGCGCACGCGCAACGAATCGCCCGAGCGGGTCCATCGAACGCAGCCAAGAACCCATCTCCGGCCGTGTCGATCTCGCGGCCTCGATACCGATCGAGCGCTCGCCGCACCAGCGCGTGAAACGATTCGAGGAGTTCTCGCCAGCGCGCGTCGCCCAGCTCAGCGGCCCGCCGGGTCGACCCGACGATGTCAACGAAGAGCACGGTGGCCAGTACCCGGTCGGGCTCAGGCGCGTGCCGCATCCCGGTGAGGAACTCCTCGACCTCATCCAGGAGCGCATCGGCGTCTCCCACCCAGGGCAGGTGGTCGTTGCCGGCAAGCTCGACAAACTTCGCGCCCGGAATTCGGGAGGCGATGTACCGTCCTTCCTCGACGTTGGCATCGAGGTCCCCCGTGCGATGGAGCACCAGCGTGGGGACTCGAATCGCCGGGAGGACGTGCCGAATGTCGATCTCCGTGTTCATTCGCGCTAGGGCGAGGGCGGCCCCGGGGCTCGCCCCCCGACGAAAGTATGTGCTAAGCCAGCGTCGGAAACGTTCATCCGCCGCCACGCTCGGGGCGAGCGTGGCGAGATCGACCACCCCACCCCATTCTCTCTCGATTTCATCGAGGAATTTCTGACGCTCCTCGGGAGTCGGAGCCCACGGATACTCGGGATCCCACAGCCGCTTGGCGAACGTCCCGAACATGATCAGCGCGGCTGCCCGCCGCGGGTGCGCGGCAGCGAACAGCGCGGACATGGATCCCCCCTCCGAATATCCGAAGATGGCCGCGCGTTCGACAGCGACCGCGTCCATGACCGCCCGCATGTCGTCCGTGCGTTCTTCCAAGGTGGGCGGTTCCACGAAGCGGTCCGAGAGGCCCGTGCCCCGCTTGTCAAACCGGATTAAGCGGGAGAACGATTCCAGCCGGTGAAGAAACCGGGCAAAGGAGGGCTCCTCCCAGGCGTATTCCAGGTCCGAGACCCATCCCGGGACGAGGACGAGGTTGAGCGGCCCCGATCCGGTGACCTGATAGGCGATATTGACGCTGCCGCTCTTCGCGTACCTGGTCTGCGGGTCCATCTGGGCGGCTCCCACTCGTCCCACCGCCATGAGTTACGCCGCCCCCAAGGGATCGTCCTTGTGCCGGCGAATTGTCAGGATCGATCGACCGATGTTACAATGGGACAGCGCCGGGGAGTAGCGCAGCTTGGTTTAGCGCGCAGCGTTCGGGACGCTGAGGTCGAGGGTTCAAATCCCTCCTCCCCGACCAGCCCTGTCAAATACGCCGCACCGCAGATTCGCCCGTTGTTCCCTCACAAGAACATGCGAATGTACATGGCGTGAACGTAAGCTAGCAATTGCAGATGGGCAGGAGTAGCTCAACGGGCTAGTCGAAGAATGGGCACAGACGCCGGCGGCCAAAGTGAGAGGATCGCCCGAATGCTCGCGGTCGGACCCGTAACGGAGACACTCCAGAAAGGACTCAGGCCGGCTTCATGACGCCCGTGCTTGTCCAGCAGGTGGCGAATTCGGGCACGGGACTCTCCAGCCTCTCCCTCTCGCTGCGCCAACTCCCCACGCCAGGAAATCTTCTCGTCATCTGTCACGACAGCACCTCCGGCGGAAACTCCACCGTCAGCGGCGGCGGCGTGGTCACCTGGACCCTCTGTCAGTCCTCCCTCCCCGCCCAGGACAACTCCGAGATCTGGGCCGGCGTCGTCGGCAGCTCCCCCAGTACCGCGATTACCATCACGCTTGGCGGCAGCCCTAATGACGCCAGCGCCATCGCCACCGAGTGGCAGGGCCTCGCCGCTCCTCCCGTTTTCTCCGGGACTTCCATGCATGGTACA
>Ga0187846_10000739_pt1 | contig 18577 bp, 13 predicted proteins | sample TC_taG_FD_161473 | JGI IMG/M metagenome (GOLD analysis project Ga0187846, IMG submission 161473) | Biofilm microbial communities from the roof of an iron ore cave, State of Minas Gerais, Brazil - TC_06 Biofilm (v2) | ecosystem: Environmental > Terrestrial > Deep subsurface > Cave > Wall biofilm...
GGATTAATCGGCATGCGTGAGCGTGCTATGCTGATTGGTGCAACACTCACGATCGATTCTTCACCTGGTGAAGGCTGTCAGGTAGCATTGTCTCTGCCTTTATCGAAGTGAATGGAAGTGAAATCCAGAGGCGCTCCACTCAAAAAACCTGCTCTTACAAAATTCAGGGCGGCATGCAAAGCACAAAACCTGGACATGGAGTTAGGTAGATTTACTGATGCATTTTGCTTCCAGAAGGTGCATAGTAAGTATAGTGGGCAGGATTCACAGGTACTGTATTGTGAAAGAAGTTTGCCTTAGATGATGGGTCGAGATACTCATGGGATGGAACCGGGACCAAACTGTGAGGACCAATTGTCGACCCGGATATCTATCATCTTCTAAACAGAAGAGAAGCATCTTGGTCTCTCCGTGCAGTCTTCTCTCTTAAGGAAGGTAATCTTCTTTTGCACATAAAGCTGTTATGAAACCTGCCCGATCATTTTCTCTTAGGACACTCACGGAAATAAAGTATACAGAAGGAAGCAGATGTGATAAGCTGAGGGCATGATAGATTTCTCTCAGCATGATCAATACAAAGTGATGCATGGATTGCTCAATGAGCGACAGTGGCGGCTGTATGTCGCAACCGAAGCCAAGCGAAGAGGCACAGGAGGGATAAGCCAGGTGGCACGCGAGGCGGGAGTCACGCGCAAGACGATCCGCAAGGGATTGCAAGAATTGGAGGCAGAAGATCTGTATGAGCCAGGGGATCGCATCCGCAGGAAGGGTGGTGGGAGGAAGCAGATCACAGCCAAGGATGAGACGCTGCGTGCCGATTTGGAGGAACTGCTGGAGCCGAAAGGAGACCCGCAAAGCCTGGTGCGATGGACGACCAAATCGATGAGCAATCTGAAGGAAGCCCTCAAGAGTCAGGGACACACGATTGGTGAGACGGCCATCAGGGAGCTCTTAAAAGGGATGGGGTTTTCCCTCAAGGCGAACAAGAAGGCGATTGAGGGAGCAGCGCATGCCGACCGAGACGCCCAATTTCAGCAGATCAATCGGACAGGAAAAGCCTTTGAAGCGGCTGGCAGGCCGATGATTTCCGTCGATTGTAAGAAGAAAGAGCTCATTGGAAACTTCAAGAACAATGGGAGGGAATGGCAAGCCACAGGGCAGAACACGACCGTCAATGTCTATGATTACCGCTCCATCGCAGATGGGAAAGCGGTTCCCTATGGGATTTACGATGTGGTTCACAACAGCGGCTTCGTCAATGTGGGCATTGATCACGAGACCGCAGAGTTCGCCGTGGAGAGTATCAGACGCTGGTGGCGCAATATTGGAAGGGACCTCTATCCAAGAAGTCAAGACCTCTTCATTGTGGCTGATGGAGGTGGCTCTAATGGGGTTCGTAACCGGCTATGGAAAATGCAGTTGCAACGGTTTGCCACCGAGACTGGCCTGCGTATTACCGTCTGCCATCTGCCTCCGGCTACCAGCAAATGGAACAAGATCGAGCACCGACTCTTTTCTTACATTTCTATCAATTGGCGGGGCAAGCCGTTAACATCTTTTGAGACCGTGATTGAATTGATTTCTCATACGACGACCAAGCAAGGATTAACCGTCACCGCCGTCAAAGATACCAATTGCTATCCGACTGGAATCAAAGTATCGGACGAAGACCTGGCCTCACTCAGCATCGTGAGGGAATCTTTTCATGGCGATTGGAATTATACCATTCAACCGCAATAACTGGTACCTTTATTTCCGTGAGGGTCCTAAGGCAAGATTCAAATAGACAGTTCTCACATTTACGCTTTGCGTCCTTTTCTGCTACAATGCAAATAAGAGCAAAGTGGCCCAGAAAGGATATGACTTCCATGACGACGACAGAATATGTGCGTGAACTTCCTTCAAAAGTAAACATAAATGGGCAGGCGCTAACCAGCGCCCAGGTGCTCGCGGTAGCTCGTCATTACGCGCCTGTGTCATTGGGCAGTGAATCCATCTCGCGTATCCTGGCAGCCCGTGCGGTAATTGATAGACTTGCAGCCGACGAACAAAAAGTATACGGTGTGACTACAGGTTTTGGTCACCTGAGCAAAGTTCGCATTCCGCACGATCAGGTGACAGAATTGCAATATAATCTGCTGCGTAGCACAGCCGCAGGTGTGGGTGAACCGCTGAGTGAAGAAGTGACACGCGCTATGATGTTCCTGCTTGCCGCAAGCCTGGCACGAGGCAATTCGGGTGTGCGTACAGATGTAGTGCAGCTATTGATCGACATGTTAAATTTCAAGATTTTTCCTGTCATTCCCTCGCGTGGGTCAGTGGGGGCAAGCGGCGACCTGGCTCCCCTGGCGCATCTCGGCTTGACGCTCATCGGCGAGGGTGAGGCCATGCTGGAGGGTCAGCGTTATAGCGGCGCGGAAGCATTGCAGCGGGCGGGCCTGACACCTCTTCACCTGCAAGCGAAAGAAGGACTGGCGCTTATCAACGGAACGCACCTGATGGAGGCAATTGCGATCCTGGCGCTGTCTGACGCTCAAACGCTCTTACGCACGGCGGAGGTCGCATGTGCAATGAGCATCGAGGGATTGATGGGCAGCCATGTACCCCTGGATGCGCGTATTCACGTGCGCAGGGGACAGCAGGGACAGCAAATCAGCGCGGCTCGATTACGAAAACTGGTGAGCGACAGCGAGATTTGTGCCAGTCATATTGATTGCCCCAGGGTGCAGGACCCTTACACGATGCGCTGCGCACCGCAGGTTTTTGGAGCGGTACGCGATGCCATGGAATACTGTGCCAGTATTTTCGAACGCGAATTGGGCGCAGTTACCGATAATCCACTCGTTTTTCCAGAGGATGAAGACGTGCTGAGCGGTGGGAATTTTCATGGTCAACCGCTAGCCCTGGCGCTCGATGTGCTGGCTATCGCCCTTGCTCAGCTCGCAAGCTTCTCAGAACGGCGAATTTATAATTTGCTAGGTCCACATGATTGGGATGAAGACGGCGCTCCACTTTTCCTGACACCGGATCCCGGTTTGAACTCTGGCTTTATGGTTGCGCAATACGTAGCGGCAGCACTCGTTAACGAGATAAAAATTCTGGCCCATCCTGCCAGCATCGACTCAATCCCCACCTCTGCCGGCATGGAAGATTTTAATAGCATGGGCGCTACCAGCGCTCACAAAGTACTACATTTGCTGGAGCAGGCGCAGCAAGTCATTGCTATTGAATTACTATGCGCTGCGCAAATGCTGGATTTCCGCAAACCGTTGAAACCAGGCGTTGGCGTGCAACAGGCATATGAGATTGTACGTTCGTACGTTGCGAAACTCGAACGCGATCGCGTGCTTGCACCTGACATCGCCATGCTGGCCAAGGCGGTGAGAGAGGGCGCTTTCGACGCAATAGAATAGAAAGATGTTTCACGTGAAACATCTTTCCATTTTGTTACACACTTGTGATAATCATCCTTGATGAACTGCGCGGGCGAGTGATACTCTTAAGAGTAGAAAAAAGGCAGACGGTTATCAATGAATGTTTCACGTGAAACATTCAGGCTTTCTGCCTCGACTTCTGTTCGAACAGTAGCAGGAGCCTGTCTTTTACGACAACACAAAAGGAGAATGCTTGTTATATGACCACTCGTGTAGGCATTAACGGTTTCGGACGCATAGGGCGTCAGTCTCTAAAGGCCATGCTTGATTACTATCCGCGTGATCTTGAAGTCGTTGCCGTTAACGACCTGACTGACACCAAAACGAATGCTCATCTGTTCAAATATGACTCCACCTATGGCCGCTTTCCAGGTGAGGTTGAAGCAACCGCCGATGCGCTGATCGTGAATGGGCATCACGTCAAAGTACTTTCACAACGCGATCCCGCGCAGATTCCCTGGGGCGATCTGGGTGTAGAGATCGTCCTCGAATCTACAGGCCTCTTCACGGATGCAGAGAAAGCGGCTGCACACCTGCGAGGCGGCGCGAAAAAGGTCATGATTTCTGCGCCGGCTAAAGGAGAAGACGTGACGATTGTGCTTGGAGTCAATGACAACATGTATGACCCTGCCAGGCACCATATAATTTCTAACGCTTCCTGTACTACCAATTGTCTCGCTCCTGCCGCAAAGGTTATTCACGATGCCTTTGGTATTGAAAAGGGCCTGATGAACACCATTCATGCCTATACCAATGATCAGCGCATCCTGGACCAGGTTCATAAAGACTTGCGCCGCGCCAGGACGGCTGGCATTAACATCATCCCTACCTCGACAGGCGCTGCTCGTGCGCTGGCGCTGGTTATTCCTGAACTAAAAGGGCGCTTTGATGGCATGTCATTACGTGTGCCAGTCGTGACCGTGTCGGTCGTTGATTTCGTGGCAACAGTGAGCAAGGAAACTACCAGGGATGCTGTGAACGAAGCTTTCAAACAGGCTGCTGCTGGCTCTCTCAAGGGTATCCTTGATTATACCGATGAACCGCTTGTCTCGATGGACTTCCGTGGCGACCCTCACTCCGCGATCATTGACGGACTTTCAACAATGGTTACCGGTGGCAACCTGGTTAAGGTCATCGCATGGTACGATAACGAGTGGGGCTACTCCTGTCGTATTGCAGACCTCGCACAGTTCATCGCTCAAAAAGGCTGGTAAGGGTCAGGGGATCGCCTTTTCATGGCGGTCCTTTTTTCATAGGACAAAGCTGATGAATAAGAAAACGATCCGCGATATTGATCTCGCGGGAAAGCGAGTTTTGGTGCGCGTTGATTTCAACGTGCCGTTAAACGCAAAGCAGCAAATCACCGATGATACACGCATCCGCGCCGCTCTTCCTACCATCCGCTATTTACTCGATCAGGGTACGGCTGTAATCCTGATGTCGCACCTTGGCAGGCCGGGCGGCAAGGTCGTCGATACCTTAAGCCTGGCTCCTGTAGCACGACACTTAAGTGAATTGCTGGCCAGGCCCGTGGAAATGGCAACAGACTGTATAGGTCCTGCGGTCGAAGCTCAAGCAAAAGCTCTACACCCAGGTCAGGTGTTGTTGTTGGAGAACCTGCGCTTCCATAATGAAGAAGAGAAAAACGATCCCGATTTTGCGCGGCAGCTTGCCGCACTTGGTGAGGTCTACGTCAACGATGCTTTTGGAACAGCACACCGCGCCCATGCTTCGACAGAGGGGATAACTCATTACTTACCAGGTGTTGCAGCTTTCTTAATGGAGAAGGAAATCAACTTCCTGGGGTCAGCTTTGGAGCATCCACGGCGGCCTTTTGCGGCGATTATCGGAGGAGCTAAAGTCTCCGACAAAATAGCGGTATTGGAGCGCCTTATCAGCATGGTCGATATCTTGCTGATTGGCGGAGGCATGGCAAATACCTTTCTCAAAGCGGAGGGCTACGAGATTGGCGATTCACTGTTTGAGGAGGGCAAATTAGATGTTGCCCAGGAGCTGATCAGGAAGGCACAGCAACGTGGCATTAAGTTCCTCTTGCCTGTAGATGTCGTAATCGCTGATCGTTTTGACGCCGGCGCAGCCCACAAGGTTGTTTCCTACGATAATGTTCCCAGGGGGTGGCGCATCCTTGATATCGGCCCAGAGACAGTTGATGCTTTTCGTGAAGCCCTGGCAGGCGCGCAAACCATTGTTTGGAACGGTACGCTTGGAGTTGCTGAAATGCCCGCCTTTGCAAAGGGCACCAATGCCATCATTGAAATACTGGCCGGGCGCACTCGTGCTGGCGCTACCACGATCATAGGCGGCGGAGATTCCGCCGCGGCAGTTGAAGAGGCTGGCGCAGCCGGAACGATGACCCACGTCTCAACTGGAGGAGGCGCTTCACTTGAATTCCTGGAGGGGCGCGTTCTGCCAGGCGTTGCAGCTTTACAGGATAAGAAGCCATGACCACACCATCTCGCACTGCTATCATTGCAGGAAACTGGAAAATGTTTTATGGCCCCATGCAGGCATCAAGTTTCGCAAAAGAGATCCTGCCTGAATTGGGAATGCTAATGGACCAGTATCCTCAGATACTTTCCATTCTTTGTCCACCAGCTATCTCACTGGCTGCTGTACGCGAGGTGATGGACTTTCATTTTTTTCCACGCATCGAACTGGGTGCGCAGAATATGTACTTTGAGGAGAAGGGAGCCTTTACAGGCGAGATTTCAGCGACGATGGTACGTCAACTATGCACGAGCGTCATTCTTGGTCACTCCGAGCGGCGCACCTACTTCGCTGAAACCGATGAAATGGTGAACAAAAAGGCGCTCGCGGCTCTCAATCATAGATTGCGACCCATCATATGCATCGGTGAGCACCTGGAGGAATACGAAACAGGGAAGACCGGGGAGGTGATTCGCTTTCAGACTCAACATAGCCTGGCGAACTTTCCAGCGCAATACACCAGGGAGGTTGTGATCGCTTACGAGCCTATCTGGGCAATTGGCACAGGCAAAGCGGCTACAGCCGAGGGCGCGGGCAACGTCATTCACCTGATACGTCAACTCTATGGCGAAATGTATGGCAACGAGGCGGCATCAGCGCTACGCATCCTCTACGGTGGCAGCGTTACCTCCGCCAATATTAGTGAATTCGTGGCCCATCCAGATATCGATGGTGCGCTTGTCGGCGGTGCAAGCCTCAAACCAGATTTTGTGGAGATCGTGCGCAAGACGATTGAAGTGATACAACAGTGATCATGTAACAGCTAACTTGTAGCGATGTCTATGTTACATTGTTACTGTTACTGATGCTGGTCTTTCTTTTGCAGGCGCCGCACAAACATACTCACTCTTCAAACTGCTTGAAAATCAGGCAGGCATTGTGACCACCAAAGCCCATCGAATTTGACATTGCTACACGCACTTCTGCCTCTCGCGCCTCGTTGGGCACATAGTCCAGGTCACATTCAGGATCAGGATGATGCAGATTGATCGTTGGTGCTATTACCCCCGTCAAGATGCTCATAACGCAAAATATGGCCTCGGCCGCTCCAGATGCACCCATCATGTGTCCGGTCATTGATTTGGTAGAACTGATAGGCACTCGAAAGGCATATTCTCCAAAGCAGCTTTTGATGGCTTGTGTCTCGGTCCGGTCATTGAAAGGGGTCGACGTGCCATGAGCATTGATATAGTCGACTTGCCCGGGATGCAAGCCAGCCTTTTGGAGTGCGCGACGCATCGCTCGCACCAGACCTGTTCCTCCATGTGCAGGCTCGGTCACGTGATAAGCATCCGCAGTTGAACCATAACCTACTATCTCAGCAAGGATCGTTGCTCCACGGGACCTGGCGAAATCCAGCTCCTCCAGGATCAGCATACCTGAACCGTCCCCCATCACGAAGCCATCGCGTGTGGCATCGAAAGGGCGGCTGGCTCCCGGTGGATCATCATTTCGCCGTGAGATCGCATGCATATTTTCAAAGGCCGCCATGGCAATCAGGGTGAGACCTTTTTCAGAGCCACCCGCAATCATCGCCTTCGCATCCCCCCGGCGAATCGTCTCCCAGGCCTCTCCTATGCTATTGCTACTCGTTGCACAAGCAGAAACGGTGCCCCAATTCGGTCCCTTTGCTCCTGTTAAGATCGAGATGAAGCCAGGAGCTGCATTGACTATAGACATGGTGGGAAGGTATGGGCTGACACGATCAGGTCCTTTCTCATAGAGGACCTGGAACTGATCATGGTACGTCGTCAAGCCACCTACACCACTGCCAATATATACTCCTACGTCATCAGCATTCTCTTGCGTGATCTCCAAACCTGACTGGGTCAATGCTTCTTTGGCGGTAGCTACGGCGAAGTGTTCGTATGGGTCTGTGTGACGGATTGTTTTCCGATCCATGTAGCGAGAGGGATCGAAGTTCTTGATCTCCGCACCGAAATGAACACGAAGTTGGCTGGTATCATAACTTGTAATTGGTCCAACGCCAGATTTCCCCTGGCACAAAGCCTCCCATGTGGATAGCACATCGTTGCCCACTGGAGTGAGTAATCCCATGCCTGTTACAACTACGCGAGACAGCATCTTATCTCCTTACCCTCAAACCCACAGCTTCCTTTTGCAGAAAAGCGGCTTTTCAGTTCACTCTGTACTCAGCTTTAGCCGCATTGTATCATCCAGGCAATATCTCAGTCCAGGTGCGTCAAGGCTGAATACGTTTGAGCTCAATCTGGCCATTTCTCACGCGCACATCATAGCGAGGAGCTTTGGTTGTAGCAGGGCCGGTGAGCACCCGGCCATCACGCATACGGAAGCGAGAGCCATGCCAGGGACATTGCACAACATCGCCTTGCAGCTCTCCTTCATCCAGGGGACCCCCGGCATGTGGACAGGTTGCTGAGATAGCATAATACTGCAAGCCCTGGCGCAATAAGACAACCGGGACTCCAGTGACCACCACGCGATAGAGTTTGTTTTCCTCGACACTCTCTACTGGAAGTACTGCCTCGTATTCATCGCTGCCGCTTTCCCAGGCGGTATGATTGACGGATGTGCCTTTTACGAAGACCATATCGCCGCCTAAATATGCAGCGTAGATCACACAGGCCAATCCAATAAAACCAATAATTGCACCAGCAATGCTGTTTCCCGAGGGCTGTGTAAGTCGCAGCACGAATGAGACGATGTAGAGGACTATCGCCGAGAGGTTAAAGAGGCCATGATTGAAGCCGATTCTGCGCTCATCACCATAAGTGTCGCTCCAATCCGTAAGGCCAGTTGCGGCCGCGCCGAGTGCTGCCAGGATACCCACCCCGACGATAATTTCTGCTCCGCGAGCGGCCCAGACAACGCTGGCGGATGAGACTAACCAGATGATATCAAAAAGAGCAGTAAGTAGCCACGAGCCAATAGGGACATCCGTAATGACAGGGTGTAATGGGTGGCCAAGCCACGTGCCGTTCAGCAGGCTCCTGAGGAGCCTTGGCGGTTTGCGGTTAGAGCCGATCACAACCTTGATGACTTCCTGTGCGCCATCACGGAAGCGCTCCAGGAAAGGCTGAGGTGGGCTTGATGATTCTGAAGATGCAGGTGTTTCAGAGGCAGGATCACCGCTAGACATGACGCATTCTCCCTTCAAAATATTTGAGAGCTATGACACTTATTCTATAATGTCACGAAACAAAAGGGCGCGAAGCTGTGCTTCACGCCCCCCATGATTTTTACGCTTACGACCCTTAATCCAGGTAATCCTTCAGCTTGCGGCTGCGACTGGGGTGTCGCAGCTTGCGCAGAGCCTTGGCTTCAATCTGGCGAATACGCTCGCGGGTCACATGGAACTCTTTGCCGACCTCTTCCAGCGTGCGGCTGCGGCCATCGTCCAGGCCGAAGCGCAGTTGGAGCACTTTGCGTTCGCGATCGGTCAAGCTGTCGAGCACATCTTCCACTTGCTCTTTGAGCAGCTGATGGCTGGCGGCATCGGCAGGAGCAAGTGCCGTGTGATCCTCAATGAAGTCACCCAGGTGGCTGTCGTCTTCCTCGCCAATCGGCGTCTCCAGGCTCACTGGCTCCTGGCTGACCTTGATAATCTCGCGCACCTTTTCAGGGCTGATCTCCATCTGCTCGGCAATCTCCTCGGACGTGGGCTCGCGGCCCAGGTCTTGCAGTAGACGGCGGCTGATACGAATCAGGCGGTTAATCGTCTCCACCATATGTACAGGGATACGAATCGTACGTGCCTGGTCGGCGATAGCGCGAGTAATCGCCTGGCGAATCCACCAGGTGGCATACGTACTGAACTTATAGCCCTTCGTGTAGTCGAATTTCTCAACAGCACGAATCAGGCCGATATTACCCTCCTGGATCAAATCCAGCAGGCTCATACCACGGCCAATATACTTTTTCGCCACGCTGACGACCAGGCGCAAGTTGGCCTCGGTCAAACGGCGCTGAGCTTCTTCGCCATCCTCAATAATACGACAGTCACGGCACGTGACTGGCTTGAGCAGTTCCATCCTGCCACGTTCCATACGCCGCGCCAGTCGCACTTCTTCCTCTGCAGAAAGCAGAGGGACGCGACCGATCTCTCGCAGGTACATGCGTACCGGATCGTCCAGGCTTGTCTCCAGGTCGGCGACTACTATTCCAAAGCCATCGTGTAGATCATCCCACTTGGCATGAGACATGGCCTCAACGTCTGCTTCATCTTCAGGTCCAGGTTCCCAGTCCACTGGTGGCTCCTTGGTTGGATCCAGGGCGTCCATAGCTTCTTCGTCCTGTAGCTTAAACAGGTCATATGGCTCAGATTCATCAACGGAGGTGACAAAGCTTCCTCCAGTAGCAGCCTGAGCATCACAACCTATAGTGTCAATAGCAAAAACAACGTCTTTTCCGCCTAATATGGACTCATGAAAAGATCCAACAGAAAAAAGAGTATTATGCAAAGGTTCCGTCTTTACGTTTTGATTGTCAACGAGTTCAAGCACCTCTTGCTCCTGATTAACCATTCTCTCTCCCCTTTCAGAAAACAGGCATTTAAGGATAACGAATAATAATGATAAACCTGTCTCCTGATCCAAATTGTTCATAAAAATGATTACGCAAGACTCTACAAACGATCCGCTAAGCAAGCATTTTGTGAGAAGTTAGCCCTGCAAATGCATTGCCGAGTCTATTGTCCGCAACTGCCGGTGAATATCCAACAGTTGTCGCTGGAATTGTTGCACCGTTGCAACATCCCCGGCTTCCTTCGCACCTCGCATGAGGTACTGTAGTTCCGTATTCGATTGTAATAAACGTGCGCGTTTGAGCCGCGTGGCACATTGGACTGCAGCTTTAACCAGCCCTGCTCCTTCTAAGTGAGATCTCGACTCAACACTCTTCCGCGCTCTTGCTACGGCTTCCAGCAGAGCAGAAGGCACAAACTGTTCAAAGGATTGAAATAAGGGGGAAGCATCACGTTGATAGACTGCGTTGAAAATGCGGTACAACTCTCGCGTGTCTGTCCCGGCAAAGTCACCATCGTTAATTATACCACAAACATGCTGACATAACCCAGGGTTCTGCAAGAGTAGCCCAATTAGGTAGTCTTCCCATTTTATCCTATTTCTAAGAGATTTGTCAAGCCCAAATGTTCGTGATTCTTGTTCCCGCTGGCTCTCTGCCTGGAATTGTTGCCCCCCTATCTCCCCCTCTGCTTCCCCGGTTTCAGCCATACCTGGTAACTCGCCATCTGATGCAGATCGCTCTTTCTGTGGAGGCATTTCCTCCGCTTTGATTGAGCGGTATTGACCCGAGCGATCCGAAAACTTCGCGAAGACACCTGCAGGCTTCTGTCCTCGCAGCATGCGCTGCAAATCGTCGTTCAGGCTTCGCTCATCAATACTGATCATCATCGCCAGCTTCCGTAGATAAGCATCACGTTTGACACGATCCGAAATTGAACCTATCACAGGAAGCAGGCGTTTGGCAGCCTCAGCTTTGCCTGCGGGTTCTCGTAAATTCAGGCCCGCGGTTTTCGCAACAAAGTAGAAATCAACCAGTGGAAGTGGATGCGCCACGGCATAAGACCAGGCAGAAAAGTCGCGCTGGATCGCCTCGTCCGGGTCTTCGCCATCCGGTAGTTGCAGTACATTGATCTCTGCATCCACCCGCTCTTCCAGCCTGATCATTCCGCGTGGTTCATTGCGGCTATATCCTCTGGCCGCCAATGGTACCGGTACGACCGTGCGATCAAAGGCTTTCATCGCTTCCTGGATGCCATGCTCAGTTGCGGCCACTCCCGCCGTATCAGGGTCTAAGGCGAGCGTTACTTGCTTTGTGAGTTTTTTAAGCTGTTGAATGTGCTTTTCAGTGATAGCGCTACCAATACACGCCACTGTTTGTTTTGTCCCATACTGATGGGCTATAACCGCATCCACGTATCCTTCTACAATAACGACCTGTTTTGCAAGTTTTATGGCATCACGTGCCATATCCAGGGCGTACAGGACACTGTTTTTTTCAAACAGTGCTGTTTGAGGTGAGTTCAGGTACTTCGGTTGACCTTCGCCGAGGGCGCGTCCTCCAAAGCCGATCACTCGACTCCGCATATCCCGGATGGGAAAAATGATACGATTTCGAAAGTAATCATAGACCCCGCCACTTTGCTTTATCCCTGGTACACCCGCGCTTGTTCCTACCGGCTCCTTCGTCATATCGCGTGAACGAGCCAGCCCGCCATCGATCAACTCAAATTCCGTATAGCCTTGGCCAAGCAGGTATCGACTCAAACTGTCCCGGTGATCAGGCGCATAACCGAGACTAAAGGCCATCACCGACTCAGGCGAGATGCCGCGACCCTGCAAATACGTGCGTGCTTCTGCCGCATCTTTCGAGCGTAGCAGCATTTGATGAAACCACAACGCCGCATCTTCATTGAGTTTCCGCAACCGCTCCTTGAGGGCATTTGCCTTGCGCTCCTGCTCCGGGTCGGACCTGCTGTATTCCTCAACCACGACACCCGCCTTCTCCGCCAGGTAATGTAAAGCTTCGCGGAAATCTAAACCCTGCTGTTTCTCGACGAACGTAAAGACATCTCCACCCTCGTTGCAGCCGAAGCAACGCCAGGTCTGTGACTCCGGAAACACGCAAAACGAGGGTGTGCGCTCATTATGAAATGGGCAAAGCCCTTGAAATGATTTCCCTGCTTTCCGTAAGGCGACTACCAGGCCAACCTCTTCTACCACGTCTATTTTTGCTTTGATGGTTTCAATAAGAGATGCTGCCATTTTCAATCCCTCAAGCGGCTTAGCACCGCTCTGAGCGAAACGTGGTTGGTGAGGTCGCCCCGTTGATCTCACACAAGATATAACGAGCAATATCGCAAAAAGTCGCACTTGTAGACATAAATATACAAAGTTATGGTAACAATTGTTCCAAAGTACTACATGACCGTACCAAAATACAATGAACCATGCACAAGATGAAACGCATCCTCTACAGGATAGTAACTTATCCGCTTATCCACAGTCCCTATATACTATGATTCTTCCTTCCTTATAAAATAAAATGATTCCGTAGTAGTAATAGGCGCCGTGGATAAGTGGATAAGCTTCCAAACAATTCAATTGTTACGTTTTGTTATATCCTATAATGGGCCTGTAAAGCCATTGTTTAGCCTGTGTATAAGTTATTCACAAGGGAGATAGTGAGTGGATGGGATGGGGATATGAATCTGCTGCTAGTGGATAATCTCATCAGTTATGAGGATAAAGACGGTAGGACTTTTGCACAATTCTGAGGAGTTGTCCACAAATTTGGCAGGTTTATCCACTTTTTCTTACTTTTTTGCCGTTTTTATAAAGAACAGCATCTTTATCACATTGATATCTTATCACCACGTATTATATGACTTGCATATTGTCAATGTGGAAAAGTTATCCATCCCTGTTGTGGATATATGGGCGACTGGTGGCAGCATGATGGAAAATGCGGAAAACTTATCCACCGGAATTGTGGAAAACAAAAAAATCATTTTGAACCTTGCCTTAGAAACTGGTGGTTATCCACACCTGATGTGGATAACTTAGTGGAAAATTGTGCAGAACTGCACATAATATGCTTAAACCGAGAGGGCATGATCTTGAAATTTAACGCCCAGGTGAGCCAGGAGCCTGTATACACGCAGGATTTCTCCGATGCTGATGGCTGAGGCCGTTATATATCCCCTGTTCTGTGGCGCATCACCGTCAAACACACCTGCAAGCATACCTAACATATCTTCGTTAAGCTGTTTGCGAAATGGCTCCAGTAACTGAAGTCCCTTACGCCATACCTGCTCCAGGTGCAAATTGTTATGCCGGGTAGAATCCGTTGTGATGGCTGATCCCTCCACGCAAAGCAGTGCATCAATATACGGTCCAACCAGCCATGGCCAGGCGCTTCCCTGGTGTAAGGCGTGTTGCTGTTCCTCCAGGTTTTCCTTGAGATGGCCCTCATAGCCTGCTTCATTTGGAGCCAGGGTGCGCAGCCCATATGGCATAACGAGCTGCTTAGTGACAACATCCAGCACGTCTCTTCGATGCCCTTCCTCCAGTACAGGATAGCGTAATGAAAATGCCAGTAGCTGGTTGGGACGGATGCAGAGGTCATTCCCATCCGGCCCGTCTATTGCATCATACAGGTAACCACCAGCAGGGTACCAGAAGCGCTCATTGAAGCTACGTTTATGTTCCATGCTTTGCTCGTGGTAATACGCAGTCTGATGGTTAATTCTTCCCATCTGCAGGAGCAGTTGAGACCATTCATGCATGAGTGAAAGAGCATTATACCATAGAGCATTTACCTCAACCGGCTTACCGTGCCTGTGTGTCACAGGCGTTCCTTTGACGGTGGCATTCATCCAGGTCAACGCTTTTCCTGGCTCTTGCGCTCGCAATAACCCATCGTGAGGATCTATGCTGATGCCGTTAAATGTCCCCTGCATATACCAGGAGATACTCTCAACAAGATCCTGATAAAGCTCATCCAGCAGTTCATAGTCGCGAGTGATGCGCAGGTAGTGATCAAGTACATAAAAATACCAGAGTGTTGTATCTACGCTTCCATAGTCACGTTCCTCTAAAGGATGTCCAGGTGTGGGCATTCGATCTGGCAGCAATCCCTGTTTGAAGTAACGAGCGAGGTTGCGCAAAATGCGCCGGGCCTCTGAGTAATGGCTTGTAGCCAGCGTTAGCCCTGGAAGAGAGATCAACAAATCTCGTGTGTTGTCCTGCATATTGAAATAGTTGGGAATGATGATAGGAGCGTTCTCAATATTATTAAAGAATGAAGATTGATTAACTGAATTACCATTGCGAGGTATGCTGCGCTTCGCTAAAAAGCGGCCTCCAGCCTGCAGGAGAAGATGTAAGAACTCTTCATCAGCCTCAGAGGGATGAGATATGTCAGTGATGGGTAATACTGGAAGCATGTGTACCGCTTGGCCGCCTTCTCCAAAATAGCTTTGAGGCAGTGCATAACTACGCTGGAATTCTATAGCTTCCTCATAGGAAAGAGTAAGCTGGCTTGTATTGAAAGTTAGCGATGACAATTCTTCAGTAGTTGCGATAACCGTTAATGCACATTCTTCACCAGGCCACAGTTTAGCGCGGAAGACCCCAGGTAGGTAGAGATCATCTGTCGCCGCCAATCCTTCTGCCTGGTCGTGCCGGCGTAAGAAATGCCAGTACCAGACACCGGTAGGAATAAATGTTGTTTTGCTTTTTGCGTGACCAACTGCAAAAATATGATATGCCTGCGCTCCGTCCCAGGCGCGAATCGTACAACCTGCAATATAATTTCCTGTGTAGCTCTGCTCTTGCTGTTTCACAGCTTTAAAGGAAACATGCTCTGCAGGGTGTGCTTGTACATTGAAATGTCGCTCGTTGTTGCCCTGTTGAGGCTCATTGTATGGTCGATATGCGGCAAATGGCAGGAGTGTAAGGTTGAGAACTCGCTGTTCCAAATCGGAGTATTCATGGAAGCTTCGTTCATAGCTGCTGCGCAAGCTTCTGTCATAACTACTCCGGGCAGTATTCCTGTAAACAATACCCTCTGCTATGTTTGAACGGAGTACGCGATACTGAATATACGTCGTATTAAGACCTTGATGCATCCAGATGCGTTTTTCGAGCAGAATCCCATCGATCCCGCCGAGCCGGTAGGTAAAAATGGGAAAGCCCTCTTCGAGGCGAAATGTTTCGAGGTGAACAAAGCCTGAGGGGTTGATGGTTCCATCGCGATACTCATTGGTGCCGAGATAGTAGGTGCGCTGGTCAAACAGCACTTCTTCATCGATCTTTGCCAACAAAAGGTGAGGTAACGCTCCCTCGCATGGCGAGGCCACAAGCAGTCCATGTTGCATGCGTGTCAGCGTGCCTGCAACAGTGCCTGCTGCATAACCTTCCAGTCCATTTGTAATGAGCCACTCGCGTGAGATGGTCTCATTAAGATCACAGCAGATGCTGCGATCAAATTCGATGGGCATAGCTACCTCTCTCTCCCTGTTTTTAGTGTAGCACACCAGCTGCTTAGAATGGACACTTTCGCAGCGTTTTTCTTCTCGTATCACTAAATTGTGATCTCTTTCTTCGTACCTTTTCGTATCATTGTGATACACCCCCTGCAAGAAACGTATTTACAAACAGGTACAGATGCAAGCAAGGTAATCAGGATAGTTCACAGATCCTGCGCGCATACGAAATCTTCTTGTACCTGTGTAATGACTGTGTTACACTAGAATAGTTCTCTCAGGAACACATAGCTATTTTCCAGAGGAGGTTTCTCGATGGAAGCTTTTACTCGCAAAAGAGAAAACCGGCATACTTCAAAAGGCATCTTATTTGTGGGGATTTTGGTCTTGCTGGCCATGCTGCTTGCTGCATGCGGTGGCACTACAGCAAGTGGTACTACTCCTACAGCCAACCCCGCGACGCCAACGATCGCGGCTCCCACCAACTTGATTACTCCAGGTACCTTGACCGTGGGAAGTGACACCACCTACCCGCCGTTTGAGTCCATTGACCCTGCTACAGGTCAGGCGATAGGCTTCGACGTTGATTTGATCAAAGCTGTTGCTGCACGCATGGGCCTGCAAGCAAAAATTGTTACAACGAAATTCGACACCATCATTGACGACCTGGCAGCCGGGCGCTTCGATGTTGTTATCTCAGCTGTGAGCGTTACCCCTGATCGCCAGAAGAAGGTCGATTTTGTGCCATACCTCAATGTTGGTGAGTCGCTGTTAGTACAGGCCGGGAACCCTTTGAATCTTAAGAGTACGGCCGACCTGTGTGGCAAGAATGTCGGCGTGCAGACTGGTACGACTGAGCAGATTGACTTGCAGACCGCCAGTGATGCCTGCGTAAAAGCAGGTAAGTCTGCTATTAACGTTACCGTCTTGCAAGATCAGACCGCTGTAATACAGTTGCTGGCAAGTAATCGCGTGGTTGCGACTTATCAAGACTCGCCACTCACTGACTACTACAACAAGCTAAACCCAGGACAGTTTAGTGTTGGTGGTTCTGTAGTCAATGCTGGACCCGAAGGTATTGTCGTGCGTAAGGGCAATACCTCGATGTTTAATGCCGTTCAAACAGCCTTTAACCAGTTGAAGACCAGTGGCGTCTATCATAGCCTCATTCAAAAATGGGGATTTACTAGCGAAGAGATCTCTCTGATTGATCGCCAGACAATCACTACCTGAAAGAAAGATCAGACTTCCGTCCGTAGGGGCACGATCAAGTAAGTCGTGCTCCTGCAAATTCTTTCCTTAATAAAGGAGGGCAGCCATGTTTCGTTGGGACGTTGTCTGGCAAAACCTCTTCTCCAGTTTTATTATCCAGGCAGCCTGGACGACTTTGTGGATATCTGTTGTCGCTCAGTCTTGCGGGGTCGTCCTGGGCCTCTTTATTGCGCTGATGCGCATGTCACGTTCTCCACTTCTCTCAGGACCTGCTCGCGCTTACATCTGGTTCTTTCGCGGTAGCCCGCTCCTGGTACAGGTTTTGCTGCTTTGGGACGGCCTTCCAAGACTCGTGCCAGGCCTATTGCTGCCTGCCTGGGCTGCTGTAGTGGTTGCCTTCTCGCTTAATGAAGGCGCGTATATGGCAGAGATTACTCGCGCCGGTATTACCTCGGTAGACCCGGGCCAGATGGAAGCCGCAAAATCGTTAGGTATGCGTTATCCCCTTGCCATGCGTCGTATCGTGCTGCCACAGGCGGCGCGCGTGATTGTGCCGCCACTGGGCAACGAGTTCAATAATATGCTCAAGACCACGTCAATTGCTTCTGTGATTGGCCTTCTGGAACTGACAGGTACCGCCGAAGCCTTTGGGTCTATTAACTTCACTATTTTTGAATGGCTCATCATTGCCACTTTCTACTATCTACTTCTTACGACCTTGTGGAGTTTCGTCCAGAGCTGGATTGAGAACCGCCTGAATCCTGACCGCCTTACCAAAACCGATATCAAAGAGAAAAAGAGCTGGTCTGAGCGTATGATAGGTTTTGGTTCGCGCACCGGTGCCGGTGCTCGTGGTGGTGGTACCCTGGTTAGTGGACGCTAGGCAAGCAGGAGTAAAAATTATGAGCTTAGAACAGGCAAATGGCAGCCAGGCCGCAGGCACTAATGAGATGGTACACGCCGAGAAGATAGTCAAAAGCTTTGGCCCTCTAACAGTTCTGAATGGCGTTGATCTTTCCGTGAAGCGTGGACAGGTTGTGGTGATTATCGGGCCAAGCGGCTCCGGCAAGACGACGCTGCTGCGCTGCATCAACCATCTCGAAAAGATCGATAGCGGGCGCATTTATATCGAAGGCCAGCTGGTTGGATATCGCGAGGTGAACGGACGCGTGGTGGAAGACACAGAAGCGGCTATTGCCCATATGCGTTCACAGGTTGGCTTCGTGTTTCAACGCTTTAACCTCTTTCCGCATATGACGGCCCTCGATAATGTCATCGAGGCCCCGATCCATGTGCTGCACCAGCCCAAAGACAAAGTGACGGAGCGCGCTATGGCCCTGCTTGAGAAAGTTGGTCTTGCTGAGAAAGCGCATGTTTTTCCACATAAGCTCTCCGGTGGCCAGCAGCAGCGCGTTGCGATTGCGCGTGCGCT
>Ga0187846_10000740_pt1 | contig 18574 bp, 19 predicted proteins | sample TC_taG_FD_161473 | JGI IMG/M metagenome (GOLD analysis project Ga0187846, IMG submission 161473) | Biofilm microbial communities from the roof of an iron ore cave, State of Minas Gerais, Brazil - TC_06 Biofilm (v2) | ecosystem: Environmental > Terrestrial > Deep subsurface > Cave > Wall biofilm...
GGCGATGTCGTTCATCGCTCGGGCAGCGCCTTGATCGCTTCTTGCTCAGCCTCGCTTGGCTGCCAATGGTCGGGGTTCAAGGAGATCCACGGGCCCTGTATGGGCGGCAGCGGCTCCCCCTGGGCGCAAGCGGCTAGGCCCAGCAGGATGACGAGCGCTAATGATTTCATACAACCCTCGTTGCAATGGCGGCGGCGGCACCACTGGCCTCAGCCGCAAATCCGCCGGCCATGTAGCGGCCGACCGTATCGAGACTGACCGCGACGCCTCCGCCGATCGCCTCGATCAGCCGGGGTAGGCGGGCCATGCTGAACCCTGTTACCAACATCGCCGCCGCTAAGCCGAATAGGCCCGGAAGATCCGTGTCCGGCGAGCCGCTGGGCGCAAAGTTCGCCATGATGCCGGTCAGGATGCTCGAGAAGATGCCGAGCACGATGTCTACAACCAAGGCGAAGACCGCACCCGTTACCATGACGCTGACGTAGCTGTGGAGGAACCGGCGCGTGACTTGGAACAGCAGTGCCAGGATCATCAGGGGGCCGATCGTCAGCATCACCAGGAGCAGGAACGTCGAGATCAGGAAGACCGTGAACATGGCCGCCAGTGACGGGAGCACGATCAGCATCGTGAGCAAGGCCAGGACGACGCCCACGAAGATGGCGTGCATCGACCAGCCGGAGGAATGCCACACGCTGAGGATGCTGGCGAACCAACCATTGAGGATCTGGTCAAACAACTGGGCTGGCGTGGCGCCAATCCCGCCGCTTGCGGAGAAGGCATTTGAGAAATACGTCGGAACCGCCAAGACGAGGTTTTCTACCCACTGATTGTAAAAGGTGTTGCCGACCTGGATGAATGCCATCACCACCGCGGCGCGGATGGCGAAACTCAGGAACACAGCCATGTCCATGTTACCCATCATGGTCATCATTCCCATGATGGCGATCGCCAAGGCGAGGATTGTCGTGGCCGGGCCGCTGACGAGACCTTCGACGGTCTGAATGCTGCTGTCTACTTGCCCCATAATGCCGTTGATCACCTGTCCGTAGACCCATTCAAAACTGAGCGCGCTCGGGCTTGCCACGGCATTGGCGGGCGGGGCCTGCATCAGGACATCGCCGCCCGCGCCCACGTCGCCACCAGCAAAATCGGCGCCACCGCCAGCTGGGGCAGCACCGCCGTTGGCCTGAAAGTAGGCTGCGAGGGCACCTCCGGCGTCTAATTCGGTGTAACTGGCGGGATCGATCGACAGATTGGCGAGATTGAAAGCGGCGGGGCCGCCATCGGCCGCCAATGCCGCCGTAAGAGCAGGGTCGCAGCCCGCGCACGTCCAGTCGGCAAAACCGTTATTCTGAAGGTCGTAGGCGGCGACGGCGAACTGGAGAGAAGCGGGGGCGAGGTAAGCAGAGGGATATTCGGCGACATTGCCGCCGATAGCCGCCAGGTCCGTCTGCCAAGTCGAGTTGATGAACCCGAAAAGCCCCGAGGCTGTGGAGTTCGGGTTCCGTGCCGCGGGGTTGTCGCCGCTCTCATATTGAGCGATCAAAGAGAACGGCGAAAGCTGAGCGAAGGCAGGCGCCGGTATCGCGATCAGCCAAATCGCCGCAAGGAGCGAACGCGGGCGGATCAGTGCAAGCCAAGACATGAAATTACGTCGCGGACGGGATCGCCGCAATTGTTGCAGGCGCGGATACGCTCCCGTTCGCGCTGAACCTGGTTGATACACCGGTCAACCCGGTCTTCCGGGATGGCGTCGCCCCAGATATTGAGAACGGTGCATTTGGCCCAGACCGGCCAGAAACCGCCGTGCTCATTGGTGGCCTCGGCGCAGGCGCGGGCGACCGGCCGCCAGAAAGGTTCCGGCGCTGGGTGAGATGGTGGCTCGGCATAGGCCGAGGAGACAGAGGCGAAACAAACCGCGAGAACGGTGCTCCTCAGCATCTCCCGGCTCGCATACAGGCTGCAAGGTTCCTCTCCAGCTGCTGGGTCGTAGCCGGAACAGGGACAGGTGTAGCCCTGGCCACTGATGCCCCATAGTTGCTGGCTTGATTGCTTGGTGCCCGGTGAACCGGAACCGGAGATGCGGCGATCGACCGGGTGTTGGCGGGACGGTGATGGCTGCTGCCTGCGCAAGCGGACGTGGCTGCCGTTAGCGCAGCCAGGAGCGCTGCGGCACTGAGAGGGATATTCATGGATCAGTCCTCCTTTAGTGACAAGCTGCGAAGGCTATAGTCCCGCCGGCAGCTGCTACACTGCTACAGGCGTTCTTGATGCCAACGCCCTCGTCCTGGTATTGCCATTGGCGTTGCGCGGACTCGCGGACGGCGATTTGCAGCTGGGCGGCCGCCATCGTTTGCTGAGCCTGGACTTGCTGAGACGTGGCATAGTTGAGTTCGCTGTGGAGACGGGCTGAAAGGCTGTCTGTCTCCTGCACCGTGCCGATGGCGGCCAGCTGGTTGAAAAGTTGACCGAGTGCAGCAATGCGTGTCTCGATCGCAGCCAGATGGCTCGTGGCGACGGCCTGGATCGAAGCGAGGGAATTTACTTCTTTCAGGAGTTCAGCGCCGGGAAAAGTGCCGTCGTTGTAAACGGTAGGGTCACCGCCCACGGTCGCTTGACCGAGATACTGCGCACCGTAGGGCAGAGTGCTCGGGTCGTTGAGGCCAGCGATCCAACCCGGTGAAGCTGCGGCGGCGAAGGGAAGCGGGTTGCGGATACCCCCATCGAGAAGACCAGGCGCCCATTGGTTGGCGCCGACGACCTCGTTTACGCTGTTCCAGATTTTGGTGGCCATCCCATAGACTTGGACGATTTCCTGATAGGTGGTCACAAGCTGGGTGAGCTGCTCTTGTGAGACGCCAACCTGTTCCAGGAGCTGGCCGACGGCGGTCGGATCGAACACGACGGTTCCGGGCCCAGCGAGACCTCCAGAAAAGTCGATTTGCGCCCGAGCTTCTCCAGCGAAGAGAGCAATAGACGCCATAGTAGCCAAGAGAAGCCGCTTTTTCACGATGGGGTGTGCCCTGTAATGAGGCCGTAGAGGACGGCGCCGAAGATAAGGGCGTAGAGGAGCCACACCGATAAGCTGACGTGTCCGCCGAGGAAGGCGAACCATCGGCGGTTTCGCCCAAACCTGCGGCCGATGCCTATAAACACTTCAATCCCTCGCTGCTGTCTCGTAGGTTTCCATGAACGGCTCGATCCAGTCGGCCGTCTGTAGTCGCAGCCGCTCGGCATAGCGGACGGTGTTGCCGCGGCCGCTCAGCACGGCGACGAACTTGCGGATCGCAGTCAAATCAAAGTCGATGATCACCGATCCGCTCTCGCGCTTGAGTAGGCACTGGCGCGACCCCGGCAAGATGTCTTCCGAAATCGCGCGGAACTCCCCCTCGGTGTATTTCATCTTGCCGCGCCAGACCTCTTCGTTCGCGGCGCGCGCCCGCTCGGGATAGAACCCGAGATCGCCGGCCTACGGTGTGGGCCCTAGTGGTCAAAATCTTACGCTTGGTACCGGGTCCGAAGGTCCGCGGCGGTTCGAGTTCGTGGCTGGCGGTCGGTTGTGCGCCGCGAGCGGACCCCCGAGGCCGGCCAAACAGGCAGAGCGCCCCTCCAAAGTGCCAGATCAAGCTCGACGCGCCGCAGGCCCTTGCAAGTGACCGGAAACCGCCTCGGTTATCGTCTGAATTACGGCCCTGATGCGCCGAACGTTGCGGTTATCCCGATGGACGGCGAGCCAGAGGTCCGCAACCGGCGCTGGTGTGGGTGTGCGATCGATCCTGGTTAGACCCGATAATTCGTCAGCATGGAACCGGGGTAGGCACGCAATACCGTTTCCGGCAAGAGCCGAATAGAGCCGGTTCTCGTAGCTCCCCGTCCTGACGACCACGCGGGCCTTCGGGGCGAGGTCGGCAAACCATCGGATTTGGGGCAGGTCGAGGTCGTCAGCCAGCGCGATGACGCGGTGGCCGGCGCATCCGTCTGCAAAATCTGGCTTCCCAAACTGGTCGAGATAATCAGGGCTGGCGTATAGGCCGAACTCGATGCTCCCGATCCGTCGAACAATTACCTCGTGCTGACCGGGGCGCACCTGATGGATCGAGATGTCGGCGTCGCGTCCTGGCAGGCTCAGATTGTGTGCGGCTGGCACAAGCTCGATGGTGACCTCCGGGTGCGCTCTATGTAGCGCCGCGAAGCATGGAGCGAGGATGACGTTGGCGACCGATTCGATGCAGGCCACGGTGACGCGGCCTTCAAGCCGCCGGTCCTGGCCGCCGACCAACCGCTCGACAGCCAGCGCCTCGGTCTCGATCCGCTCGGCGTGTTCGCGGATGCTCTCGCCAGCCGATGTGGCCACGTAGCCGCGCGGCGTCCGGCTCAACAGCCTAACGCCCAAGCGGGCCTCAAGAGAGACAAGCCGACGACCGACCGTCGATTGCGTGCAGCGCAACTCTCGCCCAGCCGCTGACAAGCTGCCGGTGCGGGCGACCGCCAGGAAGAAGCGGAGATCGTCCCAATCCAGCATCTCAGGTCGTCCGGCTCTAAGCGCTTGTGCGGGACAGGATGGATCGCTGTGCTTTTTTGCACAACCACTAACCGCACTTCGCCGTACCGGCTTCACGCACACGGGACCAGATTCTCGGAACAATGAGCGCGCAATACCCATGTGAAGGAAGGATAACGGCAGATGACGATTCTCGTGCGGGAATGGCTTTTGGGCTTCCAGAGTTCTCATGCCTCATTACTAAGAACACATGTGTCTCAGGCACGAGATCACTACTCGGTTTGTTCCGAACTTTCCTTGATAATGATGGGTGCTGGCATCGCGGTCTCGGCACTGCCGCAGCGGATATCAGTCGAGGCCGGGACTGACAGGCCGTCTCGGGGGCTGCCACGGGAAGCGCCGCGCCTGGCAGAATCCCGTCTGCGCTGGCCGGTCTTGGCGCTCCTTGTCAAAGGGTCGGAACCATGAGCTCCGCGACGCTTGAAGCGCCGCACAGTCTGCCGATGGTCATCGCGGCGACCAGCCTGGGCTTCGTGATGGTTCGTGTTGACGGCTCCATCGTTAACGTCGCCCTGGCACAGATGGGAGCCGATCTCGGGGTCGCGGTCGCCGGGCTGCAATGGGTGGTGGATGCCTACACGCTGGCATTCGCGTCGCTGCTCCTGTCGGCGGGTGCGCTCGGAGATCGGATCGGTGTGCGACGGGTCTTCGTGGCGGGGTTCGCCTTCTTCACCGTGGCCTCGCTAGGCTGTGCGCTCTCGACGAGCGCGGCGGCGCTGATCGGGGCAAGAGCCGCGCAGGGTGTCGGCGCGGCCCTAATGGTTCCGTGCTCTCTCGCTCTGCTGAACCATGCCTGCGCGAATGACGAAACTGCACGGGCGCAATCCGTCGCGCTATGGGCGGCGTTAGGCGGCATCGGCGTGACGGCTGGGCCGGCGGTCGGCGGGGTGCTGGTCGCCATGCTCGGCTGGCAGAGCGTGTTTCTCGTCAACGTGCCGATCGGCCTGCTCGGCCTCTGGCTCACCTTGGTTTTCACCGAACAGGTCGATCCTGCGCCCATCGGGCGTGGCCTGGACCTCGCCGGGCAGGTGTTCGCGGTCCTGGCTCTGGTTTCCCTCACGGGTGCCATAATTGAGTCTGGCTCACTTGGCTGGCAATCACGGCTGGTCGAGAGCGGCATGGCAATCGGTGTCGTGGCGGCGAGTGGCTTCTTGCTGATCGAGATGCGCAGCCCCGCCCCGATGCTTCCAATCGCTTTGTTTCGGAATTCGACATTCAGTGCAGCGACCACTGTTGGGGCCATCGTCAGCCTGACGATCTTCGGATTGGTATTCCTGATGAGCCTCTACTTCCAGCGTGTGCTCCTATATTCGCCCTCGGAGACCGGGCTGGCGTTCGTGCCCTTCGGCCTCATAACCATTGCCACGAATATCGTCGCTGGTCGGATAGCTGCGCGGACGGGCGTTCGCCCGGTTATCGTCGCCGGGCTGCTCTTGGCCGCAGTCGGTTATGGCCTGCTGCATGGAGTCGACGAGACCACATCCTATGTCTCGATGCTTCCTGGTCAATTGATGATCCGAGCCGGCGTAGCGCTGGCTGCGCCCTCGGTGATGACCGCCACCTTGATGTGCGTGGATCGAAGCCGTTCCGGTATCGCGTCGGGTGTCCTAAACACGTTCCGGGAAGTTGGCAGCGCATTCGGGGTCGCGCTGTTCGGGGTGTTGATGGCGGATAGCACCGTGGTAGGCATTCAGGTCTCGATTATCGTATCTGGGGTTCTGCTACTGCTCGCCTCCGGCATAGCATTCGCAGGCATCAGACGTGAATGAGGCAACCGCGATGTCGCCGATTTGGCACCGTCATCATTGGGCACGATGACTGCTTCGGGTCTGAAGAGCAGCTGCCGCCGAGGAGGCTGAGGGTCTGTTATGGGTCGGACGCCAGCCGTGGCCGCCGGGTACCAAGCGTAAGATTTTCACCACTAGCAGGTGGGGGTGGGCGGGCGCCGGGATCGTCGCGGACGGCGAAAGGTGGCAAAGCTGAAAGTGCCCGGTGAGGCATTCGCGACCGCGCGCTGCACCGTCTGCGGCTGGGTGCGAATGATGGGCCAGGCATTGGTGGAGAAGATGATGACGGCGATATTTCGGCCGGTGAGATTCTGCTGATACGGCAAGCTTCGATCCCCGGTGATGAGCGCTTCGAAACCGCCTTTTTCGGCTTCGTCGAGTAGCTGGCCGTTGGAGTAGCGGGCCGAGCCCATTTCGGGTGCAGTGCGCACGTCGTGGCCGGCGAGTATGCGGCGCAAACCGCTTGGGGCATTTTCGTCGAGCAGGATCCTCATCCGTTCGAGGGCGGTGTGATCTTGGCAAAGCGCAGCACGCGCTGGACGATGTCGAGGGGGATGCTCGGGAAGATGTCAGGGCCGGCGATTTCTTCGGCCGTGCATCCGGCCCTGGCGTTTTCGACGATGGCGTCAGCCTGCACGCGCGTGCCTTTGATGACCCAGGCGCCGGAAACGCGGCCGGGAACGCTCTCGACGTCTGCACATTTTGACCAGTCGATTTCTTCTGTCGCCATGATGCACCTCTTCCTGGCAGGTAATGAGCGATTCGAGACATAAGTACAATAGCTGCATATAGAAGAAGGAGCAATCGTTGTAAGCCACAAACACGGCCAATTTCTTTTGGAAAATCTTCCAATGCTTTTGTGACGGTCTTGAAGCCCGTGCTGGCCTCGTGGCCTTGTAGCACTTCGGTACGGTGAACACTTATTCGCGAAAGAGCGGCGCGGTTCGGTATCGACGCCCGTCGGTTTCGATGAGCCCGTTATTGCGCAACACGCCTGAGTTCCAGTTGCCGCCGGTCGGCTTTTTGCCCAGTGTGGCCGCGAGCTCGTCGGCATCCATGTAGCACTCACCCTGGGCGGCGAGCGTTCGGAGGATTTCCGGGGCAGGGGAGGGGAGGCGGTCGCACCACAAAGCAAGACGTTCGGCCGGTGTTGACGGAGCCGACGGCACTTCGCCGGCGGCTTGAAGGCCATTTCAGTTGGTATCACGAGGCCGTTGTTCTCGGCGACATAGCCGAGCGACCGCAGGTCCTGGCGCCCGGCATTGAAGTGGCCGCCGCTCGGCTTGAGGCCGGCCAGGGTGGCGAGCTGGCCCCATGTGAAGTGCGCCGGCGCATGCCGGGTGGGGCGGAAAGCAGCTTGCGCGCGGCAGGGTGAAGAGCATCGGGGGCGGCCGCGGGGGGTCACCGGCTGGAGCCGCGGACGCTGTTCCGGCTCGCTTCTTAGGTGCGGCTGTTCTTGCCGGGACGGAGCCGCTTCGATGAGCGTGGCAGCGGAGCCGGCTGCGAGGGAGGCAATGCTGGCGAGGCGGGATTTCAGTTCGCGGTTTTTCTCTTCGAGGCTGGCAATTCGCGCGTTCGCGGCGGCAAGGTCCTGTTCGAGTTGAGCATGGCGCCGGCGATCTTCCGCGGATTGCGGCGGAAGATGACGCTGCGGCTTGTCGGGATCCTCGGTCTCGGCAGCCGCAAGAGCGGCGATGATCGCGGTAAGATCGACCTCGGCGAGCGTGCGCGGCGTCGCCAGCCGCTCGCCGCGCTTCGGTGTGCGCGAGCTGTCGAAGGTGCGGATTGGCGGAAAGAGGACGCGGTCGAGAATCCCGTGCCCCGGGGCTTATTATCACATATAGCTTTCGCCGCGCTGCAGCCGCGGGAGATCGCCGAGAATACGCTTGCCTTCCTGCCGGTCGGCCTGGCCCTCGATTCAGGCGCCGATCGCATCGCAGTCCTGACTCGCGGTTAGTTTCATCGCAATGAGGATGTCGGCCTGCGACAGCACATCCTTGTGTATGACCGCCGGCCGCTGCGTGATCACCCACGGGATGAAACCGCGCACCCGGCCGCGGCGCACGATTTCCTCGATGTGCCCGAGAAGGCCTTCCCAGCCTTTGATCGGCCGTTGCGGCGCCCATAGGTCGGCTTCGTCGAGAATGAGGTGCAGTGGCTCCTGGTTCGTTTCGTGAAGTGCTTCGGAGAAGGCTGCCATGAACCGGCGGCGTGGCGCGCTGCTGCCAAGCTCGGAAAGATCAATGACACAGACGAGCGCTTCGCGGGCTATCATTCGGCCGAGTGCGGCGCCCATATCGGCGGTGATGGCCACGTCGGCGTGACGGCCGCCGAACACGACGACAGGATAACCGGGCGCGCTGCCGTCGGCGCTCGCGCGCAATCCCCACCACACGCCGAGCGGATCGACGATCGTGACGTGCGCGCCAGTCTCGAGGAGATGCTCGACGAATCCTTTGGCGGCGTAAGTTTTTCCTGAGCCGGCCGTGCCGACGATCGCGATGCGTTCGTCGATCGCATCGGCGGGAAGAGCGGGAGATGGAATGCCTGTATGGGCCGCGACAGAACGTGTCCGGCTTTGGCGGACGGCAGGCGGCGTGCGCGCGGCTCTTGGAGGTGTCGAGAGGCCTCGACGCGCATCTGCGGCCGGTTTCTTTGTTCATGATCCATTCGTTTTCTATAGCCAAAAACGCCAGCACTCTCCAGACGAGCGGGATACCGCGCGGTCTGCGGACCGCGCGGATCGGCGAAGGATTTCGGTAGCGGGAGATCGCAGCGCCTAAGCGGCGCCGCCCTCGGCCCTGGCGGCCGGCTTGTCGAAGCGCCATATCGGGATCCCGAGCTTCTTCGCCTTGTCGGCGACGTTGGCGGAGATGCCGGAGCCCGGGAACACGATCACGCCGATCGGCAGCGCCTCGAGCATGCGGTCGTTGCGCTTGAACGGCGCTGCGCGGCCTTCGCGCGTCCAGTCGGGCTTGAAGACGACCTGCGCGACCTTGCGGCTGTCGGCCCAACAGGCGGCGATGCGCTCGGCACCGCGCGGGCTGCCGCCATGCAGGAGCACCATGTCGGCGTGCTTGCCGCGGACCTTGTCGAGCGCGGCCCAGATGGCGTCAACATCGTTGCAATCGGCGCCGCCGGTGAAGGCGATGCGGGCGCCGGCGGGTGCCAGGACCTCGGTGTCGGCGCGGCGTCGAGCGGCGATAAATTCGCGGCTGTCGATTACGGAGGCCGTGAGCGCGCGGTGACTGACCACGGATCCGCAGCGCGGCCGCCAGGCTGAGCCCGTCGTGACGTCGTAGAGCTCGGCCGCGTAGTCGCGCACGAACTCGAAGGCGTTCCGGCGCTCGATGAGGGAGAGGCCCTTGGCAATCAGGCTTTCGAGCTCGACCGACTTCACTTCGGAGCCGTCCTGCTCGGCCTGGCCGCGGCGCTGCACCTGCTCATTGCCGTCGAGCTCGCGCTCGATGCGGTCGATCTTGCGGTGGAACAGGTTGACGAAGGACCACAGCAGATCAGCGAGATCGTCCTCGAGCCGCGTGCCGCTCAGCATGGCCCCGAAGGCCTCGACGATGGCGCCGAGCTGGCCGCACACGGCATCGGGCTCGGGCAGCGGTCGGGGATCGGGTTCCTCCGGACCGGGGCGGTGGCCGTATAGCGTGAGCTCGTCGAGCAGGTGCGCGGTCGCCGAAGCAGCGTGGAATTCCGGATCGGTGTCGGGTTCGGAGAAGAGGTAGGTGCTTTCGTTGCGCGACATGGCGGGTTCCTTTCTTGCCGGAGGATCAGCCGCGCCCATCGCGGCCTTCACGGCGATCGCCCGCCGGAGGCGGAGACGGTTTGCACCCGCAGGGCCGGAGCAAAGCGGAGGATGGCGCGGGGCAACTATTTTGCTTCGCGCTGCAAAGCCGGGATGGGCGCCGTTCCCAGGTCGATCAATTGGTTTCGAGTGGCCATCCCGGCGGCGGAAAATAGTTGTTCCCCGCGCCATTGCAAACCGGCTCAGGGCGGCGGCTCATTGCGTCTTGGAAAGACCGGCCGCCGCCCGGCGCCTCCGGCAGATCGCCGCTCGTGAAGGCCGCCGCGCGGCGCTTTCCGGCTCAAAGGCACACCGCCGGCGCAAGCGAAAGCCTATCTTTCCTTCCGGCGCCGTGCCGGGTGGCTCAGAGCACTTCCGCTTACGGCCACGGCTGGATGCGGCAATTGTCGGGCAGAAACCGCGGTCGGTCGATTGGCGCAAGCTGGTCCGTGAGCAGCGCGCGCATGCCGTCGAGACCAAGGCGGCAGAGATCGAGATTGAAGTCGGCATGCACGGGAACGAGCTCGCGCACATCGAGACCGGCGGCGCGTTCGCGCAAACGTTCCGCCGCATGGCGTCCTGCGGCGTCATTGTCGCGGGCGACGTAGAGACGGCGCAATGCAGAGGGCAGTTCCAGTGCTGCAAGGTGGTTTGCCGAGAGCCCAGCCGCCATGGGCAGCAGCGGCAGCGAGGATTTGAGCGCAAGCATGGTCTCGATGCCTTCGCCGGCGGCAAGAATATCCGTGGCGGTGCCGAAGCGGACCGAATTGCCGAGCAGATGGCCGAGCGCCCGGCGCGGATCGGCGATCGGTGCTTTCGCTGGTCGGCTCCGATCAAGCCAGGTGCGCAGGAGGCCGGTGGTGGTACCGTCGAGAGCGGTAACGGCCGCAAGCAGGGCGGGCCAGAACTCGAGCGGAGAGGCTTTATCGGCTCGGTGATAGACCGACGGATGAAAACGCAGGGCAGGCCAGTCGAGCGGTCCGAGAATTCCCCGCGCGCGGAGATAGGCGTCGGCCGGCGTGCCGGGGATCGGACGTCCGGCATGGAAGAGACGGCGGGCGGCTTCCGCGGACCCGCTGGGCGCCGGCGCCGCATGACTGCGGTTGGCGGCAGGCCGCGGCAGGGCGAGGAAGGAGCGCGCCTCGTCCATGGTCTCGCCAAGGCGGTGATGGCTGCGGTTGAGCGCGATCAGATCGAGCAGATCGCCATGCTCGCCGGTGGCGGCGTCGGTCCATTTGCCGGCGGCGCCGGGCCCGTAATCGGCGCCCTGCAAGCGGACATAGAGGCTGCGGCCCGGCGTGTTTTGGACATCGCCGGCGATCCAGTAGCGGCCTGAACGGCGTCCTTTGGAGAGGTAATGGCGGCACACGGCCTCGGCATCGCGCGCGAGGCGGCGCGCCAACTCGGCGGCTGCGCTGATCATAGGTCATCTCCCGATCAGGCGGCAGCGCGGGGATTAGCGCGTAGAAGCGGATGGCGTTCGAGCAGTCCGGCGAGGATCGCCGGCCCGCGTTCCTCAGCGGTCGGAATGAAGAGCCGCAAGCGCCAGGCGATGATTTCCGAGGTGAGGCCGAGCGCCTTCAATTGCGGCACGGCGCCGTCGGCATAGCCGGTGAGCTCGACGCGCCAGGCGTTCATTACCAGCGAGCGGCGGACCTGGAGATCGCCGGCGAGATCGAGCGTGGCACCGCGATCGAGAATGGCGTTCCAGGCTTCGTCCTTGGTAAGGGTCGGCGAAGTGCCGACGCCGAGTGCATGATAGAGGCGATCGAGGGCTTCGGGGGTAATGAGGCGGCCGATCACCCGCTCGCCGTCATCGGTCTCGAACCGGTAGACGCGCATGTCGTGGGCCGGGAGGCGGTCCCAGATCGGCAGCAGCAGGCCGGTGATGATGTGAAAGCTGCTCTCGGAGAATTCCGGTACGCGGGCGCATTCGGCTTCCCAGACCGGCGCAAATTCCTCGACGCTCGCGGGGCGCCAGTGGGAATGCTCGAACTGCTCGACGGTGATGATCTCCCGCGTCATGGGACGGATCAGGCGCGTACGGGCCTCGACGCGGCCGTCATCATGCATCAGGCTGGAGGCGTGGACCTGGACGGCGGCGCGGTGCGACTGGTTGTTGGTTAGCAGACGGCCGGGCGTGGCGCGGAGGGCGAGGGCCTCGGCGAGCGGCAGCGGCCGGTTGCGATTCTTCTGCAAGACCCGGTAGCAGCGGGTTTCGGCGCCGGTGGCGGCATAGGTGCAAACGGCGCGTCGCTCGGCGACCGTAAAACTTTCTGCGGTCAGCGTCTCGACCCCGACGTCATAGGTGCCGGCGGCAATGGCGCCCTCGATACGCGCTTCGAGCAGTTGCTCGAAGGCGGCGAACAGCGTGTTCTGCAGATCGATACGCAGCGCCAGCACGCGGTTGAGAAACTGCGTGATCGGCGGCAAGTCCTCGCGCAACGAGCCGTCCTGGTCGGTCAGTTCGAGGCCCGTCGCGTCCTGGAACGCGGACAGCGAGCAGCCTTCGATCCTGCCGGCGTGCAGCAACTGATAGACCTGGCGCAATGCCGCCCTGGCGTAGAGGTTTTCGAGATTGTCGTCGGCGCGGAACAATCCCTGGCCGCCGGTCTGGCGCTGGCCGCGCGTGATGGCGCCCAAAGTGTCCAGCCGGCGCGCGATCGTCGACAGAAACCGTTTCTCGCCTTTGACGTCGGTCGCGATCGGCCGGAAGATCGGCGGCTGCTTCTGATTGGTGCGGTTGGAGCGGCCCAATCCCTGGATCGCGGCATCGGCGCGCCAGCCAGGCTCCAAGAGATAATGGACGCGCTGGCGCTGATTGCGGCAGGCAAGATCGGCGTGATAGCTGCGCCCGGTGCCGCCGGCGTCGGAGAACACCAGGATACGCTTGTCGTCATCCATGAAAGCGGCGGTCTCGGCGAAATTGGCGGAAGCCGGGCGGGATTCGATGCAGAAGCGCTGGCCCTGCCGGACGATGCGGCGTGAGCGGCCGGTGACTTCGGCCACTAGATCAATGCCGAAGCGGTGCAGGACCTGGTCGAGCGCGCCCTGCACCGGCGGTAGGGCGGCGAGGTGCTCGATCATGCGGTCGCGGCGCTCGACGGCTTGGCGCGAGATGACGGGATTGCCGTCGGCGTCATAGGCAGGGCGCGAGCAGAGATTACCCTCGGCGTCGCTGAAGACCTCGAACAGGTGGGTCGGAAAGGAGTGGCTTAGATAATCGAGCACATATTCGCGCGGCGTGATGTCGACCGAGAGATCGGCCCATTCGGAGGCCGGTATTTGCGCGAGACGCCGATCGAGCAATGCTTCATTGGTCGAGACGATCTGCAGAACGATCGCATGGCCGGCCTCGAGATCGCGCGCGATCGCCTTGATCAGCGTCGGGCATTTCATGGCCGTCAGCAGATGATTGAAGAAGCGCTGCTTGTTGGACTCGAAGGCCGAGCGTGCGGCGGCCTTGGCGCTGCGGTTGTAGGCGGTGCCGTCCGAGGCGGTGATATTGGCGGCCTTTAGCGCCTCATTGAGATTGCGGTGGATGATCTGGAAGGCATCGGCATAGGCGTCATAGATGCGGATCTGCTCGGGCGTGAGCTGATGCTCGACGATCTCGTATTCGATGCCTTCAAACGACAACGAGCGGGCGGCGTAGAGGCCGAGCGCCTTGAGGTCGCGCGCCAGCACCTCCATGGCGGCAATTCCGCCGCCCTCCATGGCCGCCACGAATTCCGCCCGCGTCGCGAGCGGAAAAACGCCGGTGCCCCAAAGACCGAGCCGCGCAGCATAGGCCAGGTTCTGCACTGTGGTAGCGCCGGTCGCCGACACATAGAGCACGCGGGCGTCGTGCAGCGCATGCTGCAGGCGCAATCCGGCCTGGCCCTGCTGCGACGGCTTCTTCTCGCCGCGCTCGGTCTTGTCGCCGGCGGCGTTGGCCATGGCATGGGCTTCGTCGAAGACGATGACACCGTCAAAACCTGCCCCGGACCCCGATCCGGGGTCGCGTCCCAGCCAGTCGACGATCTGCTGGACCCGGCTCACCTTGTCGCCCTTGGCCTGCGTGCGCAGCGTCGCGTAGGTGGTGAAGAGGATGCCTTCCTCGAGCGCGATCGAGGCGCCCTGGCGGAAGCGCGACAAGGGGACGATGTCGGAGCGGTAGCCGCCGACCGCCGTCCAGTCGCGTTCGGCATCCTCGATCAGCTTGTCGGATTTGGAGATCCAGAGAGCGCGGCGGCGGCCCTTGAGCCAGTTGTCGAGGATGATGCCGGCGACCTGGCGGCCCTTGCCGGCGCCAGTGCCGTCGCCGAGGAACCAGCCGCGGCGGAAACGCACCGCGTTCGCGGCATCGGCCGGCGCGGCCATGACGATGTCGAAGGTCTCGTCGACGGTATAAGAACCCGCGAGATGATTGCCGTGCGCCTCGCCGGCATAGATGACGCTCTCGAGCTGTGCGTCGGAGAGGATCCCGGTGGAGAGCAGGCGCGGCGGCAAGTGCGGCCGATAGCACGGACGCGGCGGCGCGACCGCGGCCATGGCGGCCGACTGCACCAGCTTTGTGGGATGCGGCCTGGCGTCCGGGATCCGGATCGTCTGCAGCCCATATCCTTCGTAAAGGGTCACCGTGAGACGGGTCGAAGAGCCCGGCGTGCATTCGCAGCTCTCGTAGGCGAGCTCGGCGACGTCGGGGACCGCGCGTTTGACAAGCGCAAGCTGAGGCGCCGGAGTTTTCGGCCGCTCGGCTGGTGCCGCGCGGGATGGAAGCATGGCTGGGGGGATTGGCAGGGAAGGTGCAGCAATCGCCTGCCGCGCCGGGACGAGATGCGAAATCCAACCGAGCAGTTCGGCGGTGTCGGCGGCCATGCCGGGTGACGGCGGGAATGCGTGCGGGTCCTCGGCCGGCACCCGGTCGATGACCGTGAGCCGCGTCTCGATCGTGGTGCCGTGGCGGGCATAGGCCTGCCCGGCGATCGCGGCGGTCAAGACGACGCGCGCTTTCTCCTGCAGGCGCACGAAGGCCTCGCGCCACGCGGGCTGATCGGGACCGGTGTTGCGGCCGGTGATGGCGACGAGGCGGCCGCCGTCGGCGAGGCGCGCCAGGGCCGATGCGATGTGGCGCATGGCGGCTTCGGCAAAGCGCCGCTCGACATGCGGCGAGGCCGAGAAGGGCGGGTTCATCAGCACCACGCTCGGCCGGATCGCCGGATCGAGCCGGTCGTGGATCTGCTCGGCGTTGTGGCGGCTGACCTCGATGCCGCGGAAGAGACGGCCGAGCAGCCCGGCGCGGGTGTCGGCGATCTCGTTGAGCGCCAGCTGCGCTTTCGCGAGCTCGGCGAAGATCGCCAGCAGCCCCGTGCCGGCCGAAGGTTCGAGGACGAGGTCTGCCGGCGTCAGTGCTGCCGCTTGGGCGGCGGCGAAGCCGAGCGGTATCGGCGTCGAGAATTGCTGGAGCTGTTCGGATTCCTCCGAACGCCGGGTCTGCGACGGCAGACGGGCGGCGAGCCGCGTCAGCATCTCGAGCATAGCCTGCCCCGGACCCCGGATCAGGTCCGGGGCAGGCTTTGATCCGGGGGCGGCGGCCGAGCCGGCGCGCGTGCGCATCGCCGCGCCAAACTTGCGCAGGAACAGCACCTGCGCCGCCTCGAGGGCCTCGTAGGCGTCCTTCCACACCCACGCGCCTTCGGCGTCGCTGCCGCAGAAGGCCGTCTCCATGGCCGAGCGCAGCGCACGGCTGTCGACGGCACGCCCCTGGCCCAGCAATTGCGCGAGCAGGGTGGCGGCATGGATCAGGCCCGACACCTTGTCGGGCGGTGCCTGCGGCAGGAACAGCGGAAGCGTCGCCGCGGCGGGCGCCGCGGTGGGGGATGAGAACAGCATCGGGATGTCTCCGAGAGCGAGGCCGGGCGGATCCGGCCGGGCGCTCTCTTTCTCCCGCCCGGATCTCACCCGCTCCCGGCCTCCCTTTCCCTCTTCACGGGCTGGCCTGCCGGGTGTGACGTGACGGTTTCGAGATTGAGAGAAAGGCGGCCGAGGGGCGATCGCGGAGGATCGGGCGGCGATCGGGGATGGGGGCGCCGGCGGAGGCGGGATCAGCAGGCCGGCGCCCTGGAGTTGGCTGCTAGGCGAGGGCGATCAGGATTTCGGCGGCGCCGTAGACAGCCGGCTCGCCGCAGCTTTCACACACATACTGCTGGGCGTCGGGCTCGCAGCCCTCGGCTTCGGCGCCGCAGGCGAGGCAAAAACCGGGATTGTCGAGGCTGGTCAGTTCGCGTTCGACCGCTTCGCCGACGCGATCGGCAGTGATCGACGGGTGAATGTGCGCGAAGTGATGCCGGCGCAGCTGCGCGCGCACCCGGGCTGGCGCGATGCTGGACATTGAGGAATCTCCGAGAGCGGGAAACGGGAGAAGCCCGGCGTGCTCTGATTGCGCCGGGGTTCAACCCGCCTGCAGCGTTCCTCTGGCTCTCGGCGCGGAGATCAGCCGGCTAGGACGAAGGATTTAGGAGATTGGTCCTCCCAGTCCGGGACCGCCTCGTTGAGGAAATCCTCGATGATGTCGATGGTCGACTTGCCCATGATCTTGGAGGCGGTAATCAGCACCGCCATGCCGCCGAAGCCGTCGGGGCGCATTTTCGAACAGGTCAAGGCCGAGACGGCCGTGACGTAGCGCAGCGTATTGGAGCGGCGCACGATGTCCTGAAAGATCGACTGCCACCAGCTGTCGCTGAAATCGAGTTCGATTTCGGCATTGTCGGCGGGCTGGCGCGCGAGCTGCCCGGTGACAAGGGTCACAGCGTTGCTGTCGACGCCTTGCGATTGAGCGAGCGCGGCTTCGACCGGGGCGCGATCGAGCCAGATCATGTCGGCCGGGCCTTCGTCAGCGCAGAAATACAACCCGTCGCCGTCAGGACGGGCATGAAAGATGTGGCTGAGCAGCAGCCGCTCGAGTGGGGTGATATCGGCAGCGGGGATCGCCGGCTGGATGATGGTCGGGGTAAAATAATCGGCCATGGCGGGCACCTCGAGAGCGGGGAAAAGGCCAGAGCCGGATCTGATCCGGAGGCCGAACCGGGCAGGCGCTCTTTGTTTCCTGCAGGTTCACCCGCTTTGCGGCCGCACTCTTACTCTGGGAGCGTTGAGACTGGGCGGCGCTTTGCCTGGGTTGCCGTCAGTACCGGGTAAGCCTGGCAAGCGCGGCGGTCAGGTCGCGCTCGTTGATGGAGCTGAAACCGGCGAAATGGCCGGTGCGGTCAATAAGCAGCTGGTCCCAGATGCCGCGGGTGTCGCGATAGATGATGCGGTATTTTGAAAGATCGAAGCCTTGGTGGGTCAGATCATCGATAACGTTGTCGACGTCATTGGTGACCGATCCGCCCCCATCGTGATCGACGATCGCAATAACATTGCCATGGACCGTATGGCTGTAAACCGAGCGTGGCTCTCCCATCCGTGATTTGAATCTAATCACTGTTACCCCCTGTTGTGCAAGTGCTGAGCATTGGTGTTGAGTAATGTCGCTAGTTTTGAGCGAGGCCAGCATGGCGATCAATATTTCGCGTTCCTCCTGATAAACCTGCCGGAAATAGTTCTCGCCGCTGTCGCTCTCGATGCCCCACAGGCCGGGCGACATGAGTTCGGCGGTGATCCAGCATTCGGGATTGGCGCCGTAAGGGATTTTGATTAACGCCCTGGCGCGGATGCCGAGAAAATGCCACTCGTCACGCTGCCACGCTGCCAGCCGTGCTTCGTCCTGGGCGCGATAGTCCGGGTCTTGGAAAAGATAATCGAGCGGATGCGCGTGGGGGTCGTAAGTTTCGATCCTATCGATCTCGATTTCGGCATTGCGGGTCATGGCTAAGCCTCCGGTTGCTTTAGTGCAGTGGGCGATCGGGATGCAGTGCAGCTGGCGCGCAGCCATTGACGTCAATGCGACCAGGACCACTGACGGACGGCGGCGAGGTTCATGAAGGTCACGCGGTCCGTGACCCAGTCGAGCCGCAGGGTGCAGGGCGCTTCCTCGCCGTCATCAGCCAGGGCGAGGATCACGCCATTGCCGGCAAGCGGCTGATGGCCGTCCTTGAACATGAAAAAATGCTGCGGCTGCTCGAGCAGCCCTTCCTCATTGACGTAGCAATGGTGATTGCCGTCGAGGCCCGGGGTGACGGGCTCGATCAAGCCGCCGACAATCTGCTGCAGGGATTCAAGCGAACCGTCGATCTCGGTTTCGGTGACGGCGCGGTCTTTGGCATTGATGACGATCGCGCGCATGGGCGGGGCCTCCGGAGAGCGGGAGCGGGAAGAACCGGGCGGCACTCTCTTTCCCCGGCCGGTTCACCCCTTTGGGTCTCACTCTCGCTCTCGGACGGCCCGCCAGGGCGGACGGCGGACGGATCAGGACGGGCCGTGCCGTTCGCCGTTTTCTGTTCGACGCGC
>Ga0187846_10000741_pt1 | contig 18555 bp, 15 predicted proteins | sample TC_taG_FD_161473 | JGI IMG/M metagenome (GOLD analysis project Ga0187846, IMG submission 161473) | Biofilm microbial communities from the roof of an iron ore cave, State of Minas Gerais, Brazil - TC_06 Biofilm (v2) | ecosystem: Environmental > Terrestrial > Deep subsurface > Cave > Wall biofilm...
TGGCGAGGGTCAGGTGAAGTTTTTCCATCGATTCTCCTCCTACTCCCGCAGCCTATGAGGCGCCGCATCGCGGCAGCGGCACCGCGCGCACTTTCGCCGTCTCTCGCGGGATCATGTCCTGAGAACGGATCGAATCCGCGCCGCCAACCCCGCAGCCTCCATGTCGCGCGTTCTGTCGACGCGGGCGGCAGCCACTCCAAGGTAGCGGTTGATCACTTCGGGGTCGCCGAGAAGGTCTTTCCCGGTCCCCGACATGACGACCCGACCGGTTTCGAGCACGTAGGCGTAGTCGGCGATGGCGAGCCCGAGCCGGGCATTTTGCTCGACCAACAGGAGGCCGACACCTGCCTGGCGCAGGCCGCGCAGCACGCCGGAGATCTCCCCCACCAGCGAGGGAGCGAGGCCGAGGGAGGGCTCGTCCAGGAGGAGGAGCCGCGGGCGCGCCATCAATCCCCGGGCGATCGCCAGCATCTGCTGCTGACCGCCCGAGAGCAGGGACGCCTGTTCGGCCAGCCGTGCGGATAAGACGGGAAAGATGCTGCACACCTCATCGATCCGTGCCGTGATTTCTTGCTGCGTGAGCTGCCTGTACTGGCTGTAGGTCCCGAGCCGCAGATTATCGACAACGGTCAGGCGGCCGAAGATCTGACGTCCCTCAGGGATGTGGGCGATCCCAAACCGCACGATGCTGGCGGGCGGAAGGCCGGCGATCGACCTGCCGCCCAGCCGTATCGTCCCGGAAGTGGCGGGTACCAGACCTGAGATGCACTTCAATAGGGTTGATTTGCCGGCCCCATTCGCGCCGACGAGCGCTGTAAGTGTCCCCGGAACGGCATCGAGATCGACACCCCTCAACACCTCGGCCTCGCCGTAGCCCGCACGGAGTCCGCGCACTTCGAGCGCCAGACCGTCTCGCATCAGACCGCCTCCCGTCCCAGGTACGCCTCGATGACCCGCGGGTCGGCCTGAATGGTGGTAGGCGGGCCAGTGGCGATCACCCGGCCGAGTTCGAGGACGATGATTTCGTCGGCGATCCCCATGACGAGGGACATGTTATGCTCCACGACCATGAGCGTCACGCCTGCAGCCCGGACGGCAAGCAGCAGGCGGGCGAGCTCGGCCGTCTCGACGTCGTTGAGGCCGGCGGCGGGTTCGTCCAGCAGCAGGAGCCTTGGTGCAGCCATCAACGCTCGGACCACCTCGAGGAGTTTCTGCGCGCCAAGGGGCAGGCTCACCGCCGGATCGTTGCAGCGGTCGGCGAGCCCGGCGATGTCGAGCAGGGCCTCGGCCTTTCCGCGGATCGCCCGCTCCTCGCGCCGCACGGTACCCAGGCCCAGGGCCTGCTGCCACGGTGCGGCACGGACGCGCAGGTGGGCGCCCACGAGGGCGTTGTCCAGGACGGTCATTCCCGGAAAGACGCGCGCGGTTTGAAACGTGCGGACCAGCCCCAGTGCGGCGATCGCGTCGGGCGTCCGGCCCCTGAGGCTGACGCCGAAGCAGGAGACTGCTCCCCGGTCCGGCCGGTACAGATTTGTCACCAGATTGAACAGCGTGGTCTTCCCTGCCCCATTCGGGCCGATGGCGGCGGTGAGCGATCCCTCCCGGACGACGAAGCTGACATCGGCGATCGCCAGCACACCACCAAAGGACTTCGACAGCCCGTGGGCCTCCACAGCGATGCCTCCGGGCATGTTACATCCTTTCCGCGGCCGCGCGGTGCCACCGGCGAGAACCACCGTGGCCGGACAGCCGCTGCAGTCCGGACACGAGCCCGCCCACGAGGCCGGACGGCAGGTAGAGCATGATAAGGATGAGGAGGATCCCTTCTGCCAGCGTCTTGTAGACGGCGAGCGGCTGAAAGACAGCGGGCAGCAGGGTCAGGAGGGCGACGCCGCCAAGCGGGCCCACCAGGGTGCCCTCGCCCCCCAGCACCAGCATGGCGATCATTTCGAGTGAACGAGACGTTCCGACCATCTCCGGTGAGAGGAAATGGAAGTGAAACGCGTAAAGGCTTCCGGCCAGTGAGGCGACGCCGGCGCTGAGCATGAAGACGGAGACTTTGTAGCGGGACACCCTGATGCCGAGCGCCTGCGCGGCGATGGCGTCGGCCCGGATCGCTCGCAGGGCCCGCCCGTATCCTGAGTGCGCGAGGTTCGCGAAGATGAGTACGAGGGCGCCAGCGATTCCCCAGACAAGATAATAGGTCGAGATCGGGCTCGTAAACATGTAGCCGCCTAGCGAGAAACTGGGAATCCCCGCCAGGCCCGACGGGCCACCCGTGACGCCGGGCAGTCCGACGGCGACGGAGTCTACCAGGAGCCCGAACGCGAGCGTGGCCAGGGCCATGTACAGGCCGCGCAAGCGGGCGGTCACCAGAGACAAGACGAGAGCGACCGCGAGCGACAGCGTGACCCCGGCGCCGGTGGCAACGAGGGGCGCGAGCCCGGAGCGGGTGGCCAGGATCGCGGCAGTATAACCGCCCACCGCCATGAACCCGGCATGTCCGAGGCTGACCTGCCCGGCGTACCCCATGAGCAGATCAAGCCCAAGGACCGCGATGAAGAAAATGCCCGTAATCGCAAGCGAACCGGTGAGACCCGTACGGGCGAGGAGGAGGGGGAGGATGCCCACCGTGACGGCTCCGAGGACCGCGAGGACCCACACGCTTCGACCCGTGAGACGGACGGTGCCGCCACACGACCGCACGGGGACCTCGCGCACATCCTCGCGCCGGGGTGCTCCGCTGCCCAGGATGCCCCCGGGACGCCAGATGAGAACGGCCAGCAGGAAGACGAGGGTGAATGTATTGCTGAACAGCGAAGAGATGTAGCCGGCCGTCAGTTGCTGCACCAGCCCCACGCCCAGGCCCCCCACAATGGCGCCCAGAAACGACCCCATGCCGCCCAGCGTGAAAGCGATGAACCCCGCATTGGTGAAGAAACGCCCCGTGTCAAACTCGATCGAGGTGATCGGTCCCAGGACTTCGCCACCGATGGCGCCGATCGCCGCGCCGGCCGCGAATGCGAAGAAGGTCATCCGCGACACGTGCACGCCCATGAGGCTGGCTGCGGCGGGGTTTTCTGCACAGGCCCTCAGGGCCTTCCCAAAATCCGTGCGCGTGAGCATGTACCACAACACCACGACGATGGCCGCCGTGACGCCGAGGATCCAGAACCCCTGGGTGGGAACGCGGGTCCCCGCGAGAAGGACAGGCCGCTCCCCCGAAAACGCGGGAATCGAGTACGGTTGACTACCCCAGATGATGAGGCTGGCGCCTTCAAGGAGGATGAGGATCCCGACCAGCAAGATGAGCATCCCGCTCATCGGCAGGCGCTGGAGCGCCGGCCGAATCACCAACCGCTCCAGCCCCCCACCAGCCACCGCGGCGATGGCCACGGCTCCCACGGCCGCGGCCGCGAGAGGCCACCGTAGGGTCATCTCGAGGGAGTACATCGTGAGCGCCCCCAGGACGACAAAGGCGCCCTGGGCGAGATTCGGCACACCGATTACGCTGAAGACGAGGGTGAATCCGACAGCGACCAGCGCGTAGACGCTGCCGGACAGGACGCCGCCTAGGGCGATGTCGACGGCCTCGCGCATCGGCTCCTCCGGCGGCGCCGCATGCGCGACGCGCTCACCGCATGGGCTCTCCGCCCGGACCGCTCACGGGATCCCACGTTTGCGTGCCCGAATTCCAGCGTGTGACGATGGCGTCTTGCAGCCCCAATCCTCGCTGGGGGGTTGTTTTGAAGTCGTAGATCCCGCTGATCCCGGCGATCCCTCTCAGGTGCGCGATATAATCGCGGATTTGGGTCGCCGTCGCCTCGGTCCCCAGGTGCCGCAGCGCATCGACGACGATCTGCGCCGGATCCCAGGCGATCGACGCCCCGAGGTCGGGTTTCGTGTTGGCGGCGTGTAACGCGTCGAAGAAGGCCTTTTGGGCCTGCTTCACTCGCCCGGGGGGAAGCGCCTGATAGGCCGGCCACATGCTCGTCGGAAAGTACAGCTCCGGCGGCAGAAACGATGCGTACTGCTGCATCTGCGCGTATGTCTGGTTGCCATTCGTCGTGGCGACCGGGATGCCGAGCTCGCTCTGCGCGATGGCCTTGAACACCGTCCCGATCGGCGCGCCCGTGCTCCAGGCGATGAGGGCCTGCGGCTGCGCCGCCGCAATCCGCGCGATCTGGGCGGCGACGCTGACGTCCTGCGGGTTGAAGTGCTCGCGGGCGACGATCTGGACGTCTTGATTCTGCGGCTGGGCCACCGCGGCGAGGATGCCTTCCTCGGCGTCCTGGCCCGTGGCGTCGGTAGACACGAGCAACGCGATATGCGTCCATCCTCGTCCGCGGAAAAACCGGATCGTGGCCTGCGTCAGGTCGCGCGTCGACACGCTGGCGGTGAAGACATAACTGCCCTCATCGGGATGGATGCCCGGCGACAGGCAGTACATGACCGGGCCATCTTTCATGAGAGGCGCCATGGCTCTGCAGATAGCGACGAGCGAAGACCCCACGATGAGCGGAGCCCCTTTGGCGATCACTTGATTCGCGAGCTGCACGCCCACCTGGGGACTGGTCTGATCGTCCTGGATGGCGAAGTGGATCGGGCGCCCCTGGATCCCGCCTCTCGCATTCACGACGCGTTCCAGGACCTGAAGCGCCAGGGCCTGGGGTTGGCCCAGGAAGGCGGCTCCTCCGGTCAGCGGGAGGATGGTATTGATCTCATAGGGCGGGGTGGACGGGCCCGCTACCGAGGGGACTGGGGCGACCACAAGCGCCAGGGCGAAAACCAGCGCCGCCCGTTTCGACAGGTTCCGCGCTGACCCTGCAATACGCTCATGCCTCACGTATCTCACCTCGCTTGATCGGCCCGATCGCCGTGGAGCCCCTCTGCCGGCGCTAAAAGGTAATGAGATCGCTGCGGGTGAGCGTGATGTGCGCGGAGATGACCGGGGCGTTCACGAGATGCCAGGCCGTATACTGTTCGGCGTAGAGGAGTTCCGCCGACATAAGGTCTACCGGAACGTCGACCTCGAAGCCGCGGAGGGCGGCCTCGCTGCTCGTGGCCAACACCGCGCCGTGGGCCGCGGTGCCGGCCACGATGACCGTCTTGGTATTTTGGCCTTTGAGAATCGCGTCCAGATTGGTGCCCAGGAACTTGTCTGGGCCCGAGGTGACCACCGGTTGTCCCGGAAGCGGCCTGACCGCCGGCAGGACATCATCGACCTGGGCCCCGGGGACGAGGCTATACACGACAGGGATCCCTTTCTCCGTGGCGCGCGCGAGGAGTGCGGCGATCTTCGGCACCGACGCGACACACCGCGGCCGCCTCTCCGGGCTGCAGGTTTGCTTGACGATATCCAGGATCAAGAACGCGGTCGTCTTGGGGTCGACCGTCACCGGTTTCAGCGCGGGCGGCGGCGGGGGCCGGACACTCGTCCATTCGTCTACGATCGTCGGGGGGGCCTCCACGCCAGGGGTGGAAGGAGGGGAGAAGAGGCCGAGCCCCGCTGCCAGGGTCGCGGTCAGCGCGGCCGTCCAGAACCGACGAAGTCGTGCCGATCCCATTCCCCGATCCTGCGCCACGGTCAGGGCGCCGCGACGGCCGTCGCGGCGAAGTTGGCGTTTTGCAACGCCTGCACGTAGCCGTTGTCGTAGAAATCTGTGGCCGGTTGGTCGACTTTCTTCACCTTGAGGACGAACTCCATCCCGGGGACGGTGACCAGCGGGTACACGGAATAGAACCGATCGCGATAAAGCTCGAACCCCCGCTTGAGATGTTCTTCCTTGATCGGCAGGTGCGTATGGATCAACGCCAGCGCCGCGGCGATGTTGAGCGGGTTTTTGATGTAGACATTGGCGGCGACGATGCCCTTCAAAAAGGCGTTCACGGTGTCCGTGTGCGCCTTCGCCCAGGTCGTGTTCACCGCGATGCCCGTGTGCTGGTACGGCTGGTCCAGCGTGTACAGGTTCATGAGCGGCTTGTACCCCATGTCGAACGCCACCAGGTCGAGCCCGGCCGTCAGCACCGTGAACTGGATCTGGCCGGTACTCAGCGCCGCCAGGCGCGAGGACTCGTCCCCGGTTTGCAGCAGGGTCACATCCTGCGAATCGACCCCCAACTTGCCGAGGGCGAAGCGGACGGCGAACTCGGATGAACCGCCGAAGCCGCTGATGGCCCCCTTCGAGCCTTTCAGTTGGTCTACGCTGGTGATGCTTTTCGCTACCACGAAGTCATACGGGAATCGGTTGATCAGTCCGCCGATCATCTCGAGCGGAACGCCTCGGGTCCGGGCGTTCACGATGTCGGAGGCGGCGATCAGCGCGATGGGGACGTCTCCCGCCGCCATCGCGGCGACCGTCCGGGCACCGCCCTGGAAGTTGAGGATCGTGACGTTGAGCCCGTACTTCTCGAAAAAGTGCCGGTCCTGCGCGATCCACGCCGGTACACCGTCGAGGTTCGTGAACGACATCCCGACAGTGAGACCGGTGAGTCCCTGGGCCGCCGTGCGGGGCGGCTCCAGAAGCGTCGTCACGGCCGTCCCCGCCGACATGGCCAAAAGCTGACGCCTGCTCAGCACCGCCTTCACGGCCGCTCCCCCTGTGTGCGCGCGTTGCCGGGCTTATTCGTTCCGGTGCTGTGGGGTCCTCCTGGCGAGGGGCGCGCGTCGGAGGATTCCCGAGGGTCGGCGCGAAGCACGCGAGGTCCATGGCTGTGCCCCTCTCTGTCGCCTGCGGCAACTATGATCGGACGCGGCCGCTGTTCGATGGCCGCGTGCGCATCGAAGGGTGCGAACCGCTCTTCCTGCCCCAGGAGCCCGAGGAGATCTTCTTCCGGGCGTTTGTCCACGCAGAGTTCGACGTCGCGGAGTTGTCGCTCAGCAGTTACACAATACAGCGCGCGGGCGGGGACTGCCCGTACCTCGGCCTTCCGGTCTTCATCTCCCGCGCCTTCCGTCACTCGGCGATCTACGTGCGGACGGATCGGTCCATCGCCCGGCCTGAGCATCTCCGCGGCCGCGTCGTCGGGATTCCGGAGTACCAGCTCACCGCTGCCGTCTGGGTTCGCGGGCTACTCCAAGACGAGTACGGGGTCACGCCGCAAGACCTGCGCTGGGTCTCCGGGGGGGTCGAGACACCGGGCCGCGTGGAGAAAGTCCCGTTCACGCTACCGGACGGCGTCTCGCTGGAGCCGGCCCCACCAGGCGCGACATTGTCCGGCCTCCTGGAGGACGGCGAGATCGACGCGCTCATCTCACCGCGGACCCCGTCCTGTTTTGCGCGGGGGGCGCCGGGTGTCGGCCGGCTCTTTCCCACTTTTGGCGTGGACGAGGAAGCGTTTTACCGGCGTACCGGGATCTTCCCGATCATGCACATCCTCGGCGTCAAGGCGGACCTGGTCGCGCGGCACCCCTGGCTGCCCGCGAGCGTCTACAAGGCCTTCGCCGAAGCGAAGGACATCGCCGTAGCCGCGCTCGGCGATCCCAACGCCCTGGCCGTCAGCCTGCCGTTCTTGACGTGGGATGCCGAGCAGGCGAAGGCGCTCATGGGTGGAGATTTCTGGTCGTACGGCCTCGAGGAGAATACCGGACCCCTGGAGCTATTTCTCCGCTACCATTTCGAACAGGGGCTCTCGCCCCGCCGGCTCCCCCCTGCCGATCTGTTCTCGCCGAGCACCGCCTCACAGTTGAAGATCTGATGGGGCGTGATGAGGGCACCACCGAAGCGACCGGACGGCGCTAACGTCCCCGAAAAAATCTCCCGAAATCATCCCTCCACCGCTTGAGCTGCTGCTCGTCGAGTTCTCGCATCGGGCGGATCGTCAGCTTGTCGGCGTCCGCAAGCGGTGGGTAGATTCCCGGGGCGAGCACAAACTCTCCGGCCCCGGCGAGCGCCCGCAGGCCGAGCCGCGATGTCAACAGGTCGATGAACAGCCGGGCCGTGGCCGGGTGCGCGGCCCGCGCGCCGAGCGCCACATGGTGCGCTTCCGCGAGGACCGGGGTGAGGCGCACGTAGTCGAGCGGCGCGCCCTCCTTGCCCATGATGTACACGTACTTGACGTATGTGATCGCGATGGGAAACTCACCGGCGGCAATCTTCTGCATGGCCGGATCGAATGAGTCGACCAGCACCGCCTGACTCGCCAGGCGCTCGACAAACGGGCGGTACTGCGCGCCCAGGAGGTCCTCGAGATTGGCCAGCCACAACGCGGTCGTGATGTGCTGCGTCGGGTCGGGCAGCACGACCTTTCCCTTCCATTTTGGATCGAGGAGGTCCGGGAGCGTCCGGGGGGCCTCCGCTGCCCCGATAAGGCGGGTGTTGTACACGATGCCGATCACGACCATGCGATAGGGGGGAGAGAGAACCCCGTCCGGGTCGCGGGATGGGGCGGGGAACGCGCCGTACGAGGGCGATGCGTAGGGCGCGAAGGCACCTTCCTTCTTGAGAATTTGCATCGGGCCCAGATTCGTCAGAACAACGTCAAACTGCGGCCGGCCGACGCGGACCTCGGTGAGCACGCGGTCGAGCAGCCTGTTGGTCGCCGCCCGGAAGTAGTCGACGGGGATGTGATACTTGTCCTCGTAGAGCTTCTGCACGACGTCGAAGATCGGCGACTCAAGGGACCCGTAGACGACGACGCGCCCTTCTGTCCTCGCCGCGGCAATCGGGTCTGGCTGCGCCACCGCCGCGCCGCCTCCGGCGGCGACGGCCAAGCCGACCAGGGCTGCCAGGATCCAGCGCGCCGCGCGGAGGGGTCCGGGAAGGGTAGGAGACGGCACTAGCGGCCTCTTTCCACCACTTTGAGGGAAGGCGGCTTCGTTTCCCGCTGGGGATTACTGCAAATGGGCGCTGAGGAAGCGCTGAACCTGCGTGTGTGCGTCTGCTGCTGCGGCCGCGTCGTACTGCAGGTGGTACGTATGGCCGGAGATGTGGACCACGCGGGCCTGGCCAGGCTGGTCGAACGCGTGCATCGCGCCCGGATAGGTCGTCCACTCGACCGCAGCGCCGGCAGCCTGCAGAGCAGTACCTCGTTCCACGCACCGAGCGGGAGGCTGCCAGTCGTCGGCGCTCCCCATCAGCATCAGCAGCGGAGCGGCGAGATCGCCTTCCTGGAACACGGCGCAGACGGGATAGAGCGCGATCGCGGCCTGATATCCGCCGCCGTCCGGGTGGTTGCCGTTGATGAAGCGGGCGCTGGCGGAGATCAGCGTGGCGCCGCCTCCGAAGGACCATCCCATGACCGCGACTTTGGTAGGGCTGACATCGGACCGGCTCCGCAGATACGCCAGCGCGCCCAGGCCGTCGAGGGCATGGTCCCGCATCGTGAAGCCTCCGGACGATCCGCAGGTAGTGGTCAGGTTGCGTGGAGAGAGGCTGTCGGGAAGGATCGCCACATAGCCTGTGCCTTGCAACCACGCGGCCCAATCGGCTTGGTAAGGATGGAGCCCGCTGCAATCGTGGAGGAGCACGACACCGGGGAACGGACCGTTGCCCTGGGGCCGATACACCGCTGCTGGAATCGGCGCGTTCATGGTCGAATCCGCGCTCTTGAAGGTGACCGTTTCGCCGCCGGGCGCGGCGGTACCCCAGAAGTTGACGCAGAGAACGAAGACGGCCCCAAGCGCGAGCGCGAGGCTCGATCGAGGGATAGTATGTATCTTCCTCACCTCCCGAGGCTGCCACCCGTTCGGATCGCTTCCGGCATTCAAGGATTCTCCGGGGTGTATCCCGCCCTGGCCGGGCGATGGTCCGAGGTCCGACGGCTCGCTAGTTCGCCGGAAGCCCGACCTATCCTATATGGAGGTGCCTCATCCAGCTTCTCTCCGGCTACTTCCTGGCAGTTCCCCGCGAAGCCTGTTTACCTCCTCCCGCGACCAATAGCATCCAGCGTGGACGCATTGGCAGTCGATTCCTCAGACACCCTCCTAGCGGCCTGTGCGCGCCAAGACCTCAACCCACCCGCGCATGAGCGACTTTCCCCGGGCGATCTCGTCGGGGCGGAAGAACTTCTCCAGCGTGACCCGGTTGATCGGGTAGACGGGGCGCTGGAAGTCCTGCTCGTACCCAAACGGCACGGTGGCGTCGATGGCCATGCCGCCCTCGAAGCGCGTGTTCATCGCCGTCCACTGACGCTCCCCCGCCGTCAGGCGCTCCTCCGGGATGAACGTCTGGCCGGCGCCGCCGGGGACCGGATTGAGGATGTCCGTGCGTGGGTTGACGCGCGTCGTGAGGCACCAGATGATCTCGTCCATGTTGTAGAGGTCCACGTCGTGGTCCACGACGATGGCCAGGCGCATGCCCTGGCTCGTGGCCATGGTCGCAACGAGGAAATTGCGCACCATGCCGTCGTCGGTCTTGAGCCGCTTCTTCACCTGGATGATGCAGCCGCCCCAGTCCGTCATGCAGAACGGGATGTTGACGTCCTGCACGATGCCCGGCTGGAGCCGCTCGCACAGCTCGAAGATCGCGGCCTCCCGCACCGTCGTGTCGATGTTGTTGCAGTCGAGCATATGGACCCCGAGCACGTAGAAGATCGGCTTGGTCTCGCGCCGGCGCGTGGTAATTGCGGTCACATGGAAGGTTGGGGCGCGATAGGCCTTCCCCATGTAGCCGGCCCATTCGGGGTGGAACGGGAACTTGCCCTGCCGGTCGGCCGCCTCGGCCTCGGCGGTTTCGTAGCGCTTGTCCCGCGGGGACAGGTGCCCCTCCAGGACGAGCTCGCAGTCCGCCAGGGCCCACGCGTCCACCGTGCGCGCCTTGACGATGCGGAGCGGGGAGCCCTGCGCGGCCCCCGCGGCCCCGAGTTCATCCCCGCCGCGCGGCAGGATCACATAATCGAAGCCGCCGCCGGCAATGAGCGTGGCCGCCGGCGGCACGCCGAAGCACATGGTCAGCGGGATGGGCGCGTCATCATGGTAGTGCTCCGTGATGATCTGCCACATGTGCGAGCCTGGGGCCGACTGGAACGTGCAGATGTTGCCCCACCGGCAGTTCATGCGGTTGTAGCCGATGTGGCTCCCGCCGTGAAAATATGGGCCCACGACGACGCTGTTGCCGCTGCCGATCGTGCGCTCCGACTCGAGTTCGGTATGGCGGATCGTCACGACGTACCTGTTGACGTCGAGATCGCGCGTGATGATCTCTTCCTGGCACGGCGCTTCGAGGGGCGGCACCTCGACGGGCGGAATGGGGTGGGTGAGCGCGTGGGCCAGTTTGCGGGTCCGGTCTTGCGGCTCGTCCCACCCGAACATCCGGCCGACGATGTCCATGTTGGCGAACAGATTGGTGACCGCCTGCGCGTGCGGGTACCCCTTCACGTTCCGGAACAGGAGCGGATAGCTTCCGTCCAGGTGCTTCTGCACCCCGGTCACTTCGAGATCCGGATCGACCTCCACGTCGGTCTCGAGGACCAGGCCCTCCTGCGCGAGCCACTCGAGTGTCCCCCGCAGAGACTGAATATTACGCCCCAGCGTGACCGGAACGGCCATCGGCTTCCCCCCTGATCGTGGTGTTTCGTCCGCCCGAGGCGAACGCTTCGCGCCACAGGGGGCCATCTCCTCGCTATTCGATGGCGCCTTCCGCGGTCAGCTGCGCGATCTCGGGGTCGGTCAGTCCCAGGATCTCGCGGTAGACGCGCGTGTTGTGCTCGCCCAGGAGCGGGCTGGGGCGCAATTCGGCCGGCGTCTCCGACAGGGTGAAGGGGGGAGCTTCGTAGTGAAATCGCTCCAGCACCGCGTGCGGCAATTCCCGCCAGATACGGCGGTGCGCCAGCTGGGGGTCCGTGAACAGGTCGGACAGCCTGTGCACGATGGCCCCCGGCACGCCCGCGGCCTGCAGCGTCTCCATGACGTCCTGCGGCGTGCGCTCGGCCGTCCACGCGGCCACGAGCCGGTCGAGGTCGTCCTCGTGGCTCTTGCGCGCCGCGAGCGTGGCAAAGCGGGGATCCTCCGACCATTCCGGCCGTCCGGCCGCCGCGCACAGGGCGCGCCACTCGTCCTCACTCACCACCGCGATGACGCACCAGCGGTCCTCTCCGCGGCAGGGATACGCCCCGTGCGGCACCGCGTGCGGGCTGCGGTTTCCCAGGCGCGTCATGATGCGGCCGTTCGTCTCGTAGTCCAGGAGCGCCGGAGTGATGAACTGCAAGCCCGTCTCGTATTGCGAAAGGTCGATGTACGTTCCCTGTCCGGTCCGGCGCCGGCAGTCCAGAGCGGCCAGCACGGCGACGAGACCGAACCCGACGGCGACAAAGTCGATGTAGGGGCCGAAGAGCAGCATCGGTTCGCCGCCCGCATAGCCCGTCAGGTAGGTGAACCCGCTCTGCGACGTCAGTTGGGAGCCGAAACCGCGCTGGCCGGCCTTGGGCCCGGTCTGGCCCATGTTGCACGTGCTGAGGTAGACGATGGAGGGGTTCACGCTGCTTACCGCTTCGTAACTCAAGCCGTTTCGAGCCATCACGCCCGGCACGAAATTCTCGATCAGCACATCGGCCCATGCGGCGAACTTGAGCGCGACGCGCACCCCCTGTGGGTGCTTGAGGTTGAGCGTGACCCCCAGCTTGCTGTCGTTGAAGAGCGCAAACGAACCGGTCCGGTCGAGGCCGGGAACGTTGTCCTTGTACGGGGGGTAGTGCACGCGGAATCCGTCCGGACGGGAGCGGGATTCCACGTGGACCACGGTCGCGCCGTGCTCGCCCAGGTGCTTGCCGACCATCGGCCCCGCGGCGAACACGGCGAACTCCACGACCCGAAGGCCCTCGAGGGCCCGCGGGGCGGGGGACGGGCCGCCGGGTGGCTGCGCAGCGCCAGGAGGCGTCAAATGATCCCCCTCCGTGTCAACGTCTCCAGGTCCGGCCGCGACAGTCCCAATTCCGCGCCGTAAATCTCGGTGTTGTGCTCTCCGACCCGAGGCGCGGGGCGGCGAATCGCGCACGCGGCCGCGGAAAACCGGGCGAACGGTCCTGGGTATGTCACGGCCGCATCCAACGCCGGGTAGTCCACCCGCTGCCAGAACGCTCGGGCCGTCAGTTGCGGATCATCGCGGATGTCCCGTACGTCGGCCACAGGGTAGCCCAGGATGCCCCGCCGGGCCGCTTCCGCCACGAACTCCGCCTTGGTGCGCTGCGCGAGGAACGCGACAAAGGGCCGCTCCAGCGCATCGATCTCCTCCTGGGTGCTCGTCGCCACGTTGAACGTATTCCAGTCCTTGTGCTGGAGCCAGTCGGGGGCCTGGTTCTCTTCGGCCATCCACCGCACCATCGCTTCGTTGGACCGTTTTCCGGCCTCACCGCCGTAGATGATGAAGTTGACGTGGCCGTCGCGGCAGCGGTAGATGGCGCGCATGCGCGCCCCGGTGATGTTGCGGCCCACGATGTAGTTCCCGTCGCGGCTCAGGTCCTCGCGTACGAGACTCCAGTGCGCCGGGGCGTTTGCGAGCGCCCACAAGAGGCTCGCCTGCATCGAGACATCCACGTGCTGTCCCCGGCCCGTGACGTAGCGATACGAGTGGGCGATAAGCGTCCCGCCTGCCGCATACATTCCCGCCCACATCGCCGCCTGCGGCAGCGACACGCGCAACGGCGGGCGGCCGGGCTCCCCGATGAGCGACATGAACCCGCTCATAGCCATGGCGATGAGATCTCCGCCCCGGTAGTGGGCATACGGTCCCGTCTGCCCGAAGGGGGTGATGGAGGTGACGATGAGCCTGGGATTCACGTCCCGCAGCGCCTCGTAGCCGAGACCGCGGGCCTCGAGGAAGCCGGGAGTGTACGACTCGACCAGGAACTCCGCGCTCCCCACCAACCGGCGCAGCAGGCCCCGCCCCTCCGCCGTCTCGAGCGAGAGGCTGACCCCGCGCTTATTGGCGTTGTAGGCGAGCCAGGGAAGGCTCTTCTCTGCATCAGCATCGTCATGGAAGAACGGACCGAGGTACCGCCCGGGGTCGCCCCCGGGCGGCTCGATCTTGATGACGTCCGCGCCGAGATCACCCAGGATGCGCGCACACAGCCAGCCGATCGCGTCGGTGAGGTCCAGCACGCGGTACGGGGCCAGCAGGGTCATTTCAGTGGAAGACCAGGCTCTTCACCACGACGGGCACGACATGCTGGTCGGTCATGAGCGCGCCGATGTCGACGTAGTCGAACTCCCTGAGCGCGACCTGGTCGATGCAGACGAGGGGGCCGGAGACGCCGAGCTCGTCATGCAGCGTGTGCCCGACGAGCCCGGCCACATCGGCGTCGATGACCAGATAGAGCGGCCGCCGAGCCCGCACCGTCTCAGGGAGGGCGGCGACGATTCCCGCGCAGAGTTCGCGGAGGCCGGCAAATTCGGGGCCGTGGAGCCAGTGAATGGCCAGGGCAAATCGGTCCCGGCCGTCCTCCAGGTCCAGACGCGCGAGCGCGCGCCGGACGGCGCTCATGACGTGATCGCACGACGCCGCAGCGAGACCCCCAACGGCGGCGACCGGGATGTTGCGAACGGGAAGCACGCCGGGCTCGGAAAGGAAGATCGTGTTGCCGCTCACCTGCACCGTATACTGCGAGGCGCCGATGCAGGTCGCGCTGATCCGTTCCCGCGGCTCCAGGACCACCAGGTCGCGGCAGCGGGCCAGCACCGCCCTCCCCAGCTGCGCCCCCAGATCGCCGAACTCGGCCGTCTCGTACCCGTAGATGTACTCCGCCACGCCCCCGGAGAACACAATGTGCGGGAACGGCCCGGGGGTCCGCAGCGGGTCCGTAATCCACGGCGTCCCTCCGCCCTTCGGTAGGGGCCGGCCGCGAACTACCTGGACGATCAGATCGGCCATGCGCGCGGCGATCGCGTCGAGGGCGCTGTCCTGGATGGTCTGCCCCGGCCCGAGACGTACATCCGTGCTGCGAGCCAGCGCCTGCCCGGCCGCCTCCACGCGGGTCAACACCCGGTCGCGGCTCCAGGCCAGGAGGCGCGCTCCCACATGGATCGCGGCCGTCTCCTCCACCTGGCCGTGACGGCACACCGCGAACTTCGTCGTGCCCCCGCCGATGTCCACGTTCAGTACCAACGGGTGGGCCGGGTCGCGCGAGAGGGCTGCCGCTCCCGACCCATGCGCGGCCAGCAGGCTCTCGAGACGCGGCCCCGCGGTCGCGCAGACAAACCTGCCCGCCTCGGCGGCAAACACCTGGAGAATCGGCGCCGCGTTCTCTTTGAGCGCTGCCTCTCCTGTGATGATCACCGCACCCGTGTCGATCTCCTCGCGCGCCATGCGGGCGTCGCGGTAGGCCTCGTCGATGAACCGGGCCACACCCGCGACATCGATCCGGGCAGGAGACGCGTAGGGCGTGAGGCAGACCCGCGAGCGAAAGCGCACCTCGCGGTGCGTCACCTGATACCGGCTCGAGAGATACCGGCCCTGGCGGGCGAGGACCAGGTCGGAGAAGATCAGGTGAGACGTCGATGACCCGATGTCGATGCCCGCGCTGCGCAGCTGAATCCGCTCCCCGACGTAGACCGCCGGGGAGTCCTCGCCCTCCAGGTGGATGTGTTCCTCGTCGTCCTCGTGCACCGGATACTCCCTGGGCCGCCGCTAGAGGCGGACGGGAAACGCCCCCATACGCACGGGGACGCGCCGGGTCTCGCAGCGCTCCACGAACCTCCGGTGGACGCGCGGGTCCTGGTCCTCGTACTCGATCTGGTTTCCGCCTTCTTTCTTGCTCTTGTCCACGCCCTGGATGTCCAGGTAGCGGGCGACCTTCCATTTCGCGCCGCCCCAGCGGATGGCCAGGTACCGGGCCGGGGTGGGGCCCGTGTTGAAGTGCTGGTGCCACCACATCCCCGGAGGGACAAACATGCTCCCCGGCTTCCACGGGACGTCGGTCATCTCAGAGGCGCCTTCGGGCCACATCAGCGAGTATCCGTCGCCCTCGAGGATCACGACGTGCGCGCCCGGGCCGTGCCGGTGGGCCTTCTTGTAGGTGCCGACCGGGAACTCCGAGACATGGGCGCACAGGGTGTTGTTCGCAAACTCGAACATCACGTTCTTGCCGCCCGCGCCACGCTCCGCCCACTCATGCAACTGGAACCGGTGCACGTCCGCGACGAAATTGGTGTCCCACACCCGGCCGGGGTAGAGCGTCCCCTCGCCGCCAAAGTACCCTTCGCGGCCGTCAAAGCGGTCCAGAAAGTCGAACGGGCAGTTGAAGAGGAACTCGGCGTTGTGGAGCAGGTTGATCATGAGCGGCACGGTCGTGACCCCGAGCAGCCTCACCGGAGATCGGCCTGACCCGTTGTGCAGGCGGTGGGAACAGTTGAGCGGGATAGAGAACAGGCTTCCCGCCTGCCACTCGAAGGACTGCCGGGCCCCGGCCTGGTTCCAGACCTCGCACCCGCCACGCCCATCCACGACGAAGAAGAACTCTTCATAGAGGTGTCGTTCCGCCGCCGTGCGCCCGCCGGGTGCGATCTCCAGGACGTACGCGTTGTTGGTATCCTCGGTCCCCAAGAGCCGAATGTAGGCCCCACGCGCCTCCATGCGCGGCCATGGGGCTACCGCGACCTCGCGGAGGTCCGGCACGGCGACGTCGGTGACGACAGGGATGCCCTCAGATTCCAGCCAGCGTTCATATGCGCTTTTCCGCCACTCCTGCGGCAGTCGCTCCTCCTGGGCCAGCCGCCTGCCTCCATCGTCCATCCCGACAGACCCCCCTCGCTTTTGCTCAGATGAGAATTTCTCTGAGCCCGCTGGAAAGCCTCCAGTACGGCTCGCCCACACTCTCCCGGGAGGGGAATCTGGGACGGGAAATGAAGACATGTGCAACAGGGCGGAAGCGCCCGCATCGCAGGGCAGCACAGGGAGGGCAGTGGAATGAGCATCACGGCGCAGCGCGGCCGCAAGGCGGCGCCCTACACCGATCTGCGCGACTGGATTCGCGCGGTCGAGGCTCTGGGCGACCTCCGCCGCGTGGAGGGGGCCACCTGGCAGGAAGACATCGGGCGCATCTCGGAGATGCTCCACCACACCGAGGAGTCGCCGGCAGTGCTCTTCGATGCGATCCCCGGGTATCCGAAGGGCTACCGCGTTCTGGTCAACCCGCTGGGGGCGCGCCGCCGCCTCGCCTTCACGCTGGGGATGGATCCCGAGCTGGATACCCCCGGGCTCATCGACGCGTGGGAAGAGCGGCTCGGCCGGATCGATCCGGTCCCGGCGCGGGAAGTGACCGACGGTCCCATCCTCGAACACGTCCTCGAAGGGGACGCGGTCGACCTTCTCAAGTTTCCCACGCCCAAGTGGCACCCGCTCGACGGCGGCAGGTACATCGGCACAGGGGTGGCCGATGTGACGCGCGACCCCGACACGGGGTGGATCAACTTCGGGACCTACCGCGTGATGGTGCACGATCGGACGCGCTGTGGTCTGTACATCTCGCCGGGGAAGCACGGAGGGCTGCATCGCGATAAGTATTTCAGCCGGGGCGAGCCGATGCCGGTGCTCGCGATCTGTGGGCTGGATCCGATCCTCTTCCTCGCCAGCTGCCTGGAGGTCCCCCTCGGGGTGAGCGAGTACGAGTGGGCGGGGGCGGTCAAGGGCGAACCGGTGGAGGTCATCCGCGGCCGCCACACCGGGCTCCCGCTCCCGGCGCACGCCGAGATCGTCATCGAGGGATTCCTGCAGCCCAACGCGCGCCTGATGGAGGGTCCGTTCGGCGAGTGGACCGGATATTACGCCAGCGGCAGCAGGGAGGAACCGGTGATCGACGTCAAGGCGATCTATCACCGCACCGACCCGATCCTCCTCGGGTGCCCGCCCAACAAGCCGCCGTACGAGGCGCACCATTTTCGGAAGTACCTGCGCTCCGGGCTGCTGCGGAAGGCGCTCAAGGACGCCGGCGTGCCGGGCATCGTCGGCGTGTACTGCCATCCGGTCGGTGGATGTCGCCTGCTCTACACCGTCGCGATCCGGCAAATGTATCCCGGCCACGCGAAGCAGGCCGGCCTGCTTGCCTCGCAAGTCCGGGCCGGCGCGTACCTCAACCGCATGGTCGTGGTGGTCGACGAAGACATCGACGTCACGGACCTGGACGACGTGATGTGGGCCCTGCTCACCCGGGCCGACCCGGCGCAGGACTACGAGATCATCCGCCGCTGCTGGAGCGGCCCGCTCGATCCGGCGATCCCGCCGGAGGAAAAAGGGGTTAACTCCCGTGTCATCATCGACGCGACCCGGCCGTGGGAGTGGAGGGACCGCTTCCCGACGGCGATTGGGCCGGATCCGGCGTACAAGCGCGAGACCCGCCGGGTGTGGGGATGGCTGCTTCAGAGGGACGGAAAGGTAGGGTCGGGAGACACGCGGTGAAGAACAGGGGAGGGCCCGCGTGGCTCGGCTACGGGGGCACGATTCTCGGATTTCATGTGTGCGGCGTCCTGGCGCTCCTCCCCGCGGCGCAGACGCACCCCATCCTGCTGGGCATGGGCTTTCTCGCCTACACCCTGGGCCTCCGCCACGCGTTCGACGCGGATCACATCGCGGCGATCGACAACACCGTCCGGACGTTGGTGCGGGAGGGGCAATCTCCCTTGGGGGC
>Ga0187846_10000742_pt1 | contig 18554 bp, 15 predicted proteins | sample TC_taG_FD_161473 | JGI IMG/M metagenome (GOLD analysis project Ga0187846, IMG submission 161473) | Biofilm microbial communities from the roof of an iron ore cave, State of Minas Gerais, Brazil - TC_06 Biofilm (v2) | ecosystem: Environmental > Terrestrial > Deep subsurface > Cave > Wall biofilm...
CGCGCATATACTCGCTCAGGTTCCCGACGTCGCACCAATAACCACTGGCAATGTATCCATAGATGGGATCACCTTTTTTGAGCATGTATGGGAAGAGTTCCTGGCTGAAGTCATATTGCGTATTTTTTTCAAAGTACGATAAGATCTGCGGCTCCAGCATATAGATACCAGTATTAATCGTATCACTAAAGACTTCGCCCCAGCTTGGTTTCTCCAGGAACTCAGTGATGTGGCCCTCTTGGTTGGTGATAATCACCCCATATTCCAGCGGATTAGGCACGTGCGCGAGTGTTAATGTTGCCAGCGCCTTCTTTGCTTTGTGATACTCGATGATGCCGGTCAAGTTATAATCTGTGAGTGCGTCGCCGCTGATTACCAGGAAAGGCTCGCGTAAATGCCCCTCAGCATTCTTCACACTGCCCGCCGTACCCAGGGGGGTGTCCTCCACCGAGTAGGTAATGCGCATGCCGAACTGCGAGCCATTGCCAAAATAATCTTCGATGTTGCTCGCCAAATATTGAACGGTGACAATCACCTCTGTAATGCCATGACGTTTGAGCAGATTGAGGATATGTTCCATGACAGGTTTGCCAGCAATCGGGACCATTGGTTTAGGACGACGAATCGTCAATGGCCTCAGCCTCGAACCCTCTCCTCCGGCCATGACAACTGCTTTCATAGAGGCCTCCTTAGTTGTTGAACGGGTAGCAATAATATGGAGGCGGCGTAGCAAATGCCACGCCGCCTCAATTGTACAACATAGACTAAAAGTGCCGCAAGTTGATATCTCTACCAGTCGCTTAGCCGGCCATGCTCGATAAGCCAACGCACAAAGCGGTGGTAATTCGTTTCTTGCCTGGCTTGTTGCTCATTGTACTGTTGATGAAGTTGTATCAGCTTGCTGGCCTCTTCCACTGTAAAGCCCTCGTCCAGGAGGGCATCGATGAGCAGATCAAGATACTGCTGCATATGTGTGATCCTCCTTTGATTATCCAGTCAGTTGAACTTCCTACGTTACAGCTAAGGTATCCGGTAATTACTCTGTTACCTTTCTCGTGCTGCCTGCGGCAGGCGAGAAAAAAGGGGTAGAAGCGAGGATACCTCGCGCTCGGGCCAGGGAACTGCGTCTCCAGGCACCCCTGATGAATATGGGTATTAAGCGTTATGAATGAATGTAGCTTTCAATCTCGGCTTCGTTGTCGTAATAATAACTGAGCGCGTCGTATACTTGAGCCAATGAAAGACGATGAATGCTGGCTATTTCTTCGGGATCTTTGCCGGATTGAAACAGGAGGATGACGTGCCGCACGCCTGTCTTTGTTCCTTCGATGATCGGCTCTCCTCTGTAGATAGCGAAATCACGAATGATGTAGGGATGCGGGGTGCGCTCAATAGCCATAGCCAACAACTCCTTTCTTCGTCTATTGTTAGTGTAGCCCAGAAGTCTGTCATCGTCAACCATTGCGGGAAGGCCCAGACCAATTAAGAGGGTGGTATTTTTTCCTACCCATCTAAAAAGTGTAATATAGGAGCACCAGACTTGCTGCCAGCGAAAATTTTTCTGAAAAAAGCTTGACAGCGCCAGAATTGCAAGGTACAATTATGCGCAATGAAAGGAGGTGGTGTGTAATGAATGATCATGATCGCTGCACAGGCAGCCTGGTGACTTACAACACCTTCCAGATGAGAGGTGCTCGACGCTAGCGCCGGCTCAGGCTCACTGGCAGGTGAATTCTTTTCTCATATGAGATTGAAAGAAGGATCCCTACCTGTGCAGCGCTCCCCAGAGTAATAGCGAAATCAAACGTGCTATTACTCTGGGGTTTTTATCCACACAATATATCTATGGGCAACCTGATTCATATATGCTTAAGTCATCAGGGCACAAATAAAAAGCTATAGATACTTCGTCTGAAGGGTTGACTTAGATTAATTTTCTTCTTCATTCATAATTAGCCGCTGTTTGGATTTGAGTGAGATAGAAGTGGGATTAGATTTGCAGAACGTTTCTCCACTTGATATTGAGGTGTTGCGGCGTAATTTAGCTACACAATTTTTCGGTAAGGGAGATCAGTTATTGTATTTCCCTACTGTAGAATCAACAAATACCTTGGCAATGCAACTGGCTAATGAACGGTCAGAAGAAGGGCTGGCGGTACTTACTGATACTCAAACTGCCGGAAAAGGCAGGCAGGGTCGTCGTTGGGTAGATATGCCCGGATGCAATGTACTCTTATCTATATTGCTCCGGCCATTATTCCCTCCTCACCTGCTTGTGATGATAACTTCACTTGCTGTAGTTGACTCGGTTGCAGAAACATGTCGAGTTTCTGCAACCATCAAGTGGCCCAATGATGTGCTTGTTGAAGATCGCAAGGTTGCTGGTATCCTGATTGAAACCAGCCACAACTCTAGCGGTCATATGGTTGCAGTAATTGGAATTGGCGTTAATGTCAATGGGCGTATTCAGGACCTCTCAGGGCGTTCTGCTGCGCAGGTCCCGCTCACTTTAACTGCTACAACTCTTGAGTCAGTATGCGGCCATAAAGTAAGTCGCGAGTTATTTATTGCTCATCTGCTGCAATGCTTTGAAACAAGCTATCTTGCGTTGCAACAGGAGAGCAAAGAGCTTTCTGCTGTAGGAAGAGCAACTTCTGGACCTTACTCTCGGTTGATTCGAGAGCAATGGAGAGGTCAATTATCTACACTTGGGCGCACCGTTACGGTGCAACAGAGAAATTCGACTCTCAGCGGGATTGCTGAGGATGTGGATGATGACGGAGAGCTGTTACTGCGTTGTCATTCAGGAGAACTAGTTAGTATTGCCTGGGGGGATGTGGAGTATCCTACCAGGTAGGCACCTATTACATAGGATAGGTGTACTAGATCGGGTAGGATTTGAAAACCTACCAGACCAGGAAAGGAAACAAAGATGGAAACACAGGATGTATTCCTTACGGATGATGGACGAAGACGCGCGCTCGCGCAACTCGAGTTTCTGCGCACCGTCCGGCGGGCTGAAGTTGCCCAATACCTGCATGATGCAAAGGAGTCAGGTGACGTAGTCGACAATGCGGCTTATGAAGACGCCAAGAACGAGCAGGCTCGTCTCGAAGGGCGCATTTTGGAACTGGAGCAGTTACTGGCAACTGCGAAGACAATAAATAAAACGCCGACTGATATTGTCTCACTTGGCTCTGTTGCGAGGCTGCACACCCCTGATGATCGTGAGTATTGCTATACGATTGTAGGGGCATTTGAAGCAAAACCAAGCTCCGGCCTCATCTCCAATGAATCTCCCGTTGGTAAAGCGCTGCTAGGCCACAAAGTAGGCGATCTGGTGATTGTCTCTACGCCTGGTGGTGTGAAAGAATATACCATCCTGAGCATCGAGTAACCTTTCCCAGGCAATAACAGCAATCGACCGGCCTGCGGCCAACTTTAAAATAGCCGCAGGCCGGTTTTTTATTGGCATTTAGGAGAAACAATGTTAAAATGGTTTGCACAAATCTGGAGGAGAAAGAGAATTACATGGCAGATGAACGAGCAGTGCGATTACAACGCCTGCACGCTCTACGGGAGAAAGGCATCGATCCCTACCCCAATCGTGTAGAGCGCACTCATACAATCGCAGAGGTACTAGAGCACTTTAGTGAGTGGCAGGGAGAGAATGGAGACTTCACGCTTACCGGGCGCATTCGTCTGATGCGAGTTATGGGGAAGGCAGCTTTTGCGCAGATTGAAGATGGCACTGGCCGCATGCAGGTCTTCTTTGGCTTCAGTGAGGTAGGAGAAGACGCTTATAATACTCTCAAGCTCCTGGATATTGGCGACTTTATTGAGGTACGTGGTTATCTTTTTTTCACAAAAACGGGAGAGAGAACGCTGCGTGTGCGAGGGTATCGTCTTCTCACAAAAGGGCTACGTCCTTTACCTGAAAAGTATCATGGACTTGAAGACCTGGAGTTACGCCAGCGTAAACGTTACCTTGATTTGATTGCCAATGGTGATGAAGTCAAGCAAACCTTTGTCATTCGCAGTCGTACGATTACCGCCATGCGTCGTTACCTGGATGAGCACGGCTTCATCGAAGTTGAGACACCAGTCCTGCAGCCGCTCTACGGTGGCGCGACTGCACGCCCTTTCATCACGCATCACAATGCATTAGACCGGGATTTGTACCTGCGTATCGCCGTGGAACTCTATCTCAAGCGTTTGATTGTAGGTGGGTTTGAGCGGGTTTATGAAATCGGGCGCGATTTTCGCAATGAGGGTATTGACCGTAACCATAATCCTGAATTTACCATGATGGAATGTTATCAAGCTTATGCCGACTACAATGATATCATGAAACTCGTCGAGGAGATGATCTGCTACATCGCTCAGGAGGTGCAAGGCTCTTCTCGTATTACATACCAGGGGACAGAGATAGACCTGACGCCCCCCTGGACGCGCGTGCGTCTGCTGGAGGCAATTGAGGAGTTCACGGGTATCGATGTCAATCGTTTTCCAGACAAGGAAAGTCTCGCTGAAGAGATGCGCGCGCATGGTTACGAAGCTGCTCCAAGACTAGGACGCGGTCGTTTGATCGAGGACCTCAAGATGATTATGTTCCGCAAAGGCAATGCAGTGTTGCGCCAGGCAATCTTCCTGACCGATTATCCGCGTGACGTCTCTCCGTTGGCGAAGCAGCATTACGAACTGGCGGGCTTAGTTGAGCGCTTTCAGCCATTCGCTGGTGGTTTGGAACTTGGCAACGCATTTACCGAATTGAATGACCCGCTGGATCAACGGGCTCGCTTTGAGGATCAGATGAGGCAGCGTGCCCAGGGTGATGAAGAAGCCCAGGTGCTGGATGAGGATTTCCTGGAGGCTTTGGAAGTGGGTATGCCGCCAACGGGAGGACTTGGTATTGGCGTTGATCGCTTAGTCATGTTACTGTCAGACAAGGAATCTATACGTGATGTGATACTGTTTCCGACGATGCGAGCTTAACAGGAGACTGAATCTCCTGGAGATTTTGCATGAAGAAGAAGCTAACAGGCACAGTTACACATGTCATGATTGGATGCGACAAACACATGCTCGAAAGCAGTAGAATACCGAGACCCCCCTAAAAGAGCTTGACATCCGATTTTTCTAATGCTATAGTTGCTTCTGTCAGCAAGGGCGCTTAGCTCAGTGGGAGAGCGCTGCGTTCACACCGCAGAGGCCACTGGTTCGAGCCCAGTAGCGCCCATTCGCTCCTCAATATTTCTGCTTGACTGCGGCCATACAAGACACTACACTAGATAAAAAGACCCCTGTAGGCGTTAGTGACTGACTACTTGAATCAGCAAGCGAATTTCCCCTCTCGCTCTCGTATATTTGGAGAGGCGAATATGACTTATAACCTGGAGATACAACGCCAACAGCTTATAGAGTCGCTGCGTAAACATGGCATCAGTGATGAACGTGTGCTTGGCGCTATGGCTTGCATCCCTCGCGAGAGGTTTCTCCATCAAACTCAGTATAGTATGGCGTATGAAGATCGTGCCTTGTCCATTGGTATGGGGCAAACGATCTCGCAACCTCTCATAGTTGCTACTATGACGCAAGCGTTGCAACTCCGTGGACATGAGCGCGTATTAGAGATTGGGACTGGTTCTGGCTACCAGGCGGCCATTTTGTCGCCTTTGGCTACCTGCGTCTATAGCATAGAATGTATTCAGCAACTTGCCTGCCTGGCTGCAAGACGCCTGGCCAAGCTGAAACTGTCAAATGTTTCGATTTATGTTGGTGATGGTACTTTGGGATGGCCAGATCAGGCACCATATGATTGTATCCTGGTCACAGCCGCAGCGCCCGAGGTATCAGAGCAACTTTTTATGCAGCTTGTGCCCTGGGGAAGAATGGTGATACCGGTAGGAAGCTACCAGCACCAGGAGTTACTAAGCGTCGTTCGTGCCCCCTGGGGACCGGAAATACGCTATTTAGGTGGGTGTGTTTTTGTCCCGCTAGTTGGCGCAGAGGGCTGGAGCGAGTAATCAATTAGAGGGACGGAGAGCTCGAGATTGTATAAGTTGTTGCCGGATGTATAAAATAGATTATAATATATTATGGAAGAGTAGTTGCCATTGTGTGCTATGCTCTGTATCTCAAGGAGAGTCAGCATGCCAGACACTATAGCCAGCATTCATCTTACAAGTGTCCCACGCCTGGTTGGTTTTGTGGTACTTTGGATCATTCTATTTGAGTGCGCCAGGATGCTAGGGGCTGTGTTAAGAAATGACCCCCTGGTTGGCTGGGCTTTTGGTCCCCTGGGTGTATCCACATTGTTTCTGTCTGAACCCTCGCCAGGGTTTATTCTCTTCAATGCCCTCTTTCCCGCAGTAGTATCGGGTTGTGTTCTCTACTTTGGACTATTTACTTCTCTACTCGGCCCCATTGCCCTACCGCATAATCCATTTTTTGAAGCGCTGGTGATTGCCGCTGGAGTACTGCTGACAAGCGCAGGAGATTTTGTAGATGCTCTGCGCGATCTGCGCTACCCATTGTGGGGAGAGGCCCGCATCTTACGCAGCATTCAATTGTTGCACGCGAGCAAGGCAACCATCCACTTTACTGCTTTTGGACTCTCTTACTTGCGTGATCATTTCGGCTCTAACCCGACTGAACTCCTGCAGGCTCTATAATCGGAAGGGTTCATATTTGTAAGGTGCTTGTGCGTGGAACGCGAGGTAAAGTAAAGTAGAAGGTGCTACCAACCCCTTGATTGCTGGAGAATCCGATACGCCCACCGTGTGCCTCGACTATAGCCCTGGCTACAAACAATCCCATGCCTATCCCTGAGTACTGGCGGCTGGTAGTATTGCGCACACGATAGAAGCGCTCAAAAATGTGATCTAAATAATCGGGACTCACGCCAATACCCTGGTCGATAACGCTAATCAGATACTCGTTGTCTTGCTCCTCTAGCCTTACCGTCACTTGCCTGCTTGGAGGGGAGAACTTGATTGCATTATCCAGAATGTTACCAAATACCTGTCCTATGCGCAGTTGATCTGCTACGATCCTGCTATCTTGTGCCTGAATGTCAAGGAAGATAGTATGTTGTTCCGCGCTCACCTGGGCTAAACGAACGCGCTCGGCCAGTAGATCAGCAAGGTAGAAACTAGTATATTTGAGGTCTAGTTCTCCCCACTGGACACGCGAGAGGTCAAGCAAATCACTTACGAGTCGCTCAAGGTGCTCAGTCTCACTTTGAACAATATTCAAACTGCGTAGATCATAACTTTCCGGAAGTTCTGCCAGAGAACCTGTACTCTGCTGCTTTTGGCGCGCCTCACGCAGCCGGCGCTCAATCCGGCGTATGAGGTGTTGCGTATAGCCCTTAATCGCTGTCAAAGGGGTACGAAATTCATGGGATACGATTGATACAAACTCGTCCTTCAGCTTTTCTACTTGCTTGCTGGAGGTAATATCATTAAGCACGGCGACCACGCCGATTGGTTGCATGATAGCCTGGCTTGTATCGTGTAGCGGCGCTGCACTGATGCTGAGCGTTAACGGGATGCTTTCACCGGTGACGCCAGCAACCAATTCCCTGTGCATGACTATATTTCCATCCAGGGCCTGGTCGATAATATCGGCCAGGTCGGAGAGCCAGTTCACGTTGGTATTGGCCGCAAGGTGACGTAGAGAAGCTGGAGTCTCTTGCTCCAATACTATTGCCGCCTGGGCAAACAAATGCTGCGCGGAACTATTGAGGGAAATAATAGCGCCCTGTGGATTGGTGATAAGCAAACCTTCCGCCATACTACTAATAATCAGTTCCAGGCGCTGGCGCTCATGCTCGGTAGCTCGCCAGAGCGCCATGTGGCGTTCGCGCAAGCGCACGTTCTCGAGCGCGACAGCAGCGTAATCGGCGATCATAGTTGTTAGTTGCAGTAGTTCAGTGTCGAACGTACCCGGATGTTCATCAAAGAGGCTCAACATGCCAATGATACGATTCTCAACCGTCAGTGGGATATTAAGAAAATCGCCAATCTCAGTCGCTTCTGATGGTGTACTACTATAGGATGGAGCTAAATCGTCAGGAGCGTCCAGGTCTGCAACCGCAGCCAGTTCTTCTGCTGTCACAGGTGGAAAATCTATGACGCTTGCGGCCCTGGCTACGTTTTGGATCATCGCCTGTAAAAATTGCCCGGTGAGAGGATATCGTGGGATGATGGAAAGCTCGAAAGGGGTACTTTTCAATAAGATGGAGCAGGCGGAAAAGCTGTACAATTCCTGAAGGGTCGCAAGTAGCGCTCGATGTACATGAAAACGATCAATCGCTGCGACAAAGCGTTTGCCAATCGTATTGAGTTGTTCCAACTGCTGCCGGAGAGCTGTTAAGCGTTCTCCATCGCCATTTTGTCTAATGAAGGAGCGATACGCGCTTTCCGTTGCCTTTGACTGTGGCTGCACGCTGCTCTCCATGTTCTTTACCTATTGCAACTGTTCAAGTTGGCGCGCTACTTCGTCATGCAGTGGCGGTTCAATCAGGTCCCCAGTCAGCTCTTTCAAACCCGAAAAGCACTCCTGCAACAATGCATGTAATCCCTCGACAAGCTCCTGCGAAGAAACAGAACCCCATTGCTCTTTAATTACTGCTGGAACAATCTCAGTATAGGGTATTTTCTCCAGGATATAGAGAAAAGGATACTCATCCGAAACGCGCCTGGCGGCACCTTGAACCAGAACACGTGTGGTAGCTTTTCCTAAAAAGGGGGTCACACGATCATCAATCAGTCGTATGGCCTTCAGGTAAGATTGCACAACCTTTTCATGGTATGCAGGGGAGGAGTTGTCAGACATATTTGACATATACATCGTTGCCAATCCCTTCACTGCTTTGATGAATTCTCTTCATATGTATTATACCATACGTTAATTATATATTGTAAGTGGGTAGCCAATCAGTAACTACTCAAGTAATATGAATGTTGAGCTTAATTAACGTGTTCGTATCCACGAAATATGCCCATATGTACAAACTTGTGTAATGACATGTGATTACGTATCTCTATGTAATGTAGGCAGTTGTCCCGGTGGATGTAAAAAATTCCTGTTTGGATATCCCAAGATACGCCCCTATGGAACGAGTCCGAATAAACGTGCCAGCCAGAGGCGAAATCCGCGCAGGCGAGGTTTCCCATCGGAAGTTGTATTTGCCGCCATATCAATTAAACGCTGGCGTCCAGCCTCTTTGCGGGCCTGAGCCTTTTCCACTTCTTTTTGCACGGTATAGCGCTGATTTTGCTCATCGATAGCCTGGAGGAAGTGCTTCAATCGAATCTGGAATTGTAAGTCGGGCATATCACTCAGCGCAGCCTGAGTTGTTACGTTCTCAGCAGGTGTGGTCGAGTCTTCAACCGGCACAATAATTTGGGCTTCCACGGGTGCAATAAATTGAGCCTCTAGATTAGTAGGTGAAGAAGCATCTTCGGAGGCCTCGGTGACCTCTACACGTTGTAAATGTAACCTTGGAGCAATCCATTCGCGCATGGCAAGCAGGGAGGCCCGGCGGCAGATAGATTCAATATCTGCGCCATTACGTCCCTCGGTCAGGCTAGCCAACTCCTCTAGTGAGACTTCGGGATGAAGAGATCTGTCGCGTGTATGTATGCCAAAAATTACGCAACGTTCGCTTTCATTGGGATACTCTAGCTCAACCACAAGATCAAAGCGACCGGGACGCAAAAGTGCCGGATCAATCAAATCAGTTCGATTGGTGGCCGCCACTACGATCACCCCTGCGCGCCCCTCAATACCATCCATTTCTGTCAGCAATTGCGCAATAACACGATCGACGGCATGACCATCGATCTCAATACCGCGACGGGCAGCAATAGCATCCAATTCATCGAAAAAGACAATACATGGTGCGGCCTGCTTCGCTCGACGGAAGACCTCGCGTATGCCCTTTTCTGATTCGCCTATCCACTTGGAAAGCAGCTCAGGCCCTTTAATCGAAATGAAACTCGCCTCGCACTGATTGGCAAGCGCACGAGCCAGCAGGGTTTTGCCTGACCCCGGAGGCCCAGAAAGAAGCACGCCACGTGGAGGCTCAATCTTCGCATTTGCATAGATTTCAGGGAAGCGCAACGGCCATTCCACTCCCTCCGTGAGTACAGCCTTGGTCTTCTCCAGTCCTCCAATATCATCCCAGGAGGTTTCACTGACCTCGACATAGACCTCGCGAGTTGTTGATGGTTCGATTTCTCGCAAAGCCGCCTGGAAATCAGCCATAGTGATGTTGAGGTTGACTAATGTCTCATATGGAATATAGCCACGTTCATAGTCGATGTGGGGTAGTACACGGCGGAGAGCGATCATGGCGGCTTCGCGGCAAAGCGACTCCAGGTCGGCGCCAACGAAGCCAGGGGTGAGCTGTGCCAGGCGGGCAAAATCAACATCGCCTGCCAGGGCCGCATCTCTGCTGTGAATACGTAAAATCTCTATACGCCCGTGTAAATCTGGTACGCGCAGAGATATCTCACGATCAAAGCGACCAGGGCGGCGCAAGGCAGGATCAAGTGAATTTGGCCGGTTCGTGGCTCCGATCACCAGGACCTGCCCTCGCGAGGCAATGCCATCCATTAATGCGAGCAGTTGTCCGACGATTCGTCGTTCAAGCTCACCCTCCGTCTCAGAGCGTTTGGGGGCCAGCGCGTCTAATTCATCGATGAAGATGATGCCAGGCGCTCGTCGCTGCGCCTCCTGGAACACCGAACGCAGGCGCGACTCGCTTTCGCCATAGAGCTTGTTCATGATCTCAGGGCCATTGATCACGAAGAACGCCGCGTTTGTTTCCGAGGCCACAGCACGAGCTATGAGCGTCTTGCCTGTACCAGGAGGACCAAAGAGCAAAACACCCTTTGGAGGTTCGACCCCCAGGCGATCAAAGACAGCCGGGTATTTCAATGGCAGCTCAATCATTTCGCGGATACGCTGGAGTTCCTTCCCCAGCCCACCAATATCTTCGTAGCTGACTCGCCCCAGGCCACCAGGCTTTGTTGCCCCTCGTGCCTGCGCGCGCACGATTGTTCCCGGATGCACCAGCACCGCTTCGGTATCCGTCACGGCTTGTGGCTGTACTGGTGGTACTAACTCATCAAGCGAACCGGAGGTACGCTTGTGAACGGTATAGCTGGGTGTAGCGGGGGTAGTACCGATAATCAGAAATTCACGCGACGCGGCACCGGGTGTGCCGACACGTAAGAGGTCACCAATCGCAACGGGCAATCCAACCAGGTAACGAGCTATATATTGCAGGTCGCTCTCCTGAATTGGTGCCCCTCCGGAAAGTGGCAGCAGCGTCACCTTTTCTGCATTCTTTACTTTCGCTTTACGAACAGAAACATGCTCTCCAAGGCCCGAAGCGCTATTCTGTCTCACCTGGCTATCCATCTGGATGATTTGTTGACCCCGATCCATGATAGCGGTTGGTACAGCTTTGGCTGCGGTCGTGCGGGCACCGCTAATCATTACGATGTCACCGGGCTGGCAGCCTAAACGCGACATGTCGCTCGGATCTATGCGTGCCACGCCCCGCCCAACTTGAAAACCCTCTATAACGACGAGTTGTAGGCTGTCGTAAGGCCTGGCTGCCTGGTTCTGGTCGCTATCAGTGCTGGTGGAAAGCGCTCCATTATTCGTTGCATCTTCTGATGGAAGTTTGCCGGTTGTTCTCTGAGTAGTGGGTGGATTGCTACCGCCTGTAGCAGTTGGCTCCTCCATATACCTTTCCTCTTCCCTGATGAGAAATGATACCTACATATAACTTATCACATGTACGTGAAGAGGGTGGAAAAGTTGAACATGATAAGTAATAAGGTCTAAATGACAATTTTGATATTGTATTAAGCTATTCTTTTCAGGCATACTATTTGTAGCCAGGCAGGTGTATACTATACTTAACAATTCAAAGCTGTATGCTCGATGAGCTAAAGCTTCATCCTGTGCTATTGATTTTTTTAGTCAAAGGAGTGACTCATGGTAGCTACACTCAATGGTCCAAATGGGCGCACTGCCTTGGGGCCAACATCATTATCCCTTGGACGCGCACCAGATAATCAGCTGGTAGTGAATGATCCTAAAGGTTCATCACATCATGCAGAAATCCGGCCGGAAGGATCGGGCTATAGCATCATCGACCTGGGCAGCACAAACGGCACCTTTATCAATGAACAACGAATTCAAGCTAATGTACCACATCTACTTGCTGCTGGTGATTCGGTACGCATCGGAGACACCATCTTCACGTATGAATTGACAGGCGTATCCGAAATTGAGCCGACTGCCTACGCTGCTCCCCCTTTCGTAGGTTATGGTTCAGACGCGCAGCAAGGGGCACCTCAAGCATACCAGCCGCCTCCGCCTCCGCCTGCTTATCAAGCTTATCCTTATGCTCCGCCAGCTCAACAATATGCACCGCAGCCGGTGAGTCCGCCAGGTATGCCCGGCTATGCAGCACCTGTACCTGTCGCCAGGCCAAAAAGTCGTCGAGGGCTCTGGATCGCCCTCGGCATTATTGGCGGTGTGCTGTTGATCGGCATTGCTCTATTTGCTGTCATCGCAGCAAATGTTTCTACACCAACCAAGACGCTTCAGGCCTATTGCGACGCGATTAAAGCGCATGATGCTCACGCCGCGTATCAGCAGCTTGCAAGTTCAGTGCAGCACACGGAGTCCGAGAATCAGTTTAAGGCACTTTTGGAGCCAGGAATCTTCCACATAACCGGCTGTACTGTCAGTAATGTGACAGAAAATGGTTCGACAGCTACTGGCACAATTACATATATGGCTGACACTGGACAGACAGCCGCCGCAAACTATACGTTATTCAACGAGAATGGCACCTGGAAGATCACTAGCGAGACTGGGGTTTGACTGATAACACCTGGAAGATTAATGCTCAGCAACCGCGGACTTAAGCTAAGAAGTCGCCAGATTCTCATGGTTTACAAGCGAAAGAAGAATATTCAGCAATGCAACTTCCTTTCCTGCTCTCATACAAAATTTGGGCGGAAGTTCCCTGGATACGTGGCTTCCCCTTTTGGTTCCTATCACCATTATTGAGCTCATCCTGATACTCGTTGCTCTCGTCGATCTGATACGGCGCGATCCACGCCAGGTGCGCGGGAGCAAGATCGCGTGGGTGCTGATCATTCTCTTCATCGGTACTCTTGGCCCGATCTGTTATCTTCTGGTAGGGCGGAAGGAGCAGGCAGATGTCCCTTCCTGAGCAAGTAGCCATCCGTTGTGATGGCCTGCGCAAGACCTATGGCAGGCTTGAAGCTCTCAAAGGTCTTGACCTGACCGTAGCCAGTCATAGTATTTTCGGCCTCCTTGGTCCGAACGGTGCTGGCAAAAGCACGACAATCAAATTGCTGACACGCCAGATCGCCCCTACCGCCGGCAGAGCCTGGGTAGTAGGTGTCCCCATTACCGGTCAAGCAGTTGATGTCCGTAGTCGCATCGGCTATCTCAGCGAACAGCCGGCGTTCTACCCCTGGATGAGCGGCCGCGAGTTTCTTGACTTTATAGGCGAGCTGTTCGGGCTCCGCCCGGGAGGTGTGCGTCGCCAACGAAGCGATGAGCTGCTTGAGCTGGTCGGCTTAACGGGTGCAGACAGGAGAAAGATCGGCGGCTACTCTCACGGCATGCGCCAGCGCCTGGGCATTGCACAGGCACTGATCAACCAGCCAGAGGTGCTGATCTTAGACGAGCCCATCTCCGCGCTCGACCCGATTGGCCGCAAAGAAATCCTGGAACTGCTCGCGGGACTTAAAGGGCAGAGCACCGTGTTCTTCTCCTCCCATATCCTGGCCGATGTGGACCGCATCTGCGATGAGATCGCGGTGCTCCAGAGTGGAGTGCTGCTGGCCCAGGCGCCCACACAAGCCCTGAAAGAGCGGTATGCCCAACCGATCATCACGATTGAGTTGGAGACAGATGCGAACGTCCTGGTGAGCTTGCTTGGGCGGGAAAGCTATGTTCAGGCTGTTGAGGTAAAGGGGGCCGAGGCCCGGGTACTGGTCACCGATCTTGCCCTCGCAAAGCGCTGCTTGCCCGAGTGCCTGGTCAATGCTCATCTCCCCCTGCTGCGATACGAAGTGGCTCTGCCTACCCTGGAAGATGTGTTTGTCCGCTTGATCGATAAGGAAACCGCACCGTCAGGAGAACCAGCATGAACGTATCGACATTGCGGCCCCTCTTTAAAGAAAGAGCTCTATGAACAATACCGCACGTATCGGTTCTTTATTGCGCTCGCCATCTTGCTCTTACTGGGCATCTTCGCGCCTGTGAGCACCAAACTCACGCCAGATCTGCTCAAAAGCCTGGGGGGAGGCATCCAGATCATATTGCCTCCACAGACAGCCATCGATGCTTTGAACTCCTACCTCAAGAACATGACCCAGCTCCCGCCCCTGGTCCTCATCCTGCTGGCCATGGGCTGTATTGCTGACGAACGCAGCCGTGGAACAGCCGTGACAGTGCTAACCAAGCCGGTACCCCGGAGCGTCTTTGTGCTGGCGAAGTTTCTCGTCTACGAGCTGGTACTGCTTGCGAGTCTCCTCCTGGCGGCTGCTGGAGCCTACTACTATACCAACCTGCTCTTCGAGGCCCTCCCGTTGGGAGCTTTTCTGCTGCTGAACCTGGGCCTGTTCATCTTCTTAACCCTGTCGCTGGCATTCACCATCTTCGCAAGCGCCCTATTCCGCAGTTCCATTGCCGCGGGTGGGCTGGCGTTCGGAGGATTTCTAGCGCTGGCCCTCTTCCCTGCTCTGAATAACGCTGTCGGTCAGGCCTTACCATCGGTGCTTTTCCAAGGAGAACGTGTGGCGCAGTTGCTCGCTGGCACAGCTACCCCGGGAGATATCCTGAAACCGATTGCCATCGGCCTTGGGTTGGCTCTGGCATTGATCACGCTCGCCTGTATCGTCTTTCAGCATCAGGAAATCTAAGCCCCAGGTCTCGCTCACTGACTTTCGTGTGGGATCTGGCAATCAGCTCTGCACAAAGTATCACCGTAGCTGATCCACCAGCCTTCGTGCCACATGTAACCATTCTTCTGACGTATCATCGGGTACAGAGCAGCCGTTGGCCAGGATCAGCCTTCTCCCTTTGGTCTGGGTCACAGCAGCCATGATTTCGTTGTCTAGCTCTGTCTCTCCACCGCGCGTCAATGGACCACGCTCGGACAGCCCGCCCATCAGGCACTTATCGGTCATAGTGAGCGCTTCGCTCAGGCTCGGCCCTGTAAGGCGATCACTCCAACTCATCACCGATACCGGGTAGTCTACAAAGGTAGTAAAGTAGATCTCATCGCTCTCTTGATCGGGATCAGCATGCACATGGACGACGTTAAGCCAGCCAGCTCGCGCACCTGCCAGTACCTCTAAGTCGTAGGGGCGACCGAAATGCGCATATTCTTCTGGGGTCAAATCGATGTTGGTAGCACCAATGCAGGAGAAAAAGATGCCGCTCGCCCCGGCATCAATAGCGGCTTCAACCAGGGGACGCAGGTTAGCGGCTAATATCGCCAGCCCTTGCTCGAAAGCTCCTGGATTCTGGCGTGCCTGTGCGATAGCCTGCGCTTTGCCGATGAAACGAAAGGTATAACTCAACGGGCTGAAGAGGGTGAGAATAAGGGGAAAATCATCTCCTAGCTGGGCACGGAGCGTGCGAATGCAGATGAGTTGCTGTTGGAACACCGGCGTATCCAATCCCAGGCGTGGCAAGGTGCTCCATTGATCAGTCCGCGTGATAGCCGGCTCAGGCACTGGATAGGGCAGATCCGGCATGATTTTAACGATATCCAGATCGAACTTTTTGCGGAAGAACTCCATTGTCAGTTCTGCCATACGTTCTCCCGACCCTTCAGGTTTGAAGTGGTGCCAGAAACAGAATGGTACGCGGTCTACAGGCTCTCCAGCGAGTGCAGCCCGTACGCGCTCGCCTGGTGCCATAGTATGATGTTGTGTGGCCATGATGCTGTTCCTCTCCTTATCATTTCTACGCCCATTATAGGGAAAGCAATCAAATTGTCTGTCCTGAGTATACGTTACGTTTAGAGAGGAAAGGTAGGCTCTATCCCACTCAATGGAAAAGCGTTCCAGATCATTCTTGTGAAAGAGTATACTTAACAACAATATCATTGGTAAATAATTGCCCTTACAAACCCTCGACGACTGGCCGAGTTTCTGATAGGATGTCCAACAAAAGCATCAAATGCTAACAACATATCTAGGAGGAAGTTGCTTTATGGAGGGACTTCGAAGGCGCATACAGATTGCACGGGGTGAGGTACCTGCGGATCTTGTATTACGCAATGCCCAGCTCGTTAATGTGTGTAGCGGCGAATGTTATCCAGCTGATGTTGCTATCGCTGATGGTCGCGTCGTTGGTGTGAGCGCACTCAGTAAAGGCTACCAGGGGCACGAGGAACGCGATCTGCAAGGTCGCTGGCTGGCTCCAGGGTTGATTGATGGTCATATGCATATTGAAAGCACTATGCTCGTCCTCTCCGAGTTCTCCCGGATTGTTACGCCGCGTGGTGTTACCGCCGTAATGCTTGATCCCCATGAATTTGCTAACGTTATGGGTGTAGCTGGCATACGCTATGTCCTCGAATCGGGACGCGGACTGCCCCTCTCCACCTACGTCATGCTTTCATCTTGTGTCCCTGCTTCTTCTTATGAAAGTCCTTATTATGTCCTTATGGCTGAAGACCTCCTGCCTCTCTTAGAAGACGAACGAGTCCTGGGCCTGGCCGAGATGATGGATATGCCTGGTGTACTTCAAGGAGACGAGCAGGTGCTGGCAAAGATTATTGCCACCCAGAGTCATGGCTTTGTCGTCGATGGACATGCTCCGGGCCTTAATGAACGTGACCTGTGTGCATATGCCGCTGCCGGTGTAATGTCCGATCATGAATGTACAACGCTCGAAGAAGCTCGCCAGCGCATTCGCCTGGGCATGTGGCTGATGATTCGCGAGGGCTCAGCTGCACGCAACCTTGATACGCTGCTTCCATTGGTCAAAGAGCTACATCCACCGCGTGTCTTCTTCGTCACTGATGATCGTGATCCACAGGATTTAACCACGCGTGGGCATATTGACTCGATGGTGTGCCGTGCGATCGAATTGGGGCTTGACCCGGTCGAAGCGATACGCCTGGCCAGCTATAATACTGCGCAGTATTTTCGCCTGTATAATCGTGGCACAGTAGCGCCCAACTTCATTGCAGACCTTGTCGTATTGGATGATCTCAATACATTCAAGGTCGAGTCAGTATATAAAGATGGTAAACTGGTTGCCCAGGGTGGCCGTTTGCTTGTCAATGTACCTGCCATTTCTTTTGCAGGTATTACTGGCACTGTGCATATTGGGAACATCGGTGAAGATGATTTACGCATACCAGGGAAACCCGGACTGATCGAGGTAGTTGGGATCGAGCCGGGGCAGATAACGACGCAGCATCTCCAGGAGGAGGCTCCTCTAAGTGACGGAGAGATAGTGGCGGATCCCAGCCGCGATCTGCTCAAGCTTGTGGTGATCGAACGACACCATGCTAGCGGCAGTGTAGGCCTGGGGATCGTCAAGGGGTTTGGTTTACGCAAAGGCGCTCTGGCGTCCAGTGTAGCTCATGATGCCCACAACCTGGTGATTGCAGGCGTAAGTGATAGAGATATATTGCAAGCTGCACGAGTTTTGGAAGAAATGGGGGGTGGTTTCGCTTGCGTGGTTGATGGAGAAGTGCGTGCCAGCGTGCCGTTGCCCTATGGCGGCCTGGTTTCACCACTGCCTGCCGATGAATTGGTACAGCAACTCAATGTGCTGGATGCGGCTGCTGCCGACCTTGGCTGCACACTGGATCATCCCTGCATGACGCTTAGCTTCCTCTCGCTCTCAGTTATTCCATCGCTGAAGCTGACCAATCAGGGGCTTATTGATGTCGAGAAGTTCAGGTTGGTGCCTTTACAAAGTTGAATTGTGAACCGGGAGTAAACACGATGTTATTGAATCTTCTAGAGTATCACTGGGTGGAGGATATTGATGATGCTCTGCTGTTGCTGGCACGTGCTGATGCCAGGGTTGTGCCGTTGGCCGGTGGAACCTACTTGCTCGGGCTGGAGGATGACAGTATCCAGGCCCTGGTTGATTTGCGCGATCTCGGACTTGCATATATATCTGAAGATGCGCAGTGGATTCATATCGGTGCGATGACTACCTTGCAAGCGATGGCAGATTCCCCGTTACTCAAAGACCTTGCAACGGGAATAGTGGCGCGGGCTGCGTTAGCCTCGTCATTTTCGCGCTTAATTCGCAATTGCGCGACGCTGGGGGGTACGCTGGCTACTGGTGTCCCGTCACAGGCGGACCTGCTCACAGCTCTGGCTGTGATGGATGCTGAAGTGGTGTTGCGTTCCGGCTCAAAATCGCAAGTTAATCTGAGTGGTGGTAGTGCTGAACGGCCAGGACTTGCGCTTCCAGGCGTCACCTATAAGGGTAAGCATGAA
>Ga0187846_10000743_pt1 | contig 18546 bp, 13 predicted proteins | sample TC_taG_FD_161473 | JGI IMG/M metagenome (GOLD analysis project Ga0187846, IMG submission 161473) | Biofilm microbial communities from the roof of an iron ore cave, State of Minas Gerais, Brazil - TC_06 Biofilm (v2) | ecosystem: Environmental > Terrestrial > Deep subsurface > Cave > Wall biofilm...
ACTCGTCGACGGCAGTACGCTGAATGGAGTTGCGGGACTGCGCGAGGCCTTTCTGCGGTATAAGCCCCAATTCGTCCGGGTGATTGCCGAAAAGCTGCTGATTTACGCCTTAGGCCGGGGCACGGAATACTTCGATATGCCCCTGATTCGTTCCATCGTGCATAATGCCGAGCGCAATAATTATCGTTTTTCGTCTTTAGTTTTGGGCGTTGTGAAGAGCGAACCGTTCCAGATGAATCAAAAGATCCAGCTCGCTGGAAATGGAGAGCCATGATCCTGCAGGCCATCAAAAGGGATGAAGACGCCGCACGGCAGAGTGGCGCAAGGCTCTGCCTTGCGCAAGGCAGAGCCTTGCGCCACAGAAGCCGGGAACGCAGTTAATTTGAGGAGGAAGGAAATGAATTTCCTGACCAAGAAGCACATCCCGCGGCGAGCGTTGCTCCGCGGCGCGGGGATCACGTTGGCGCTGCCCCTGCTCGATTCGATGATTCCGGCGCAGACACCTTTGGCAAAGACTGCCGCGCTCCCCAAGACCCGCTTCACAGGCATTTTCGTTCCACACGGCATGGCTCCCGGTTACTGGATCCCGGACGGCCCGGTGCTCCAGGCCGGCAAGCTGCCGTTCATCATGCAGCCGCTCGATCCATTCCTCGACCGCACTGTGATTTTGAGCGGGATGTGGTCGAAATCGGCCGAGCCCTTGGATGGGCAGACCGGCGCGGATCACTGGGTGGCAGCGGCCTACATGTGCGCGAGCAAGCCGAAAAAGACCACCGGCGCGGACGTGTACGACGGCACAACCATCGACCAGATGATCGCCGAGAAGATCGGGCAGGAAACGCTGTTGCCTTCCCTGCAACTCGCCTTGGAAGATCCGGGGGCCAATTCCAGCAACTGCGGCGAGGGCTATAGCTGCACGTATTCGAATACGATCTCCTGGTCTTCCCCTACCCAGCCGCTGCCCATGGAACTGGACCCGCAGGTGGCTTTCGAGCGGCTGTTTGGTTCCGGCGGGAGCTTGAAAGAGCGGGCTGCCCGCCGCGAGCAGCGGCGCAGCATCCTCGACTCGGTTACTCTGAAGCTGGCCAGCTTTAAGCAGGATCTTGGCGCGGCCGATCGCGCCCGTCTCGACGAATATGAGACGGATATTCGTGAAATCGAGCGCCGGCTGGATCTGGCCAAGAAATCTTCGGGCAATGCGGACAGCGGGGACTTTGTGGTGCCGGCGGGTGTGCCGGAATCCTTTGACGAGCACGTCAAGCTGCACTTCGATCTGCAAGTGCTGGCGTTCCGGGCGGATATCACTCGCGTCTCAACGGTCTTGTATGCCCGCGATCTGACCGCCCGCACCTATCCCGAAAGCGGCGTGAACAGCCCGTTCCACGGAGCCTCCCATCATGCCGAGAACGCTCAGAACATCGAGAGGTATTCGCATATCAACCAGTACCATGTGAAATGCCTGGCCTACTTCCTCGATAAACTGAGGAAAACCCCGGAAGCCGATGGCGGCACGCTGTTGGATCATTCTCTGATTCTGTACGGGACCAACATGGGCGATTCAAACCAGCACCTTCACTACGATGTGCCGCATATTCTGGCTGGCGGAGCCTCCGGGCAGCTCCAAGGCGGGCGGCACCTGCACTATCCCGCCAAGACAGTGACGACGGGTAACCTGCTCTTGAGCATCCTGGACCTGTATGGAATTCATCAAGACAGCATTGGCGACAGTGCTGGCCGGCTCACCGGCCTCGTGTAGCTCAAATTGTAAACAGGAGGCTACCAAGATGCGTATCGGATCCGCAATCACTCTATGCAGCGCGGCGTTGGCGTTTTCCGTAGCCGCTTTCGGCGCAGCCGCCAGTCCCATCGCGGATGCGGCCATGAAGCGCGACCTGACCGCCGTGCGATCGCTGATCGAACAGAAGGCCGACGTCAACGCGCCCCAAGCCGATGGTGCGACAGCGCTACAATGGGCCGCCTACAATAACGATCTGGAGATGGCGGACCTTCTGATCGGCGCCGGGGCCAACCCGAGGGCGGCCAATCACGATGGCGCGACTCCTCTATATCTGGCTTCGATCGAGGGAAGCGCCCCTATGATCGAGATTCTCCTCAGGGCGGGCGCCGATCCGAATGAATCGGGGCCGCAGGGCGAAACTCCACTCATGCTCGTTTCCCGCGGCGGAAACGTGAGCGCCATCAAGCTGCTGCTCGATCATAAAGCCAATATTAATGCGAAAGACAAACTTCGCGGGACGACCGCTCTGATGTGGGCCTCCGAGCAGGCGCATCCGGAAGCTGTGAAATTGCTGATTGCGTCCGGAGCGGACGTGACCATGAGGAGCAGTCCGGACTACGGAGGCAAGCCTCGCAACAACCTCGCCGTGACTAAAGAGCAGAGGGCCGCCTCCAAGGCGGCGCGGGGCGACCCGGCAGGAGCCAGGACCCAGCCCAGAGCCGCCGCCCCTGTGGCCAACCCTGCCGCCGGAGCGGAGGGGGGTGCCGACGCTCCTTTGGATCTCGATGCCGTCGCAGCCGGTTATGGACGGGTACGGGTGAAGGACGGCGGCGGCCTGACCGCGCTCGTACTCGCGGCCCGGCAGGACTGCATCGAATGCGCCCAGGCCTTAATCGAGGCCGGCGCCGATGTGAATCAGAAGACATTGTACGGCTGGACCGCGCTGCTCACCGCCACCCAGAACCGCCACTATAAACTGGCCGCTTACCTCCTCGATCATGGCGCCGATCCTAACCTGTTGAATAACGGAGGCTGGAGCCCGCTCTACCTCGCCACCGATAACCGCAATATCGAATCGGGCGACTATCCCGTACGTACGCCCGATATGGATCATCTCGATTACATCAAGCTGTTGATCGAGAAGGGGGCCAACGTGAATGTCCGGGTGTGCGGTGCCCAGTCAAGCGCCGGGAAGTGTGTCGGCGACAGTACCGAAACCCGGACCAACTTCACCATGCAATGGCTCTTCGAGGAAGGCGCCACGCCGTTCTTGCGCGCTGCTCAATCCGGCGATGTCCCTTTGATGAAGTTGCTCCTGGCCCACGGCGCGAACCCCAAGATCTACACCGCTCATAACGTGACGCCGCTGGCGGTGGCCGCGGGCATCGGCTGGGTGGAAGGCGTGACCTTCGACTGGTCGCCGGAACAGAACCTGGAAGCCGTCAAGCTGTGTCTGGATCTGGGCATCGCCCCCAACATCGCCGATGACGAGGGGCGCACCTCGCTTCACGGGGCGGCCCACAAGGGGCGGCTGGAAGTGATTCAAACCCTGGTAGACCGTGGGGCGGACCTGGAAGCTCACGACGAGGGGAGCAGGGACAGCATCGACGGTGGGCTCTTCGGCCAGACCTGGATTCCTTTGGATTGGGCGCGCGGCTTGGTGCGCGTGGGTGTCCAGTCCGCGATCCCGCACCCGGAAGCCGAGAAACTGCTCGTCAAGCTTATGACCGAACGTGGTCTGCCGATTCCCGCACCTCCCAAGGATTCGCGCTGCTTGACTCAGGGCATCAAGGGCTGCCAGTAATGGCATAACAAAGGCGGTGCGCTTCGCGGACCTTTAATGGGTGGCTAGCGCACCTGTCCGGGCCCGGCGGCCAGCGGCCATTAAAGATGCCGAAGCGAGGCGTACCACCTTACTTTTGACTTTTGACCTTTGACTTTTTGGTTTTCTTTTCTTCTGCGTCTTGGGGGTAAAAAGGGAACTAGGCTAGGATGCGGCCTTGCCGGCTGCCGAGGGCTTCTGGTGGGAAAGGCGGATTCCTTGTTCCCGAAGCGCTTTCTCCACCGTTTCCGTGTGAACATCGATGTACCGCCGGGTATAACGGATTATTCCCAACCTTTTCAACCGGTTCATCTGAAATGTCACGATCTCGCGGGAAGTTCCGACATATTCTGCAATGGTGTGGTGCGTGAGCGACGCCAGCCGCGTGGCGCCGTCCGGGAGCGGGTTTCCCATCATTTGCGCCAGTTGGATCAAGGCGACCATGACCCGTTCCTGGGTCTTATGCACCGCCATGCTTTCAATTCGATCCTGCAGCAAGATGCACTGGTGCACGAGATATTGGGAAAGGGCAATGCCCAAGCGCGGTTCACGCTCGATGTGCTGCTCGATTTCTGCTCGCGTCCAGGACATGATGGATGCTCGATCGAGCGCCACTGCCGCTTCCATGGGCCGGCCACCCACCAGGAAGGATTCACCAAACAGCCCTTCGACACCTACGATGCGAGCAATTGTTTCGTAGCCCTCTTCGCTCGTGGTGGTCACTTTCACGCGACCCAAAACTACCAGGTGCAGCCCATTGTTGGGCTGCTCTGGGCCGTAGATCACGCGGTCTTTTCCGAACTCCTGAACGGGCTTGCGGGATAAGTAGGTTAGGGCATCTTCGGGTAACCGAACAGCCACCGCTTGAATCATAATGTACCCCCTCGTCACGACAGAATCCGAACGCCTGCGCTGGAAGTATAGAAAACAATATAGATACGATACCGCAGGTGGGACGTGAGTGCCATCCAGTACGGGTTTACTAAACGAAATTTCGTACGTGATGGCACATTTACTGCCCGGACTACGTAAGCCGGGCCGCCTCGAGGCGCGTAAAACCAGGCAATGCTTCACATGATAAACTAAGTTTTTCACCCCGTCCAGAATGCTGCTTGCCAGAGAATTTGTTGCCTATCTTTCGCGGCAACTTGTCCGGCGGCTGACCCCCGGAACCATCGAAACCACCGCTCCTGAGATCGTTGCGGAGAAGATTGCGGAAGTCATTTCCGAAGAGTTGGCCGTAGAAGACCGTCTCAATGACGAAGTGCGCGATCTGCTAAGCCAGTATAGCGACTATATGCGGCGGGAAGGCGTGAGCTATCAGGAGATGTTCCGCCGGATCAAGAACACGCTGATTGCGCAGCGCAAGGTCATCCGCGCTTCCGGACGCGACACCGGCGATGCCATGAAACTTTCACGCGACAAAGTGACAGACATTTCCCACAAGGTTGTGGAAATGCTGCGCCGGAGCCGGGAACTGCGGCTCAAAGGCAAGGATCCGAACAATGTGCGCCTGGAAATTGTGCGCGCGATGACGGAGTTGCTGACAGCGGAAGATAAAGTCGATCGCGCCGCGCGGCAGAAGATCCGGTCGCAGAAGCGGGAAATCACCGAAGGCACCGAAGAATGGGATCTGCTGCACAAGCGCTACTATTCCGAGGAACTCAAGAAGCTCGGCATTGATCTGGCGAAATAAGAAGACAATTTCACCGCCGAGGCGGCGGCGAGGCTAGCAGTTGGTGGAGAGAATCAGGTCTTGTCAAATATTTTGTGTAAATGCCGTCTCCAGGTTATGGCTGATCGGCTCGAATCTCCTGTGCTGCCCCTTACCCTGGCTCCGCACTTGCTCGTGACAACCCGGAGGTATCGCGGAGCGCGATCTCAGTGAGTGGGAGCGGGCCCAGGACAATCAAACGAAAGTCGCCTGATGAGGCGGGCATGCCCTCCCCCTGTACAACATCCCGTGCGCCTGCGACTCCCGGCCATCATTCTGACTGCACTCGTCCTCCCCGCGCTGGACTTGGCAGGGTCAGAACAATGGACCCTCGCGGAAAAGGAACAGTTCCAGAGCACCGCCACCATCATCAGCCAGGAGCCGATCAGCAAGGGCATCACGAAACCCAAGAAAGCCATATTAACTGACGGGCCCAGGACTCACGCCGCCCACATTCAGACCATAGACCTGTACCTGCCGCTGTTTAAAGGCGTGGATGGTTCCGAAGAACGCGAGTTCAAAGATAGCTGGAAGTTCAACGTGGCCGCGTACCGTCTCGCCAAGCTGCTGCACCTTACCGGGATGGTGCCGGTTTCCGTGCCGCGCGTGGTCGATGGCAAAGCTGCGGCGGTCTCTTGGTGGGTCGACGACGTTTTGATGGATGAGCGCGAACGGGTCAACACACATATCAGCCCTCCTGATGCCGTCCGATGGCGCGACCAGATGGATACCGTGCGCACGTTCGACCAGTTGATTTACAACATGGACCGGAGTCAGGATAACCTGCTCATTAGCGCCGATTGGAACGTGTGGATGATCGATCACACGCGTGCCTTCCGGAAATGGCCCACCCTCCGGAATCCCGCCATGATCACGCAGTGCAATCGCGATTTGTTCCAAGCCTTAAAGGCTCTGACTCGCGCGGCGGTCGAGCGCGAGCTCAGCCCATATGTCACCGAAGAGGAGATTTCCGCGCTAATGGTCCGGCGCGATCTGATCGTGGCCTTGCTGACCGAGCATGGCACTGGCCAGCATTCGTCTTTGCCTTCTGCCGGCGCGGTACGCTGATCGCCAGCGGTGACCTCCACTAGGTCATCGGATATCATGGCAACCCAGTCCGCCGTGTTTCCGAGTGGGATTGGGTGCGGGCCGCCATTGGGGTTAGATTGATAAGATGATGCACGAACCCTTCACGCGGCGGGATCTTCTTTCACATATGACCATGGGAGCTGGGCTGCTGGCGGCGGGCTGCAGCCGGACGGGCCCCTCCGGAGGACCCGGTGACCTGGACGGCCCCGCCGACGTTACGTTACGGATCGGTCCCGTGCTGGCCGATATCGCCAAAGATCACACCATCAGCACTATTGGATACAACGCCAGCACGCCGGGGCCGCTCATCCGTTTACGGGAGGGCGTTCCGGTTACAGTAGACCTGTTCAATGACACGGATACGTCCGAGCTGGTGCACTGGCATGGACAGATCATTTCCGCGAATATCGATGGCGCCGAGGAAGAAAAGAGCCTGATGGTTTCCCCCCAGGGGCACCTCCGCTACCGCTTGACGCCGCAGCCGGCCGGCGCTCGTTGGGTCCATACGCATGTGGCGCCGATGTCCGATCTGAGCCGCGGAACCTACACCGGCCAGTTCGCCTTCGTCTATATCGAGCCGAAGACCAACCCCGGACAATATGACCAGGAGTTCTTCCTCGCCACACATGAATGGGAACCTTACTTCACCACCGAGGAAGAGGAAGAGGAGGAAGAAGAGGACGGCGAGGAACACGAAAAGAAAGAAGCTGCCAAGAAAGAAGAGAAGCCCAATGGCTGGGAGATCGGATACCAGCGCTTCACCATCAACGGTAAATGCCTGGGATATGGCGAGCCGCTGCGGGTGAAAGCAGGGCAACGGGTTCTGCTGCACTTTCTGAACGCTAGCGCGACTGAAAATATCCAGCTTGCTTTGCCAGGGCATCAGTTCCAGGTGACCGCGCTCGACGGCAATCCGGTGCCCCGCCCGCAGCGTATCGAGGTACTCGAATTGGGGACGGCGGAGCGCATCGATGCTGTTGTCGAGATGAACAATCCCGGCATCTGGATTCTGGGCACGCCCAAGGACGACGATCGCAAGAACGGCATGGGGATTGTGGTCGAGTACGCCGACAAGCGGGGCACGCCCCGCTGGATCAAGCCACCAAGAAAGGCCTGGGATTACACCATTTTCGGCGAGAGCCGCGCCGTTCCCAGCGCGGACGAGGTGATCCCGCTGGTATTCGGGAAGATTAATGGCGGCACCGGGGGTTTCAACCGCTGGACGATCAATGGCCAAGCTTACGACGCGAAAACCGAGCCACGCCTGCTGCACAAGGGCCGGCGCTATCGCCTTGTCTTTGACAATCAAACCGACGACGCGCATCCCGTGCACCTCCATCGCAACAGCTTCGAGCTTACTAACGTCTATGGAAAACCGACCGCGGGCGTGTTGAAGGATGTCGTGCTGGTGAAGGGGTTTAAGAAGATTGAAGTGGATGTCACGCCGGCCCTGGAGGGGCTCACGCTGTTCCACTGCCACCAGCAACTCCACATGGATTACGGGTTCAAGCTGCGGTTCAACGTAGCGTAAGCGGGCGGATTACGGTTGAAAGATCTCTTCGCGGGTAAGTTCGAGGCGAGGATCGCCGGTTGCCATCACATCGCCCTGGACCTCACGCAACTCGCCATGTGAGTAGGCAAACATCTTCTTGAGCCTCGGGTCAATGATCCAGATGTTCGGCACGCCTTTTTGTTCGTACTCTTCCAGCTTCTCCAGCATCTTGGTCATGCGGTCATCTTCGGAGAGGATTTCGATGGCGACGAAAGCCGCATCGAGCAGGAATTTCGTTTTGGGAGCGGCGAGCAGAACGCACACGTCGGGAAGGCGATAACGGGTGGTCCGCGTCTGCGAACTCAGCTCGGGCACTGCATAGATGAGCGGATACTTCCGGCTCAGAGCTACGATCACGTTCCGCTGTACGAGAGAATGCAGCCAATCGCCCACGTTGCGCTCCTCCAGAACGCCGTCCACGTATTCCACATCCGGATCATAAGACGTGTTCAGGTATTCTTCGAGAGAGACCAGGGTCGCGACACTCATAGCCCTACGATAGCACCGCCGAAGCCTCAGATCGTTATTTCAGCACCTCGCGCAGTCCCAGAGTGCGCACCAGCCGCAACAGGGAATTGGGATGGATGTTCAGCTTGGCGGCGGCCTGCTTGTAATCACCACCGCATTCTTGCCAGGCGCGAATGATAAGCTGGCGTTTGACGTCTGTCACGGTGCCTTGCAACGCTCCGGGCGGCTCGGCGGTAGGGGCGGGAGCATCCAGCACCGTTTCCGGGAGGTCCTCCGGCAATAGCACCTCCGAATTCCCAAGCACCACCGCGCGCTCGATGGCATTTTCCAATTCGCGCACGTTGCCCGGCCAGGAGTAGGCCATCAGGCGCCCGAGGGCTTCCGGGGCGATCGCCTCCACGCGCCGGCGGCAGCGGGCGGTAGCCCGCTGGAGGAAATGGGCGGCCAACGGCGGAATATCTTCACGCCGCTCGCGCAGCGCTGGCACCTGAAAGGCCACCACGTTCAAGCGGTGATAGAGATCTTCGCGAAAAGCGCCGCGGCGGACTTCGGCTAACAGGTCCCGGTTGGTGGCGGCGATGATCCGGACATTCAGCTTCAGAGTGCGGGTTCCGCCCACGCGCTCAAACTCACGCTGCTGGAGCACGCGCAGCAGCTTGGCCTGCAGCGGTGCGGCCAACTCGCCGATTTCGTCTAGAAACACCGTGCCGCCCTCGGCCAATTCCAGCTTGCCTTTCTTTTGTGCCACCGCGCCCGTGAATGCGCCCTTTTCATGACCGAAGAGTTCGCTCTCGAGCAAGGTTTCGGTGAGCGCGGCGCAGTTGATGGCTACAAACGGGTGCGCGGCCCGTGGGCTCCGGCGGTGCAGCGCGTTGGCCACCATCTCTTTACCAGTGCCGCTTTCGCCGAGGATCAGGACTGAGGTGTCGTGTCCCGCTACGCGGGAAACCATTTGCATCAGCTTCCGCAGCGCGGGACTCGCACCCACAATAGCCGGCTCACTGGCATCCAGCCGTTCCAGCAGCAGTGCTTTCTCGGCATTCAAGGTCTCCACCTCACGGACCGTTTCCAGGGCAATGGCGCCCAGCGTGGCGGCTGCCGCCAACGTATCGCAGTGCTCGGTAAGATTGGCAACTTCCGCCGCCGGGAATTGAGCGGTCAACATGCCAGCCAGGGCTCCGCGAACGTACAAGGGCACCGCCACCTCTCGGTTTTCGGCGTCGATTACGGGTCCATCCCGGCAGACGCGCGTGGCGGTGGCAGCGAGCGCGGGCGTGGCCGCCGCCAATTGCAATTCGGTTGCATCGTGTCCCAGCAGGACCGTGCCACCGGTGGATGGCATCAGGTCGCCCAACAGCCGCATGAGTTGGCTGGCCAGCACTCCGCGCAAATCTTCCGTCTCTGAGCTGCCAATGGCGCGAAACAGAAACAGCAGGGAGCAGGCGCGCAGCAAGTTTTGATGGGGCGAAACCACCCCGCTAGCGCCGGACTCCTCACGGTAAACGAATACGGTGTTGCCTACGGCCACCTGGTCGCCTGGTTCGAGCCAGTGCTCGGTGGCGCGCATTCCATTGACGTAAGTACCCGTGCCGCTGCGCCGATCCGAAACGCGATAGCGGTTGCCGGACAGGCTCACGACGCAATGTTCCCAGGCGATGCCCGGCCCCTCCAGCCGGATCGTGGAATGAGGAGCGCGGCCGATGCGCACTTCCCCCTTGCCGAGCGAAAACCGCTCGCTGAGGCGCGGCCCGTTCACCACCAGTAACTCTCCGTCCATGGATGGCCAGTTTACCAGAGTGCGAGCAATCACCGGATGGAAACGCGTCAGCGCTGACAATTTCATCGCCGAGACGCAGAGATGCAGAGAAGAAGAAAAAAGCCAACACCGGGCGCAGGAACCGGAGGCATTGTCCTGTATCGACCAATGCTTCATCGCGGACGATATGCTGGAGCGGCTGAAACGTCGGGTGCCAGAACTCTATCTCGAATGAAACAGAAGCAGGCGCACCCGTCGACGTGGGAAAGGCGTATGATCGCCCCCGCCGCCGACACCCAGAGGAACTTATTTCTGGCCAGCTTCCGGTAGGCTTTCCAGTTCAGGTAAGGCCGAGAGATCCTGGCCGCCGGCGTGCGGCTCCGAAGGCCTGCTCCAGAGCGGTAGCAGCGTCCTCAAGCCGGCGAGCTCGTTCGGCAGGCGTCAACCGCAGTTGCTCGATGAGTAATGTCAGATCAATCCCGTAGTTCTTTGCCGCTTCAATCCGGCTTCCGGGCGCGGGATGGCGCAGACGGTCTTCAGCGCGAGCCAGTTCTTCCGGTGTGAGCGGGCGTAACTCCGCACCTCGATTCTAGCGTGACCGGCGGGTCGCGCTGCGCGTCAGGAAGCGGAAGCCTGTGCGCCACCTTGCGTCTGGTACCTTCATGTGTGAATTTCTATTTGTTTTATTTTCAGGAATTAGAGCTTCTTTTAGTCTCAGATCTTAGAGGGCCGGGACTACACTGAAGGTGGAGAAACGAGTTTCACTGGCCAGTGAAGTCTCTCTACTGTAGTACCGCGGTTCCGCCGGGTAGCAATGCCAGGCGGGCGCCGCGGAGGGCATCGATGCCCCGGAAAAAAGAAAAAAGAAGGCCCGAACCAGTGAGCTGAAGGCGAGGAGGCCGTGGAGCAACCGGCGGCCTTCCGCTTTTTCAAAGAAGTTCAAAGAAAGCAGGACGCAGCGTTTTTTTTCAGGATCGGAGGTCGTAGTGTGCTTAGTACGCTGTTTCAGAATTCCGGCAACGTATCCCGCTGGACCGCTCCCTCCGGTCGCGGCTCGGTTCGCAACGTCTTTCTGAGCCGCGACCAGAGGGAGCGGTCGGGCTAGCCTTACGAGAATACGCGGCCCTACTTAGGAAATCGTGTGCTTAGCTTACAAGCCGGAGTTCGGGATCAAGTGCCCGAGTGCGTTTCGCGTTGTGGATGGGTTCGTTTTTTCCAAGCCGAAAGGCAGCGGACATTGGCCCCGCGGTGAAGTGAACGGGTTCGTTTGTTCCTGGCGGCACCGATGGGGGAGGTAAGGGGGGCCTGGTAAAATGAAACTTACCCACAGGGCACTCTCTGGGTCGGGAGGAACAGCGCAATTTGAACACTGCAATCCTCGCCTTGGAAGACGGCACGGTCTTCGAGGGCAGGAGTTTTGGTGCGCCCGCGGAATGCGCCGGTGAAGTGGTCTTCAATACCGCTCTTACCGGCTACCAGGAAGTGTTTACCGATCCCTCATATGCCGGCCAGATTGTGATCCTCACGAACCCGCAAATAGGCAACTACGGAACCAATGCCGAGGATAATGAAGCCGGGCGGCCTTATATCGAAGGGCTGGCGGTCCGGGAATTCTCGTCGATCGCCAGCAACTGGCGCTCCGATACGGAGGCGGGCGATTTTCTGGCGCGGCACGGCATTCCCGTGATTGCCGATCTGGATACGCGGGCGCTGGTCCGGCATCTACGCACGCGCGGCGTGATGCGGGGTGTGCTGTCTGGTTTGAGAAGCGATGCCGGCGGGCTGGTGGAAAAAGCCCGCCAGATTCCAACCATGGCGGGATTGGATCTCGCCAGCCGCGTCACCACCCCCCAGCCTTACACCTGGACGAAGCCGGTGGACCGCTGTTCGCCTTCCGAAATCGTGCTTCCGCCGGCCGAGCCGGCCCACCATGTGGTGGCCTATGATTACGGAATCAAGCAAAACATCCTGCGCTGCCTGGTGCAGGCCGGCTGCCGTGTCACCGTCGTTCCGGCGCTGACTTCGGCTGAAGACGTTCTGGCGCTCGCGCCGGATGGGATCTTTCTCTCCAACGGCCCGGGCGATCCGGAGCCGCTCCAAGCCGAGGTAGCCCATATCCGCAAGCTCATTGGCCAGCGGCCTATATTCGGCATCTGCCTCGGCCACCAGTTGCTTGGCTTGGCGCTGGGCGGCAAAACCTACAAACTGAAATTCGGCCACCGCGGCGCCAATCACCCCGTTCGCAATGAGCGGAGCAAGCGGGTCGAGATCACCTCGCACAATCACGGGTTCGCAGTCGATCCCGATTCGCTCGATCTCAATACGGTCGAGATCACGCATGTCAATTTGAATGACCAGACACTGGAAGGCTTCCGCCACCGCCATTACCCCGTGTTCTGCGTGCAGTACCATCCGGAAGCGGCTCCCGGACCGCACGATTCCCACTACCTTTTTGGCGAGTTCGTCCAACTCATGGCGGAGCAGGCGCGCTAATGCCCCGGCGCAACGATCTCCACCGCATCCTGATCATTGGCTCCGGGCCTATTATCATCGGCCAGGCGTGCGAGTTCGATTATTCGGGCACACAAGCCGCCAAAGCGCTAAAGGGTGATGGCTATGAAGTCGTGCTGGTGAATTCCAATCCGGCCACCATCATGACGGATCCGGAACTGGCTGACAAGACTTACGTCGAGCCGCTCACGGAGGTGTATCTGGAAGAGATCATCAGACGCGAACGGCCGCAGGCCCTGCTTTCCACCGTCGGCGGGCAGACCGGCCTCAACCTTTCGGTGGCACTGGCAGAATCAGGCGTGCTGGAGAAGTACGGGGTCGAGCTGATTGGCGCCAAAATCGACGCCATCAAGAAAGCCGAAGACCGCCTCCTGTTCAAGGATGCGATGCGCAAGATCGGACTCGAAACGCCGCAATCGCAACTGGTCAATTCGGTTGCCAGTGGTATTGAATTCGCTCGACGCATGGGCTATCCCGCGATCGTGCGTCCGAGTTTCACTCTAGGCGGCACCGGTGGGGGGATCGCTTATAACACGGAGGAGTTGGAGGAGATTCTGGAGCGCGGTCTGGCGCTTTCCCCGGTGCACGAAGTCCTGATCGAAGAGAGTGTGCTGGGCTGGAAAGAATTCGAGCTGGAAGTGATGCGCGACCTGGCCGATAACTGCATCATCGTCTGCTCGATCGAGAACTTCGACCCGATGGGCGTGCACACCGGCGATTCCATCACTGTAGCGCCGGCCCAAACGCTGACCGACCGCGAATATCAGATGATGCGGGATGCAGCGATTCGCTGCCTGCGCGAGATCGGGGTGGACACCGGCGGATCGAACGTGCAGTTCGCTATTAACCCCGAGAATGGCCGGATGGTGATCATTGAGATGAACCCGCGCGTTTCGCGCAGTTCCGCGCTGGCCTCCAAGGCCACCGGCTTTCCCATCGCCAAGATCGCCGCCAAGCTGGCCGTAGGTTACCGCCTGGACGAGATTCCCAACGATATCACGCGGAAAACGCCGGCCTGCTTTGAGCCCACCATTGACTACGTCGTTGCCAAGATTCCCAAGTGGGCCTTCGAAAAATTCCCGGGCTCCGATCCGACCCTGGGAACGCAGATGAAATCGGTGGGCGAGGTCATGGCCATCGGCCGCACCTTTAAAGAAGCGCTAGGGAAGGGCATGCGCAGCCTCGAAACCGGCCGCGCCTTCGGTTCGGAAAAACTGGAAAAACACCTCATCATCCAAAAGCTCATCACCCCCACGCCCGACCGGCTCAACTACATCCGCTTCGCGATGGCCAGCGGCTATAAGGTGGCCGATATTCACGAGCTCACGAATATCGATCGGTGGTTCCTGGAGCAGATAAAAGAAGTAGTCGATTTTGAAGCTCAAGTAGGAGAGGGGGTACCCCCTGGGGGTCCGCCTGGCCCGTCGAAAGACCTATTACGCCGCGCCAAACGCTACGGCATCTCCGATCTGCAGTTGGCCAAGGCCTGGAACACCGACGAAATATCGGTGCGCAACCTTCGCAAACAGGCCGGTGTGGCGGCGGTATTCAGCCGCGTGGATACGTGCGCGGCGGAATTTGAGAGCTTTACGCCTTATTTGTACTCCTGCTATGAGGCCGCTTGCGAAGCCAATCCGAGTGATCGCAAGAAAGTCATGATCCTGGGCAGCGGTCCGAACCGCATCGGGCAGGGCATCGAGTTCGATTATTGCTGCTGCCATGCCTCGTTCGCGCTGCAGGAAATGGGTGTGGAATCGATCATGGTCAACTGCAACCCGGAGACCGTTTCGACCGATTACGACACCAGCGACCGGCTCTATTTCGAGCCGCTCACGCTCGAAAACGTGCTCAACATCTGCGATACGGAAAAACCGGACGGCGTGATCGTTCAATTCGGCGGCCAAACCCCTCTGACCCTGGCCCTGCCGTTAAAGCGTCTGGGGGTGCCCATTATCGGCACCGATCCCGCCGATATCGATCTGGCGGAAGACCGGAAACTGTTTGGCAAGCTGCTCGATGAGCTCTCCATCCCCGCACCTGCCAATGGCAGCGCCATCAACGTGGAAGAGGCCTGCGAAATCGCGCGGCGTATCGGCTACCCGGTATTGGTGCGCCCCAGTTATGTGCTGGGTGGCCGCGCCATGGTGATTGCCTATGATGAAGAGACGGTGCGCCAGTATATGCGGGAGGCTGTCAGCTTCTCGCAAGACAGGCCCGTACTGATCGACCGGTTTCTGGAAGATGCCACCGAGATCGATGTGGACGCGCTGGCCGATGGTGAGCATGTCCTGATCGCCGGCATCATGGAACACATTGAAGAGGCCGGCGTGCACTCCGGCGATAGCTCCTGCGTTTTGCCGCCGCAGTCGCTTCCCGAAAAAGCTCTGCGCACCATCGAAGATTATACGGTTCGCCTGGCGCAGGCGCTCGATGTTATCGGACTGATGAACGTCCAATACGCCATCCAAAACGGGACGGTTTACGTGTTGGAAGTCAACCCGCGTGCTTCGCGCACGGTGCCCTATGTAAGCAAGGCCACGGGCGTGCCCCTCCCCAAAATCGCGGCAGGTTTGATGTGGGGCCGCAAGCTGCGCGATTACGGCTACGGGTCCGGCAAGCTTTCGGTATCCCAGCATTTCGTCAAGTCTCCGGTTTTCCCGTTCAACAAGTTCCCGGGGGTGGACCCGGAACTGGGCCCGGAGATGCGCTCTACCGGCGAGGTCATGGGTGTCGGGATGAACTTCGGCGAAGCCTTCCTGAAGGCTCAGATCAGCGCTGGCAGTTCCTTACCCAAAAGCGGCACGGTTTTCATCAGCGTGAACGATCACCACAAGGCGGAAGCCGTGGAAGTGGCCAAACGATTCGCCGGCCTTGGATTCCAGTTGGTCGCTACCCGCGGAACGGCCGCGGCTTTGCGCGCCGCCGGATTGACTTCGAAAACCGTATTCAAGGTGAATGAAGGCCGTCCCAATGCCGTGGACTTTCTCAAAGGCGGTTCGGTCCAGCTTGCGATTTACACCACTACCGGAGCGCCGGCGTTTCTGGATGAGAAGGCCATCCGCCGCAGTGCGGTGCTGTATCGCGTCCCCTGCATTACCACCATGAGCGGCGCTCGCGCCGCCGCCGATGCCATCGCGGCCCTCGGACGCGATCCGATCCGCGTCTGGAGTCTCCAGGAGATCCACGAAGCCAAGCGCACCGTGGCGTAACCAACGGTCCTGGCGTGACTCGCATCCGATATAATCCGATGTGGGCTCAAGGGACCGTAAACATGAGCATGAACCAGGCACGAATGGTGAATCGGCGTAATTTCCTGCGTCAGAGCGCGTTGGCCGCCGGATGTGCCGCCACTGGGATTGTGTCTCCGCTCGCCTCATTCGCTCAGCAGGGCGCCCGCAAACGAACATCCGCTCCTCCCTCCATGAGCCGGCAATTTGCGCGATGGGTAGCGGGATTGCGCTATGAGGACCTGCCTTCCGCGGTGGCGGATCGCGCGAAAGGACTCACCCTCCACGCGCTGGCATCCGCCCTGCAGGGCTCCGACCTGCCCGGTGGGCGGGAGGCTCAGAAGCTCATTGCCGAAGAACAAGGGAGTGTGTCCAATGGCGCCACGATATTGGTGCAGGGAGTAAAAGCGGCCAAGGGTGATGCAGCCTTTGCCAATGCGGAAATGATTCTGGCGGGCGGGAAATGGGACACCTTTCGCATGCTCACCCATCCCGGTACCAGCATTCTTCCGGCCGCTCTGGCGGCTGCGGAAACCGAGCGGGCTTCGGGAAGAGAGTTCCTCACCGGCCTTGCGGCAGGTTACGAAGTCATGGAGCGCATGGCGGCGGATTTCATTCCCACGGTGATGGCGCGCGGCTTCCATGCGGGTCCGGTATTCGGCATCTTCGGCGCTGCCGTGGCCGCTGCCAGGATTATGCGCTTCACCGAGGACCAGGTGAATAACGCCATCGCCTTATGCGTAAATTTGGCGGCGGGAAATCTGGAAAGCCTGGGCCTGCGCGAGGGTCCGGCCGCGCGCAACGCCATGCTGGCAGTCGCGCTCGCTAAGCTGGGCCACGGCGGCGGGGAAACCGCCCTCGAAGGCCCCGCGGGACTGTACCACGCCTATGCCGGCAACAACGAGGGCCAACTTACTTACAGCTTTACTGGCGATACCCGCACCAGTCTGGATAAGGTTACTGCCAATCTCGGCAAAAACTGGATGTTTCTGGAAACCCTCTATCGCATCTACTCCATTACCGGCTACAACCTGGCACACGTCGATGTCACCGCGAAACTTTGCGAAGAGCATAACATCCGCTATGAAGACGTGGAGCGCGTCGAAGCGGTAGTGAACTGGCTGGAGACCCAGTATCCCAGCCCCGCCTTTCCGACCCGCAGGGAAGACATAGGGGAGCCGGATCCGGGAAGCACACGCTACTATACCGCATACGGCGTGGTAAAGCGGGGCTTTCCGATGGTGCCCGGCACTCCCGATCCGCCGCAAGTGCTGGAACTGATGAAGCGCGTAACCATCATCCCATCTCATCAGATGACGCTGTTCGGCCCGCGAATCACGATCTTCACCAAGGACGGCAGAAGCTATACCAAGCAAGCCACCGGGCGCGAGTTTATATGGGATTTTAACGAGGAAGCACGCCGGATCCGGGGCGTAATCCCCGGAATCCCCATCCCGGCGGCGCAGTTTGAGCAGATGATCGCGACCTGCCGGGACCTGGACGCGCAGGCCCAGATTGCCAATCTGATCCAGTTGACGGTAAAGAAGAGCTGACCGCATCGGTCACCGCTCGCGGTGCTGCGCCGCCTGTGAAAGCTCCACCGCCCGCCGCAGCCCGATGAGAGGCAATTCAGGCACAAACGCGCTGAAGAATTGCTCTCCCTCGAACAACCGGCCAAAACCGCCCGTACCCAGTATTACGGGAGCATCATCGGCAAAATGCTCCGCTGTAATCATAGCGGCCAGCGAGCGTACGGCGGCAAGTGTGCCATGATAAAGACCCGACTGAATGCTTTCCACGCTGGATCGGCCCAACACTTCCGCGGGCCGGATAATTTCCACGGCCGGCAGCCGCGCCGTCTTCGATTCCAGCATGGCCATCGAGGTATGGATTCCGGGAGTAATGATTCCGCCGAGATATTCCTTATTCTTCGTAATCGCGCACAGCGTGGTAGCCGTGCCAAAATCCACGATCACGAGATTCCGGCCGGGAAAGCGCGTCAGTCCCCCGAGCGCATTGGCGATCTTGTCGGCTCCCACCTCCAGTGGATTGCGGTATCGGATCTTTAAGCCCGTTTTCACCCCCGGTCGCAGCACGAACGGCTCGAAACGGAAGTACTTGCGAAAGCAGTTTCGCAACGAGTGAACAACATCCGGCACCACCGAGCAGATTCCAGCCCCATGGATCTCTTCCGGATCGACCTGATTCTCGCGCAGCACCGCGCGAAAGAAAACTCCGAATTCATCCGAAGAGGCCCGGATGCTCGAGGCGCGCCGAAACGTAGCTTTCAGCTTCTCGCCTTGGTAGACACCGCCCAGGATCTGAGTGTTGCCGACATCCAGACAAAGCAACATGCGGATCTGCTTCTACGGCAACGGCACGTTGTCAATGAGCCGCACGCCTTCCAGACGCGCTGCCGCGAAGCGTCTGCCCCAGTGCTCCTCGACATAATCCACGACGAAGCCTTGCTGCTCGAGTTGGCCTCTCGCCTGTTCCGGCGCGGCTGCTAAGGCTCGCACGAGGGCGGCTGCACGCTCGCGGCCGCCGCCGGAGAGCAGCGCGTTGCGCGAACTCTCCGCGAGCCCGGACGCCTCCCGCACGGTGGGGCATGGTACAATCTCAGTGGGAAGGAAGAAATCCCGCACCAGGTCGGTGATGACTTTTAACTG
>Ga0187846_10000744_pt1 | contig 18539 bp, 17 predicted proteins | sample TC_taG_FD_161473 | JGI IMG/M metagenome (GOLD analysis project Ga0187846, IMG submission 161473) | Biofilm microbial communities from the roof of an iron ore cave, State of Minas Gerais, Brazil - TC_06 Biofilm (v2) | ecosystem: Environmental > Terrestrial > Deep subsurface > Cave > Wall biofilm...
ACCCCTTGCCGGTGCGGGAATCTCACCCGCTGGAAGCGCCAAGCTTGGCCTGGCGCGCCGAAATACGTGCTGGTGAGGTCATACAGGAGTACATCGAAGCTCACGTTGAATAAATCGCGCCAGCGATTGACCAGATGGTCGAACAGCGCTTCCTTGTGCTCCAGCAGCCGGTCGTGACAGCCGTAGAGGGTGTGAATGTCGGCCAACGCCGCATCGGCCCCCAGCAGATCGCCCAGCGCACTGCGCTCAAACCAGTGCCGATGCAATCGCCACTCGCTGCCCGGCGAGAGCAGCCGATATACCACCAGCACCAACAGCACTTGATCGAAGCGCGTCCCTTTGCGCGAGGCCCTCAGCCGCTCGCGCCAGAACCCATCGAGCTCAAGCTGTTGCCACAGGCGCAACGCCAACCAGCACGCCCCCCACTGCCGCGGCCGCTCGAGGCGCAATTGCCCGAGCTTCAGACGCACGATCGAGTCGTCCGCTATCACCCCTTCGCAACGATCCTCAGGAAATAGCGCGAGCGTTCGTGTGACTCGCGCCCCCTCGTCCAACACCTCGATCGAGCGCTGCCACGCGAGCTCCTGCGAAGAGTTGATCTCCCCCAGATACAGCACGTGCCGTTGCACCACCCGTCCACCGCCCACGCGCTTGTTCTCCACCACGCTGAAGTAGCGGTGCTCCTTGCCATCCTTCTTCCGGGTCGTCGCGCGCAGAAACATGCTGGCGCACGATTATCCATAGAACTGCACCGCGCGCCACGGGCAAGGTCTTCACTACAGCCGCTTTCGCGCGATTCGCGGCCCTCGCGCTCAGCAAATCCAATCGGTTACACTGCGCGACAATCAGAAAAGCGATCCGAATCCGCTAAGTTCGGTTAAGCCTCCCGCATTACTCAAGTATGACGTTGTATTAGACCCGCGCGGCCCGGACGGTCCGAGGGTGGCGCGGCGGCGCGGGGAAGCGACCGTAAGCAGTTCACTCCATGGAGGAAATCCCTGCATCGGGGCGCTGGGTGCGGGCCTGGGGCGGCTAGGTCCTTTGAGCTAGTCCTGAAGGCTGATGGGAGGCGCGCCGTCCAGCGACCCGCTTGCGGGTCGCGGCAGCGCCCGAACCGCGGGCCGAGGACGGCCGGTCACCCGCCGTCGTCGACTGCGAAGGGTCGCGCGGCACCGGCGTACAGCTGGTCGTTGATGCGCTGCTCGCGCGCCCCGATCGTCGCCAGGAACTCGTCCGCATCGCGCAGGTGGCGGAAGGCGGCGTAGCCGCGTGCGAGGAATGCGTGGAGCGCGCTCAAGCCGGCGGCGCGCGCCGGCCCCGCCATGATTCGGAGCGCACCGGCGATCAGGGGCTTCCGTGCGAGTCGATTGAGCGCCGCGCCGACGCGCCCGACCAGCGCGATCTGGCGCTCGCGCGCGCTGCGATCGGACGCGGCGCGGTAGCACACCGCATAGGTTTCGGGGGTGATCGCGAGCGCGCCGCGGCTCGCGCGCGAGCGCAGTTGGCGCACCAGTGCGAGATCGAGCGCTTCGGACAGGGCTTCGAGCTCCAAGGCGAGCGCGATGGTCTCCAATGCCGGGGCGGGCAGGATGCGCGCGAGCGTGGGCAGGATGCGCTCGATCGCCGCGTCGCGCGCGCCTTGGTCCTGCGGGCCGTAGAGTTCGGCCAAGAAGAAGGCTGCTGCCGGACCGTAGCGCGGACTCGCGAGGAGATCGCGGTGGGTGCGCGCGAGCCGCTCGGCCTGCCACGCGCGGAGCGCCAGCCGATCGCGCGCGAGTCCCGCATCGCCGCGCGCCGCGGCGCGCAGCGTGCGCACGTGGGCCGCGGCAGCGTGGAGTTGCCGGACGGCGGCCGCCTTGTCCGGGCCGGGCGCGTTCATGGGGCGCGATTATATGGGCGCGATCCGGGGTGTTCGAGCGGGCCCGATTAGAGGCTTGGCTCCAGCCGTGCTCGGCTAGAATCGGCGCGGCTTCCTCACCGGAGGACCGATGCCCGCGGCCGTGCCTCAGCGCAGCGCCTCTGCCGACCCCGACCGTCCGCCGCACCGCCACGCGGCGCAGCGAGCAGCGTGCGACCGGATGCCGTACCCGGACCGCGCGACCCGCGACGACCGACTCGCCGCTGCCAATTCCCAGGAGTTCGGACACCGCTCGGCCCACGAGACGCACCGGCTCGAGATCTTCCCGCGCCTCGAGGCGGTGAAGCATGCGCGTCGGCATCCCGGCCGTTGGCTGACCCGTTGCGCACCGTCGCCCGCCGCGGCGTTGACGCGCTGGCCGCAGCGGCCGGCGGCCTGACGCGCGAACCGATGCTCGCGCGCGCCCTGCGCCTCGCGCTCGCCGGCGAGCTGGCGGTCTACGTCGCGGTCGCGCTCTGGCTCGTCGCGGCACGCGGCTGGACGGCCGGGACGGCGGTCGGACTCCTCGCCGCGCTTGCCGTCTCGGCGCGCGCGCTGTTCGCCCTCGGGACCTACGCCGTCGCCTGGGCGTACCGCAGCGAGACGCCGGCCGCGGCCAAACTCTCGGTCGCGGCGCTCGCCCCACACGTCGCGCGGGAGATCGGCTTGTTGATCGCGGGCTACGTCGCGCTCCAGCCGTTCGAGCGCCTGGCCATGGGCGATGCCAGCCCGCCGCACGAACGCGCCGCGCGGCTGCCGGTACTCCTGCTACACGGCTACCTGTGCAACCGCGCCGCGTGCCGGGCGCTCGCGCGGCGTCTCCACGCGCGGGGCGAGACCGTCTGGGCGGTGACGCTCGAGCCGGTGTACGGCTCGATCGAGAGCTGGCTCGAGCCGCTCGCGCGCCACGTGGACGCGCTGCTCGCCGCGACCGGCGCCGCGCGCCTGGTCATCGTCGCTCACAGCATGGGCGGGCTGGCGGCGCGCGCTTACCTGCGCGATCACGGCGGCGCCAAGGTCGCGCGGCTCATCACCCTCGGAGCGCCGCATCAGGGCAGTGCGCTCGCGCGCCTCGGCGCCGGCGCCAATGCGCGCGAGATGGCGCCCGGCTCGGCGTGGCTCGCGGCGCTTGCGGCGGGAGAGGCGAACGGGGTCGCGGCGCCGTTCACTTCAGTGATGAGCTATCACGACAATCTTGTGGCGCCGCAAACGAACGGCCACCACCGGCTCGCGCGCAACACGGCGCTGGCGGGGGTGGGGCACTTCACGATGCTCTTCTCGCGCCGGGTCGGGGAGATCGTCGCCGCGGCGATCGACGAGTCGAACAGCGAGCGCGCGCCGGCCCGCGATCCGGGGGACCTCGCGGGCTGACCGCGGGCGCGCTAGTGCGGACCTCGGGGGTCGCGGCTCGAGCGCGGGCGGTACGAGAGGAGCTGGAGCACCTCTGCGGCGTGGTTCGCGCTGTTGGGCGAGTCGATGACGTGGGCGATACGCCCGTTCTCGTCGATGATGAACGTCACGCGCTCCGCGAGGCCCAGCAGGCCGCGCAGCGCACCGCCGATGCCGCGGCCGATCGTGCCGTAGGCGCGCGCGACCGCACGGTCGGTATCGGCGAGCAGCCGAAAGGGGAGTGCATGCTTGGCGGTGAACCGCCGATGCGACGCCAAGTCTTGGCCCGAGACGCCGAGAATCGCGGCGCCTTTGGCCAAGATCTCGGCGTGGTGGTCGCGCAGCGAGCACGCCTGAGCGGTGCAGCCCGGGGTGTCGTCCATCGGATAGAAGTAAAGTACGAGCCGGCGCCCGCGGAAGTCCTTCAGGGCCACGCGCGAACCGTCCGTGACGGCGCCCGCAAAATCGGGCGCCGGGTCACCGGGCGTCGGGCGCTGCACGGCCATTTAGAAGTGGATGCCGCGCATCAGGTTCGACAGCGCGATCTGGTCGGCGGTCGCCGGCTTTACCTTGCCCTCGCCCTTGCCGTGCGCGGCGGCGGATTCGGGGAACATCCGGAAGGTGGTGTTCATGATGGTCCGCGCCACGTTCGGCAGGAGCGCGTGCAGCACCTCGCCGAGGATGCCGAGCCGCGTGGCGATGCGCACCGGCCTATATACGATCGCCTCGACCACGAGTTCCGCGGCCTCGTCGGGCGAGAGCGTCGGCATGCTGTTGTAGAGCGTGGTGGGCGCGATCATCGGCGTGCGCACGAGCGGCATGTTGATCGTGGTGAACTGGATGCCCACGTCGGCGTACTCGCTCGCCGCGCAGCGGGCCCAGGCGTCGAGCGCCGCCTTCGAGGCGACGTACGCCGAGAAGCGCGGCGCGTTGGTGAGCACGCCGATCGAGGAGATGTTGATGACGTGGCCGCTGCGCTTCTTCGCCATCGACGGCAGCAGCCCCAGCGTGAGGCGCAGCGCGCCGAAGTAGTTGAGCTGCATCGTGCGCTCGAAATCGTGGAACCGATCGAACGAACTTTCGATCGCGCGGCGGATGGAGCGCCCGGCGTTGTTGACCAGGATGTCGACGCCGCCGTGGTCGGCCACGAGCTTGCCCACGAGCTCGTCGCACTGGGCGGCGTCGGCGAGGTCCACCTGATAGGCCAGCGCGCGGTTGCCGCCGCCCTGGAGCGCCTGCTGGGCCGCCTCGAGCTTCGCCGCCTCGCGGCCGCAGATGATGGTGAGCGCGCCCGCCGCGGCCACTTTGCGCGCGGTGGCGAGCCCGATTCCCGACGAGCCGCCGGTGATGAGGACCACCTTGTCCCGCACCCGACCCTTGAGCGTGCGATCGATCAGGAGATCCGGATCCAGATGACGCTCCCAGTAGTCCCACAGCCGCCAGGCGTAGGTCTCGAGCGGCGGCACCGAGATGGCGGTTCCCTTGAGCGCGGCCTGCGCCTCGCGGCAGTCGAACCGCGTCGGATAGTTGACGAACGTGAGGAGGTCCTCGGGCAGCCCGAGGTCCTGCATGATCGCGTCGCGGATGCGCCGCACCGGCGCGAGCGACATGAGACCCTGCTTCACGCTCTTGGGGACGAAGCCGAGCAGCGCGGCATTGACATAGAGCGACATCGCCGGTGCGTGGCCGGCCTTGGCGAAGGTATTGAGCACGTCGCCCACGCGCTTCGGCTCCGGATCCACCAGGTGGAAGCATTTTCCGTCCAGCCCCGGCTGGTGCGCGATGTGGTCAATCGCGGCGACGACGAAATCGACCGGCACGAGGTTGATGCGCCCGCCTTCGAGCCCGACGGTCGGCAGCCACGGCGGCAGCAGCTCGCGCAGGCGCTGGATCAGCTTGAAGAAGTAGTACGGCCCGTCGATCTTGTCCGTCTCGCCGGTGCGCGAGTCCCCGACGACGATCCCGGGGCGGTACACGCGCCACGGCACCCGGCAGTGCGCGCGCGCGATCCGCTCCGATTCGTGCTTGGTGCGGAAGTAGGGATGATCGAGACCCTCGGCCTCCTCGAACATGTCCTCGCGGAACACGCCCTCGTAGAGCCCGGCCGCCGCGATCGAGCTCACGTGATGAAAGCACCCCGCGCCGATCGCGCCTGCGAGCGCGACGGCGTGCTGCGTGCCGGCGACGTTGGCCGCGACTTGCGCCGCTTCGCCGGCCCGCAGGTCGTAGACGGCGGCGAGGTGAAAGAAGTGGGCGATCTGCTCCGCGGCGAGCGCCTGCTGCGCACCCTTCGCGATGCCGAGGGCCGGGGCCGTGAGCTCGCCGCGCACCGGGATGGCGCGGGTCGGGTCGGCGCCCCAATACGCGAGCAGCTCGCCGACCCGCGGCACCGCTTGCTCGCGCACCAGGAAGTGCACGATGGCGCCCTCGCGCGCGAGCAGCGTGCGGACCAGGCGCTTGCCGATGAATCCCGTGGCGCCGGTGACGAAGTAGTGCATGCGGAGCCTCCTCGGGCGGTGTTCGGGTCGGCGTCGGGAGCGACTCGCGCCGGAGGCGATGAGCGGGCGCCATTCCAGCGCCCGCCGTTTCCTTCGCCGGGTGCGGCCAGACGATTATAAACCTCGGGATTTGCGGCAACCCGCGGGCAGCGCGCGCGCCTTGCCTTTAGTGTGCGGCCTCTAGCCTCCGCCCGTACACTCGCGGGGCGAAGGCTGCCCTGGCGGGCGGCGGCGATAGCGGGTAAGCCCGCGGTCACTTTTTGCACGGAGGAATACGCGATGGCGAAAAGACTCAAGGCCCTGGCCGAGGGCGCGGCCGAGGGCCACCTGGCGGCGACGATCCGCGGCTCGGCGCGCCAGATCTGGCTCGCCGGGCTCGGCGCCTTTGGCAAGGCGCAGGAAGAGGGCGCGAAAGTGTTCGAGGCGCTGGTCCAGGAAGGCAAGTTGCTCGAGGGCAAGACGAGGAAGTTCGCCGAGGGGCGGATGAGCGCGGTGAGTAGCCGATTTGGCAAGGCGGCGAACGAAGCGACCGCCCGGGCGACGGCCAAAGCCACCGCGACCTGGGACAAGCTCGAGCAGGTGTTCGAGACGCGGGTGGCGCGCGCCCTCAATCGCCTGAGCGTGCCGACCAGCCGCGAGCTGCAGGCGCTCTCGAAGCGCGTCGAGGAGCTCGCGGCCAAGGTGCAAAAGCGCGCCGGCGCGCCACGGCGCGCGAGCACTCGCAAGGCGTCGCGCAAGGACGATCCGCAATCCTGACGCCGCGCCGGTTTGCTCGCGCCTCGCCGGTGGAGCGGCGCCGGCGCCGTGCTATGCTTCGGCGCCTCCGGCCAGAGCTGTCGACTCCGCATGGCGCGCAAGCCGCAGCGGCGCACACGCGAGCGCATCCTCGAAGCGAGCCTGCGCCTGTTCAACGACTTCGGCGAGCCGAACGTCACCACGACGGTGATCGCCGACGATCTGAACATCAGCCCCGGGAACCTGTACTACCACTTCGGCAGCAAGGACGAGATCGTCGACACGCTGTTCGGCGAGTTCGAGCGCGAGATCGAGGGCGTGCTCGCCGCGCCGGCGACGCGGGCGACGAGCGTCGAAGACATGTGGCTGTTCCTGCATGTCGTGTTCGAGTCGATCTGGCGCTACCGCTTCCTCTACCGCGACCTGAACGACCTGCTGTCGCGCAACCGTTTGCTCGAAGTCCACTTCAAGCGCCTGCTGGCGGCCAAAGTGCGCACCGCGCGCGCGCTGTGCGAGGCGCTCGCTGCCGGCGGCGAGATGCACGCGAGCGCCGCGGAGATCCCGGCGCTCGCGACCAACATGGTGGTCGTGATGACCTACTGGCTGTCGTATGAATACGTGCAGGATCCGCGCCACCCGAGCGAAGGCGAGACGCTCGCGCGCGGCGTCTACCACGTGATGGCCCAGGTTGCCCCATTCCTCACCGGCCGCGCGCGGGTGCTCTTCGAGCGGCTCGCGCGCGCCTACGTCGCGGCGTAGCCGGCGCCCGCGCCGGCGATCGAAGGAGCTCGTTGCAATGGCCAAGGCGAACTGGACGAAGTTCCCGCATCCGGACCAGGCATACCGGTACGACGGGGCGCGCCTCAAGCAGCACTGGGACCGCCTACACCGCGGCGATTGCGAGCCGTTCCCGAAGCGCGATGCGCTGCAGGCGGCGTGGCGCCTCTATCACGCGGGGGATTTCGAGCAGGCCGCGCTCGCCGGACTCGGGCTCGGCGTCGACGGCCACAGCGTGGCGAACAAGGCGACCGCGATCTACGCGACCTACCTCGAGCGATCGGGCCCGAAGCGGACGCGGCTCCTCGCCGCGGCGATGGCGCGCGGCGAAGCCGCGATCCAGGCGAAGCCGAAGGATCCCAACGCGCACTATTTCTATGCGCTCGCGGCCGGCCGCTACAGCCAGGAGATCTCGGTGGTGAAGGCGCTTGCGCACGGCCTCGGCGGCAAGGTGAAGGGGGCGCTGGGGCGGGCGATCGCGCTGCAGCCGAAGCACGCCGACGCGCACATTGCCCTCGGCGCCTGGCACGCGGAGATCATCAACAAGGTCGGCGCGATGGTCGGCGGCCTGACCTACGGCGCGAAGAAGGAGGCGGCGCTCGAGCATTTCGGCGCGGCGCTAAAGCTCAATCCGGACTCCGCGATCGCGCGGCTCGAGTATGCCAACGCGCTCGCGATGCTGTTCGGCAAGGACCGGTTGCAGGAGGCGGAGCAGCTCTACGCTGCGGCTGCCAAGCTGAAGGCCATGGACGCGATGGAGCGGCTCGACGTCGAGGCGGCGAAGCGCGAGCTCGAGGACTGACGCTCGAGCCTTGCCCTAGGCGAGTCGGTCGGCGGGGGGCTCGCTCGGCGCGCCCGCTCGCGCGACGGATCGGGATTTCGCCGCCGGGGGATGCAGGGCGGCGGTGAGTTCCCGCTCGACCAACGACGGGTCGCGCTGCATGTCCCACGGCTCCATCAGCGCCGCGAGCAGCAGCCGCTCGAACTCGGGGCGGAAATGCGCAATGACCCGTTCGGGGTCGGGCACGAGGCCCGCGTCGACGATGAGGCCGAACTGGACGCCGCCGTTGTAGGAGAGGATCGACACGCCCATCCCGATGTCGCCGGACTGCGGCACCCAGAACATGAGGCGCGCGATCTTCGCGCCGGCCAGATAGAGCGGCTGCTGCGGTCCGGGCACGTTGGTCATCACCGCGGTCGCCTTATTCGCGAGCAAGTCCAGCATCGCCTGCTGCAGTGCGCGCGGGCAGTATCCGGCGAGGCCGAGGAGCGCGAACGCGACCCACGGCTGATACGAGCCTTTCAGCGCCTCCATCCGGCGATGCAGCTCGTACAGGCACTCGAGCGGGTTCGCGCGGCCGATCGGCAGAAGCAGCGTCACCAGGCCGAACCGGTTGCCGAGCCCGCGCTCGCCCGCCGAGCGCAGATTCACCGGCACCAGCGCGCGCACCTCGAGGCCGTCGACCGGATCGCCCTTCGCGACGAGGTAGCGGCGCAGCGCGCCGGCGACGGCCGCGAGCAGCACGTCGTTCACCGAGCAGCCGAGCGCCCTGCCGACCGCCCTCACTTCGTCGAGCGGCAGGGGATCGGTCCACGCCACGGCTTTCTTGACGCCCGCCTTGCCCTTGAACCGCGTGCGCGAGTCATCGGGCATCGTCGCGAGTTGCGCGAGCTCGGCCGCGACGCTCGCCGCGCTGCGCGCGTAGTCGATGACCTGCGCCGGGCGGGGGAGGAGATCGGCGTACTTCCCGAGCGCCTCCCCGGAGCGCGTTAGCCCGCCGGCGGCGGCGTTCGTGAGGGCCTCGAAGAGCGGTGCGAGCGGACCGGACTCACCGTCTGCGGGGTCCGGCCCGGCGTTGGCCGCGGGCGCCGCCGGCGGCGGCTCGGCGGCAGGATCGGCGAGTGCGAGCATGACGCCGATCAGGGCGATGCCGTCGGCGTAGCTGTGGTGGATTCGCGCGACCAGTGCCGAGCCGGAGCCGTAGCGCTCGATCAGATGAAATTCCCACCACGGGTGCTGCGCGGCGAACGGCCGCGGCACGAGTTGCGCGACGAAGCGCTGCAGCGCGTCCGGGCCGCGGTTTCCGGGCAGCCTCGCGCGGCGCACCTGCCGGGCGAGGTCGAACCGCGGCGCCTCCTCCCACCAAGCCCCGGTCGCATCCTCGACCGGGCGCATGCGGAAGCGCGCGTAGCGCAGCAGTCGCGCCGCCAGCGTCGCACGCAGCCGGTCGTACCGGAGCGGCGTGTCGAAGATCAGCACGCACGCGATCGACATGCGGTTCGCGGCGCGGTCCATGCGCAGCCACGCGGTGTCGACGCTGGACATGCGTTCGCGGCGCGGCACGGTCGTGTGGGGTCGGGGGGCGCGGCTCCCTATAATAGTCGAGAGCCTGCGCCTCCCGCCACGGCGCGCGGGGGGGGCGCAATCGACGCGACGACATCGACCGCGTACGCGCGCTTAGGGGCTGAGCGCTCGGCGCGCTAGCCGCGCACGGGCTTTCGCTTGGGGGGCGCGGGGCGCTTGCCGCGCGGTGAACCGTTGCGCGGACCGCCGAGCAGCCTGTCCAGGGTCCGCTCCACCTCGGCCTCGATCCGCGGCTTGAGGAACGCGAGCAGCAGCCCGAGGCGCGCCTCGAGCCGGATCTCCTCGGCCGTGACATGCAGCTCGCCGGCAACGCCGGGGCGCCGGAAACGGAGCACCGGCCCGGCCCACTCGTAGTCCAGGCCGAAGTCCTCCCCGAGCCGCTGCGCCACCTTCTCGGCCGCCGCGCGCGCTGTGGCGAGGGGCTTGGCGTGGGGGCGGCGGAGGCGAATCTCGCTCATCGGTGTCGCGGCGATCGGGGGCGCGACGGCCGATTCTACCGGCGACCGGGGCGCGCGGTTCGCGCGGGCGGGAGCGCGTCGCGGCGATGCTAAAATTGGGCGAAGCAGGGAGGCCGTATGTACCTGGAAAATCGACTCGAGAAGCTCATCGCGCGGGTGCGCTCGAGCCAGCCGGTGCCGCTGCGCATCAGGCTCTGGAGCGGGCGTGACTACGAACTGGGTCCGGACCCCACCGTCACGGTCACGGTCCCCAGGGCGTCGGCGCTGCGCTACTTCGTCGCCCCTGATCTCCTCACGCTCGGCGAGGCCTATGTCGAGGGCCACATCGACTTCGACGGTCCGGTGCAGGAGGTGATCCGCGTCGGCGAGCGGTTCGCGCGGGTCGCGACCGGGCGCACGCTCGCCCCGCTCAAGCGGGCGCTCGGCCACAGCCGCGATCGGGACCGCAAGGCGATCGAGTACCACTACGACGTCTCGAACGAGTTCTACGCGCTATGGCTCGATCGGAACATGGTCTACTCGTGCGCCTATTTCAAGGACGCCGACGACAGTCTCGACCTCGCGCAGGAGCAGAAGCTCGACCACGTCTTGAATAAGCTCATGCTGCGGCCCGGCGAGCGGCTGCTCGACGTCGGCTGCGGGTGGGGCGCGCTCATCTTCCGCGCGGTGCAGAAATACGGCGCGCGCGCGGTCGGCATCACGCTGTCGCAGAGCCAGTACGAGCACGCTCGTGCGGAGATCCGCAAGCGCGGCCTGGGCGATCGCTGCGAAGTGCGCCTGCAGGACTACCGCGACGTGCCGGAGGAGCGCGGCTACGACAAGATCGCGAGCGTCGGCATGTTCGAGCACGTGGGATTGAAGAACCTCGCGCTGTACTTCGCCAAGCTGCACGCCCTGCTCAAGGACGGCGGGCTCGTGCTGAACCACGGCATCACCTCGGTCGATCCCGAGAGCCGCGCGGTCGGGCTGGGCGCGGGCGACTTCATCGAGCGCTACGTGTTCCCGCACGGCGAGCTGCCGCACATCGCGCTGGTGCTGCGCGAGATGTCGGCCGTGGGATTCGAGGCGGTCGACACCGAGTCGCTGCGCCGCCACTATGCGCGAACGACCGCGCTGTGGGCGAGCCGGCTCGAGGCGCAGAAAGAGCGGGCGCGCGCGATCGCCGGCGAGAAGCGCTATCGGATCTGGTGCGTGTACCTCGCCGGGTGCTCGCACGCCTTCGCCCACAACTGGATCAACGTCTATCAGGTGCTCGCGTGCAAGCAGGGCGGGCCGGTGGCGAATCCGCTGCCGTTGACGCGCGACTACATGTACCGCTAGCGGCGAAACGGCAACCGGCGCGCCTTGACGCGTCCCGGGCGTTCATGGACACTCGCGCCATGCAAACACGGTCTTCCATCCGCCGCCGCCCGTTCGTCGACCGGGCGGTGCGCCGCTGTGCCCGACGACGATGAACGCGCGCTAGCCGAGCGTTTCGCGTCGAAGGCCACAGGCGACCCCGGTGGCCTTCGCATTTTGGAGCACCGCAACCGAGGAACCGACGATGCAGATCGAAGACTTTCCGCTGCACGCCCTGATGGACATCACCTCGCGCCCGCCGCTCGTGTTCGTGCGCGGCGAGGGCTCGTGGCTGTGGGATCACGCCGGGCGCAAGTATCTCGACTTCGTACAGGGCTGGGCCGTCAACTGCCTGGGGCACAGCCCGCGCGCGATGGTCGAGGCGCTCGAGCGCCAGGCGGCGACCCTCATCAATCCGAGCCCCGCGTTCTGGAACGCCCCGAGCGCGCAACTCGCGCAGCGGCTGGTCGACCATTCCTGCTTCGACCGCGTGTTCTTCGCGAGCACCGGCGCCGAGGCAAACGGGGGCGCGATCAAGCTCGCGCGCAAGTGGGGCGCGAAGCACCGCCGCGGCGCGTACGAGATCGTGACCTTCGAGCACGCGTTCCACGGCCGCACGCTCGCGACCATGTCGGCGTCGGGCAAACCCGGCTGGGACGAGCTCTTCGAGCCCAAGGTCGCGGGGTTCCCGAAGGCGCGTCTGAACGACCTCGACTCGGTGGCGCGCCTCGCCGGCGAGCGGGCGGTAGCGGTGATGGTCGAGCCCATTCAAGGGGAGGCGGGCGTGCGGCCGGCGACCGACGAGTTCCTGCGCGGCCTGCGCGCGCTCACCCGCGAGCGCGGCCTGCTGCTGATCGTCGACGAGGTGCAAACCGGGATCGGCCGCACCGGGCGGCTATTCGCCTACCAGAGCGCTCTCATCGAACCGGACATCATGACGCTCGGCAAAGGGATCGGCGGCGGCGTCCCGCTCGCGGCGCTGCTCGCCAAGGAGGCGGTGTGCTGCTTCGAGCACGGCGACCAGGGCGGCACCTACAACGGCAACCCTTTGCTGACCGCGGTCGGCGCCGCGGTGATGGAGGCAGTGCTCGCCCCGGGGTTCCTCGCCGGCGTGCGCGCGCGGGGCGAGCGGCTCGCGCAGGGCCTGCGCGCGCTCGCCGCGCAGCGCGGCCTCGGCGAGGTGCGCGGGCGCGGGTTACTGGTCGCACTCGACCTCGGACGCGACCTCGGCGGCGCGGTGGTGGAGACGGCCCGCGAGCACGGGCTGCTCGTGAACTCGCCCCGGCCGAACACGCTGCGCTTCATGCCGGCATTGACGGTGGCCGCCGACGAGATCGACGCCATGCTGCAGTTGCTGGACCGCGCGCTCACCGCGGCCGACGCTTAGCGCGGGCCGCGGTTCGGGCGCGGGGAGATCTGATGCGGGTTACTGCAGGCTGGCGGTGTGCTCGAGGAGCAGCTGCTCGTATTGCTTGCGGCTGTCGGCAAGATGCGGATTGAGGCGCAGCGCTACGTCGAGCGCGAACAGGGCATCGTCGTTGCGACCGCTCGCCATGCAGAGCTCGGCGAACGCAAGCATGGCGCCGAAGTGGCGCGGCTCCAGTGCGAGCGTACGGTGGAAGTCGCGAACGCTCTCTTGGTCGCGCTGCTGCAGGTAGTAGAGCGTGGCGCGCTTGTGCCACGCCTCGGCGAACCCCGGATGCAGCGCCACCAGCCGCTGCAGGATGCGCTCCGCGGTCGCGAAGTCGGCGGCGACGATGGCGCGGGTGGCACGCTCCAATTCCCCGGTCGCTTGCCGGTCCGGGTAGGTCATCCACAGCTGCCAGATCTCGTCCTGCGTGGCTTCCGCCCAAGGCGCCGACGCGACATCGGCGAGGCGGCGCAGCAGCGCATCGAGGCGCCGATGGAGGCGCGGCGACGGGCGCCGCCGGGCCGAGGTGGCGACCAGCTTGAGCGTGTCGGCGTACATATATCGAAGTCTACGGCCGGCGCCGGCCCGGCTGAAGCGAATTAATGCGCAGTGCCGCCGCTCTCGGCGGTGAGCTTTTCGACCGCCGTGCGGATCGAGTCCAGATGCGGGTTGATCCGTAGCGCGGCATCGAACGCGAACAGCGCCGCGGCGTGGTCCCCGTGGCGGAGGCAGATTTGCCCGAACCCGCAGATGGCGCCGAAATGCCGCGGTTCCAGCGCGAGCGTGCGGCCGATGTCGCGCACGCTCTCGGCATCGCGCCGCTGGCGGAAATAGAGCGTGGCGCGCTTGTTCCACGCCTCGGCGAAGTCGGGATACGCGGCGACCAGCTCGTCGAGCAGCGACTCGGCGTCCTCGTGCTCGCCGGCCGCGAGCGCCTGGGTCGCGCGCTCGAGGCGCTCCTCGGCATCGGCATCCGGGTGCGACATCCAGAGGCCCCAGATGAGCTCCTCGATCTGGCTCGCCTCCGGCGCGTCGGCCGCCCGCGCGAGTCCGTCAAACAGCTGATCGAGCCGGCGCGACAGCGACCGCGCCGGCCGGCGGCCCGGTCCCGAAACGATCAGCTTGAGCGTCTCTTCGAACATGACCCGGGTGCGGACCCCTCACTGCACGCCGCGCGCCGCCTGCACCAGCTGGAGGAGCGGCGCAAACACTTTCGGCGCGCCGCAAACGACGCGGCCGGCGCTCAGGTAATTCGCCTCGCCGTCGAAGTCGCTCACCAGCCCGCCCGCTTCGAGGATGAGGAGCGCGCCGGCCGCCACGTCCCACGGCGAGAGCCCGATCTCCCAGAACCCGTCCAGCCGGCCCGCCGCGACGTAGGCGAGATCGAGCGCTGCCGCGCCCGCGCGCCGCACGCCGGCGGTGTGCCCGGTGACGCGCTTGAACGCGCGCACGTACTCCTCCAGGTGCTCGAGCTGGCGGAACGGGAAGCCGGTGCCGATCAACGCCCCGTCGAGACGGGTGCGGCGCGACACCCGAATGCGCCGATCGTTGAGGAACGCGCCGCGCCCCTTGCTCGCGGTGAAGAGCTCGTTGCGGCCCGGGTCATAGACGACCGCCTGGGTGAGAACGCCCCGGTGCTGGAGGGCGATCGACACCGCGTATTGCGGAAACCCGTGGATGAAGTTCGTCGTGCCGTCGAGCGGGTCGATGATCCACACGTAGTCGGACTTCCCGCTCGCCCCGGATTCCTCCGCGAGCACCGCGTGGTCGGGGTAAGCTTTGCGCACGATCTCGATCACGGCGGCCTCGGCCGCCTGGTCGACTTCGGTGACGAAGTCGTTCTGCCGCTTGGTGGTTACGGTGAGGCCCTCGAGGTCGCGCGCGGCGCGGTTGATGATGCTGCCGGCGCGGCGCGCCGCCCTGACGGCGACGGTGAGCATGGGGTGCAAGGCATGCATAGCGTGGGGGCGGGGTGCAGGGCGTGGCGGGCGAAGGCGCGATTCTAGCGAATCGAGGCGATCCGACCGGCGAGGCGGCGCTGGCGCGCATCCGGATGGTGCTCGTCCGCACCACGCATCCGGGCAACATCGGCGCCGCCGCGCGGGCGATGAAGACGATGGGCCTCGCCCGTCTCGCGCTCGTCGCCCCGCGCCGCTTTCCGGACCCGCAGGCCGACGCCATGGCGACTGGTGCGAGCGACGTGCTCGCCGCGGCCCGCGTTTGCGCGACGCTTGACGAGGCGCTGGCGGGCACGACGCTCGCCGTCGCGCTCACCGCACGCCGGCGCGAGCTGTCGCACCTCGCGCTCGATGCGCGCGACGCCGCGCGGCTCGCGCTCGAGGAGGCGCTCGGCAACGGCGAGGTGGCTTTCGTGTTCGGCACCGAGATGGCCGGGCTCGCGAACGAGGAGGCGATCCGCTGCCAGCGGATCGTCCATATCCCGACCAGTCCGGCGTACACCTCGCTCAACCTCGCCGCGGCGGTGCAGGTGATGGCCTACGAGCTGCGCTGCGCCGCGGGCGGCCGGCTGCGCGTCGACAACGAGCGCTTCGAGGCGGCGGGGTTCGACGAGGTCGAAGGCTTCTACGCCCACCTCGAGCGGAGCCTGATCGCGAGCGGCTTCCTCGATCCGGCGAATCCGAAGCGGCTGCTGGAGCGGCTGCGCCGCCTGTTCGGGCGGACGCGGCTCGAGCGCGAGGAGGTGAACATCCTGCGCGGCGTCCTCGCGGCCTGGGAAGAGACCCTACGGCGCAAATAGTTGACTGAATCATTAGGGATTTCGGATAATCGCGCTGACACTGACTAGTTGGTGGCGAGGGATCGAGCATGTTCTCCCGTATCCGTGAAGACGTCGCGAGCGTGTTCGACCGCGATCCGGCGGCGCGCAGCGCCCTGGAGGTGCTCACCTGCTATCCCGGGTTCCACGCGCTGCTGATCCACCGCTTTTCGCATCGGCTCTGGGGCGGCGGGCTGCACTGGCTCGCACGGTTCGTGTCGCACCTCGCGCGCTGGCTCACCGGCGTGGAGATCCACCCCGGGGCGACGATCGGACGCCGCGTCTTCATCGACCACGGGATGGGGGTCGTGATCGGCGAGACGGCGGAGATCGGCGATGACTGCACGCTCTATCACGGCGTCACGCTCGGCGGCACGAGCTGGAACAAGGGCAAACGCCATCCGACGCTCGGCCGCGGCGTCATCGTCGGCGCCGGCGCGAAGATCCTCGGGCCGATCGCGGTCGGCGACGGGGCGAAGGTCGGCTCCAACGCGGTGGTGGTGAAGGACGTCCCGCCGGGGGCCACCGCGGTCGGCATTCCGGCGAAGATCATGGAGGATCGCCAAGAGCAAGTGCGCGAGGCGCAGGCCGCGAGGCCGGGGTTCTCCGCTTACGGCCTCACGAGCAGGGAGGACGACCCGGTCGCGCAGGCGATCCGCGGTCTCACCGAACACACTGCCGAGCTCGAGCAGCGCCTCGCCGAGCTCGCGGTGCAGCTCGAGCGGCTGCAGTCGGCCGATGCCGAAGCCGAGCGCGCGGTGGTCGAGCGCTTCGACCCGACGCGGGTGCGCAAGATCGCCGAAAAGTAGGCGCCGTCGCCGCTCAAGCGCCGGACGCGCGCGCCGCGGGGGTGCCGGGTGTGGGTCGCGGTGGCCGGCGCAGCCGACCGCCGCCGCCAGCCGCACTGGCGGTCCCCCGCCTTGCTTTGCTCGGTGGCGCGGCGGCTGCGGCCTGCTCCCGCCCCGCTGCGTCGGGGTCGACTCACTTCCAATCGCCGCGCAGCCCGAGCACCAGGCGTTGCAGATGCTCGGGCGTCGCGGCGGCCGGATCGACCGGCTCTCCCACCGCCAGCCCGATCCGCCGCGCGAAGAATCCGGTCCGGTAGGGCTTGGCCGGGTTGCGGGCAAACAGGCTCTGCCACAACCCCGAGAGCGCCATCGGGATCACCGGCACCGGCGTGCGCTCGAGGATCCGCCGGATCCCCGGGCGGAACGGGCTCATCTCCCCGTCGGCGGTGAGCCGGCCTTCGGGGAAGACCCCGACCAGTTCACCGGCCGCGAGCGCCCCGGCGATCGCGTCGTAGGCCCGGTCGAGCGCCGTCGCGTCCTCCTTCGCCGGCGCGATCGGGATCGCGCGCACGGTGCGGAAGAAGAAGCGCAGGAGCGGGTTGCCGAAGATGCGATGGTCCATCACCCAGCGGATCGGCCGGCGGCACGCCGCGGAAATCACGAGCGCGTCCACGTACGAGACGTGGTTGCACACGAGAACCGCCGGACCCTCGTCCGGGATGCGCTCGAGCCCGAACTTCCGTAGCCGGTACACGGAGTGGATCAGGATCCACACCATGAAGCGCATCAGGAACTCCGGCAGGAGCGTATAGATGTAGATCGCGACGACGGCGTTCATGGCCGCGGCGGCGAGCAGGATCTCCGGGACGGTGAGGCCGAGCTCGATCATGACGATCGCCGCCGCGGCGCCGATCACCATGAACAGCGCGTTGAGAATGTTGTTGCCGGCGACCACGCGCGAGACGTGGCTCTTCGGCGTGCGGCTCTGGATCAGCGCGTACAAGGGAACGATGTAGAGCCCGCCGAAGATGCCGGTCGCGAGCAAGTCGGCCACCACGCGCCAGTACGGCCGCGCGGCGAACAGGTCCCACGCCGAGGCGAGCGGCGCATCGGGCAGCGCCCCCGAGGCGAAGTACAGATCGACGCCGAAAAGCGTCATCCCGATCGATCCGAACGGCACCAGCCCGATCTCGATTTTATGGTCCGAGAGGCGCTCGCACAGGAGCGAGCCGATGCCGACGCCGACCGAGAAGATCGCGAGCAGCGCCGTCACGCTCGATTCGCCGCCCCGCAGCACCGTTTTCGCGAAATCCGGCACCTGCGAGAGGAAGAGCGCCCCGTAGAGCCAGAACCAGGAAATGCCGAGGATCGAGAGAAACACCGTGCGCTGGCCGCGGATCGCCGTGAAATTGCGCCAGGTCTCGCGCAGCGGATTCCATTCGATCACGAGCCGCGCGTCTGCGGCTGCAGCCTTGGGAATGAAGCAGCTCGCTGCGAACCCGAGGATCGCCACCGCCACCCCGCCCGCAGCGGCGGCCATCGGCGCCGCGGCCGGCAGCGAGGCGAGGTAGCCGCCGGTGAGCGTGCCGGCCAGGATGGCGACGAAGGTACCCGATTCGACCAGCGCATTGCCGCCGACCAGCTCGGCGTCGCCTAGCGTCTGCGGCAGGATGGCGTACTTGATGGGGCCGAACAGCGTGGCCTGCACACCCAGCAGGAACAGCGTGGCGAGCAAGAGGCCGAGGCTCCCGACGACGAACGCCCAAGCGGCGATCGCCATAATGACGATCTCGAGGCCTTTGGTGATGCGGATGAGCGCCGCCTTCTCGTACTTGTCGGCGATCTGCCCGGCGGTGGCGGAGAACAGAAAGAACGGCAGGATGAAGAGGCCGGCCGCGAGATTCACGAGCACCCCGCTTTCCACGCCGGCGAACACCGAGCGCTCGCCCACGAACCGCGCCGCCTGGTAGGTCACCAGCACCACGAGCGCGTTCTTGAGCACGTTGTCGTTGAAGGCGCCCAGGAACTGCGTCCAGAAGAACGGCGCGAAGCGCCGCTCGCCGAGGAGCGCGAACTGGCTTGCACCAGGACTCTGGCGATCGTCGGC